>Ga0193951_1000693_pt1 | contig 15141 bp, 11 predicted proteins | sample BB_2_MG_FD_140370 | JGI IMG/M metagenome (GOLD analysis project Ga0193951, IMG submission 140370) | Microbial mat bacterial communities from the Broadkill River, Lewes, Delaware, United States - BB_2_MG | ecosystem: Environmental > Aquatic > Freshwater > River > Microbial mats | place: USA... | reverse complement strand
GATGGAGCTGATACTGGCGTTTGTGCTGGCGGCGATTGTGTTAAGTGTATCGCCCGGTGCTGGGGCCGTGAACACCATGAGCAATGGTTTACGTTACGGGGTCAAGCGCACCGTACCAGCAATTCTTGGGTTGCAGCTGGGACTTGCGGCGCAGATTCTGATTGTCGGCGTAGGGCTGGGGGCGTTGCTGTCGTCTTCAGCGTTGGCCTTTGTGGTGCTCAAGTGGCTGGGGGTGGGCTATCTGATCTGGCTGGGTATACAGAAATGGCGTGAAGCACCGACGTTACTGTCTGCGGTACAGGAGCAGAGCGGAGCGGGCTGGCAGCGGTTCTGGTCGGCGGCGCTGGTGAATCTGCTGAACCCGAAATCGACCATCTTCCTGCTGGCTTTTCTGCCGCAGTTTCTGGTGCCTGCTGAGCCACAGGGGCCGCAGTTTATGATTATGGGGTCGATTCTGTTGAGTGTGGATACGCTGGTAATGCTGGGCTATGCCTCACTGGCGGCATCGCTTAAAGGCTGGTTTCAGAACCCGGCGCGGCAGAAATTGCAGAACCGGGTGTTTGGCGGGATGTTCGTCGCGGCGGGCAGCGCGCTGGCCAGTGTCAGCCGTTAAGTACGACCCACCGCTGGTACAGCGGTCAGAAATAACGCTCCACACTCAGTTGCAGGTGATCGTCCTGACGTATGGCATAGCCAGGGTCGGCGGGTGTATCTGACTGAAAGAAACGGCCATCCAGGCTGACTTTCCAGTTATTACCCACCCGGCGACTGGCTTCAATCAGCACGCTGGTACTGTCATGGTCCAGATCATGACTGATACCGGCCAGCAGCTCGCTGCTGTCGGCATCGTTCAGAGTGAAGCGGCCCCCGAAAAAAAGGTCATTCTGATTCTGACCACCCCGGGTGCCGCGCTCATCCCAGCCATACTCGATCAGTACCCCCAGGTCAGCCGCACTGTCCTGCAGGCCATAGAAGGTGTATTCCACACCGGCCTGAGTCGCGAGGAAATCATCAAGTGCTGTATCCCGGTGAATGGCTTCAAATTTCCACAGCCAGCTGTCTACCGTAGCCTGAATATCCACACCCAGCTGATCCATCTGTTCGTACAGGGGCACCAGTACGGTGTCACCGTTGCTGTTGAGCTGAGGTGTCAGGACCGGCTCGCGGTTGGTGCCATGAAACCAGTACAGGCCCAGATCCAGAACATCCACCGAATGACTCCAGCGGATGGCAGTGTCCAGGTGCTTTTCCTTTGCCCCGGATTCGTACTGTGCGGCATCGGTATCGACCACCAGGCCACTGCGCAGGCGACCGTCAGCACCGGGGAAGGTGCGCTCACGGAAACCGGGCAGCAGGTACAGGTCGACAATGCCCCAGTTCTTCACCAGCGACAGGTTGATCATGGCCTGGCCCAGCTTGTCTTCGCCGTCGATATCTTCAACGCCGTCAGTCTGGTTGATGACATCCACCAGATGCTGGAACTCGGTGACTCCCCAGAATACTTTGCGCAGGCCAGCGCGCAGCTCCCAGTCATCACCGACATGGAGCCAGCTCAGTTCACGAATGTCCGCGTGGCTGCGTTCATCGTCGTGCTGGTCAAGGCGCAGAAACGGGGTAAAAGTCAGGCTGTCATTGCCGTTATTCCACTCCCAGTACAGCTCAGGCTGCGCGCTGATAGACAGGTTGCTGGTCTGGCTCTGATCACTGAACTGGGCATCCTGTGTGAAGTAACGTAGCTCGCCGGTTACTTTCCCGGATAGCTCATAGTCAGCCAGCCCGGCTGAAACCAGCCCCGGCTGGGCGGCAAGTGCCGCTACCAGCAGGGTGGTGTGTAGCGTTGCTCGCACCATGTTAACGCGCTCGTTTAAGGGTGTTTTTATTGAAGTCTTTATCCTTCAGGCCGGTCTTGAACTGGTAGTGTGCCCATACAAGGTCGGTGCTTTTACCCGTCTGATGGTTGACCATCTTCTGACTGTCAGCGCGCCAGTGTTTACCCAGGTACTGCTGGTAACCGGTGGAGCTGAGGGTTTTCAGCAGGCTGTTTTTACGGTCATAGAACTCAACCTTCAACATCCGGTACTCAGCCTGGTCAATCCAGACCTGACGGCGGGTATAGCCGGAGTTTTTATCCACCGGATACTGTTCAACCACGAAACAGGTACCGTGATCACAGGCTTCGTCGCGCAGGTATTTGTAGCTGTATTTCTCAATTTCAAATGAGCTCAGGTCCTCATAGGAGAACTCGGAGCCCATGAATGGCCCGGACTTGTTACGTGAGGCGATCCGTTTAACCCGCTTCAGTGCAGGCAGGTACAGCCACTGATCATCAGCCCCCACGGCGTGGGAGAAACTGAGGAAGTTGGTGCCTTTTACATCGCGTGGCTTATCAAACATGGTCAGGCTTTTATCGCCGTCATCCAGTACTTCCAGCGACTTGATGCGGATTTCACGGATGCTTTCCTGGCCCTGCTTATTACGCAGCACCATTTTCATCTCGGCCTGCATATCGCCCCAGCCAGCATCACGGGCTTTGGCTTCTTTAGAGATCGACAGGCCTTTTTCTTCAGCCGTTTCGGCCAGGGCCAGCACCGGGCTGGTCAGCAGAGCGGTGGCCAGCAGGGTGTTAAGCGGCTTTGTGAACGATGTCATCGTGGTGTCCTTCGCTAGAATCGGGAGTCGTTGGTGTTGCGGTCTGGGGCGCGCCTGAGTCATCGCCATCGAGCTTCATCAGCAACGGTGGCAAGAACAGGAAATCGACAATCAGCGCAATCAGAATGGTCAGTGCTGTGAGCAGCCCCATATCGGCATTGATTTTGAAGCTGGACTGAGCCAGTACCATAAAGCCTGCCACCAGTACCAGGGTGGTTATCCACAGGGCCCGGCCAACGCTGGCGAAAGCATAACGGACGGCAGCAACGCTGTCTTTACCCCGTTCACGGCGGGCGTGCAGGTACTTACTGAGAAAGTGAACGGTGTCATCGACCACGATACCCAGTGTCATACCGGCGACGACTGACAGTGCCAGCCCGACCTGACCATCGATCAGATACCACAGACCAAAGCCCATAGCGGCTGGAGCCAGGTTAGGCAGCAGGCTGATCAGGCCAAAGCGGACTGAACGCAAGGCAAAGCCCAGCATGATGGATATCAGCACCAGTGCGACGGAGGTACCAATCAGCATGCTCTGAATATTACGCTGGCCGATATGGGCGAACATCAGGTTAGGACTGGCAATATCGACTTTGTATTGCGGTGCATTGTTAGCGAACCAGTCGGCGATGCGGTTTTCAACCTGGATCATCTCGTTGCTGGTCAGATTCTGCAGTGTGGCAATGACCCGGGTGGCCGACTTGTCGACGTTGAGCTGGTTGTTCAGATCAAGCCCGTACGGTAGAGACATCTCATAGAGCAACAGGTACTGCGCCGACAGCTCGCGGTCGGTGGGCAGCTTGTAGTAGCTGTCGTCATCGCCGTGCATGTTCTTGTTCAGGCGCTTGAGAGTGTCAGACAGGGTGTTGACGTGATCGACCTCGGGCTGAGCGCGCAGCCAGCTGCTGAACTCACCCACAACTTGCAGAAATTCAGGGGCATTGATGCCGCTGCTTTCTTTGCTGTCGATGGCGATCTCGATATTGGTCATACCGGACATGTTCTCCTGCATAAAATCGGTGGAGATGCGGAACGGTACGGTGGTATCGAAGTATTTTACAAAGTCATCGTTGAGTTTGTTCTGTGGCAGAAATGCGACCATAACCAGGACGACTGCGCTCATCACGGGCAGTAGCATACGGCGGTTGTTGATGACAAAGACAGAGATCCTGTCCATCAGATCGCGATCACCTTCTTCGCTGACACGCACTTTGATCGGCAGTAAGCGCAGCAATGCCGGGAACAGGGTGACGGAGAACAGGAAGGCCAGCATCACACCAATCGCGACCATGTTACCCAGGTCGCGAAACGGTGGAGAGTCGGAGAAGTTCATGCTCAGAAAGCCCACCGCAGTGGTCAGGCTGGTCAGCAGAATTGGCTGGAAGTTGATCCGCAGGCTGTCGAGAATCGCCTGTTCTTTCTTCACGCCCTGGCGCATTTCGTAGAACATGGTAGTCAGAATGTGGATACAGTCAGCGACCGCCAGGGTAAGGATCATGGTCGGGGCACTGGCGCTGGGGCCAGTCAGGTAAAAGCCCATCCAGCCCGCTAGTCCCATGGTGCCGACAATGGAAAAGGCGATGACCATAACCGTGGCAAAGCTGCCGCTGAAGGTGCGCAGCAAGATCATCATTGCCAGTACCACCATGCCAAACATCAGCGGTACCAGGGTGGCGCTGTCGTTGAGTGAAGACTCGGCGAAGCTGTTGTTCATCATTACGATGCCCGACAGGTGCACGGTCATCCCCGGGTTTTCGGCTTCAAAGGCGGCTTTCATCGCCCGTACTTTTGCGACAACCTGAGGGACTTCCTCAACCGGGTTAATGCCAGGCAGCTGTACGGTGATATTCACCACCGTGACATGGGCCTGATCCGAGATCAGCTTGTTCAGCAGCTGTGGCTCGCTCAGGGCAATGTTCTGCAGCCGTGGCATATCGGCGTCAGTGAGTGTGGTCGGGTCCAGCACCAGATCTTCGACGATCATATCGTCCTCTTCGGCACGGGTGTGCTGGAAGTTGGTGATGGAATCTACCCGGGTGGAGAAAGGTACCTGCCAGCCTTCATCGGTCAGCTGATAGATTGCGGCCAGTGCTTTGGGGGTAAACACCTGGCCGTCATCCGGGGCGATAATAAACGCAACGTTGTCGCTTTTATTGTAGATCTGCTGCATGGCTTCAAAGGCCTGCAGCTGAGGGTTGTCTTCGGAGAAAAAGACCCGGTAATCCGACTTGAATACCAGTTTCTGGGCTCCGGCGGCGGCTGTGACCACCAGTACCAGGGTGAATAGAATCACCAGCACCGGGTGGTCAAGCACCGTACGGAAGAGTTTGTTTTTCATGTTATTCACCGTTTTTGACGAACCGTCATTGCTTCGTCCTTAAAAAGCGGTCGCTCCAGCAAGCTCCGCTATGCGTCTTGTAATCAAGGTGCAGAGCGGATCTTTTCTGATGAGTGACGATTCGTCAAAAATAACATAAATGGCCCCGGGTTCAACTGTTCAATCAGGTAGAAAACCTCAATAAAGTGTTGCTGAAACTGTTCTGATCAGCCGCTGCAGTGGCAGTTTTCATCCTCTCTGCCAGGCTGAGTAAATATGCATAAGGGGGTAAAAGGGGGCGAGTATGTATATGAATGGCAGGCTGGCGGCAGTGTTACTTGGATGGAGCCTGAGCTGTGTGCCGGCACAGGCTGGCTCACTGGTAGTGGGAGGTGGGGCGCTGGCGAAGCAGAGCGGTGGCGCAGTGGGCGTGGCCCAGTTTGCAGTAGAGCAGACCCCCATTTCTGAATTAATGGGTATCCAGCTTTACAGTGGCGCGCTGCTGGCTGAGCAGGATAGCTGGTACCTGCATGGTGGGTTGGCTAAAACTTTTGAGCTGCCCGGGCGCTGGAGCTGGGGAGCAGGGTTGAGTGCAGGTGTTTATCACAGTAACCACCCTGAGCTGGACCTGGGGTATGACATTGAATTTATGAGCCGGGTATATCTGGAATATGAGTTCTCGCTGCAACACGCTGTACGGCTGGAAGCTGGGCACCTGTCTAATGCGAACCTGGGGGATGAAAACCCTGGCACTGAATTTCTGTTGCTGAACTGGGTATACCGGCTTTAATAATCACGTCTGTGGTTACAGCTTTAGTGGCCGACCCTGCTGCTCCAGCATGGCTATTTCGGTACTGAATACATCATGCTTGAGCCGGTTTATCAACTCTGCTGTGTTGTTCTGGCTGGTCAGCGGTTGCCAGTTAAGGCCGTCCAGTACCAGGTTGCAGTTGATGATCACGGCTTGCTCCAGCAGCATGCCGTGGCGTGTTCCGCAGCGTTCCACATTCTCGGATAATAGCGATATTGTGCCAAAGCCGATGGACCAGAAAGCAAAGGTAACCTGCTCAACCGTCATACCGTTACGCAGCACCAGATCCTGATCGTTGATGGCCTGCTGCAGTACGCTGGAAACCAGGGTCAGCAAGCGGTTATCCAGGTCCAGGTGTTCATCCTGCCGCGCCGGTGAGGCCTTATCACTGACCGAAGGGGTTTTGGCGGTGATTACCAGCATGAATTTGTCCGGGTACAGATAGGCATAAAGCATGTAGGTAAAACCGACTGCCAGCATTCGGTCTCGACTGTTCGCATTAATGCTCAGAGCGCGTTGGAACATGGCTGCCAGATCCTGCATGCTGCTGTTGCACAGGCCGGTGAGCAGGTCTTCTTTGCTGCTGAAGTGGTTATAAACCGTGCCTTTGGAGAAGGGCACCTGAGCGACGACTTTGTCCATTGTCAGAGCGGTGGTGCCGACCTGATTAATCAGCTGCTGAGCAGCGTCCAGGATGGTCTGTTCGCGGGCGTGAAGCGCGGTGTCGTCGAGTAGTTTCGGGCTCATTCTGTACCTGTACTTTGGTGTATACGGTGGAATCATAGCCAGTCGTGGCTGCCATCGGCAACCCGGTTGACTGTCTGTCCAGGCGGCTTGTTGCCTGAATCAGTGAGGTGTGAGCCCGGACAGGAGGGTGTTCAGTTCAGTCAGCCGCTCAGAGAACCTTGTCAGGTCCTGTTTAAAGTGCAGTACATTCGCGCGTAAAGACTGCATTTTTTGCCACAGCAATTCAGGTATCTCACCCTGCTCTGTCTTATCGAGCTGGTGGAGGTTGAGGGTGTGTTCGCCGCTGGTACTGGTCAGGGTAATGGGTTGTTCCAGTAACATTTGCAAGCGCGCCTGCAGAGCGAGAACATCTTTCATGTCAGGTACTGTGGTCTCATCCGACAGCCAGTGCTGCACCTGAGTACGGCAGATGGCCAGGTGCTGCTCAATCGGGAGCAGACAGATAGGTGCGTCGGTCGGAGGCATGACGGTGATCATCCTGAATGAAAAAGGTGAGGCATCATACCTTGAATTATCGGGGAAGGGGCCCCGTTCGGTCACGGTTGTGTGCGAACGGGGCCGCTGATCAGGCGATAAAACTGGAAACCGCATTGCGCAGTTTGCCAGACAGCTCAGTGAATTCCCGGCTGGCATAGAAAGTCTGTTCAGCGTAAGTGGAGGTGTCCGATGCCAGTTCGCTGACGGCTACCAGGCGACTGCTGACCTGGTCGGATACTTCAGCCTGTTGGGCTGTGTTGTCCGAAATCTGGCGGTTGGTGCTATTGATAGTTTTCACCGCCTGGCTGATATCGTGCAAAGCTTCACGGCTCTGGCCGGCCTGTTCAACACTGAGGCGAGCAGTTTCCCGGCTGCGCTCCATGGCGCTGACTGCCTTGCTGCTACCGCCCTGCAGGGATTCGATCATGTTCTGAATCTCCTGAGTTGATTCCTGGGTACGCTTGGCAAGCGTACGAACTTCATCGGCAACCACGGCGAAACCTCGGCCATTTTCACCGGCGCGGGCAGCTTCAATCGCGGCGTTAAGCGCCAGCAGGTTGGTCTGGTCGGCGATATTACGGATCACGTCTAGCACTGAACCGATTTTTTCACTGTCCGTGGCCAGATCATTGATGATATGGGTGGTCTGATCGACCTCCTGTGACAGTTGTTCAATATTACTGATGCTGTTATCCATCACCGTTGCACAGGCTTCAGCGCGGACGCTGGCATGGCCTGCGGCTGTCAGTGCTTCTGCAGCTGCAGTACTGGCTGTTCGGGAAACTGATTCCAGTGTGCTGCTCAGTTGCTGGATTGCTACAACCAGCTGGTCGGCATCACGCTTTTGCTGCTGCATTTCGTCGATACTATTACCGCTGTGTGCAGAGAGTGATTCAGCGGAATCATGTAGCTTGCCTGAGGCACCCTGTGTTTCTGAGACAACTTTATGAATGGCCTCCATAAAGGCATTAAAGTTATTGGCGAAGGCGCTATGGGCTTTTGGCTGGCGGAAGGTGACATCCAGTTTGTCGTCCACAATTTGCAAATGTGAGGCAATCTGGTGGATCTCGGCTGTCTGTACAGCCTCTTTCTGGGCGTTGTAAGCCATCACTACCAGCAGGGTGCTTTCAAATACGACATAACCGGCGTGGATCATCACCAGGTAGTAGCTGGTTTCCGGGAAGACATAAACACCAAAGCCAGCCGCCTGAAGGAAGTTGAATAACAGGTGGTGAACCGCGATAACCCCGGCAGCAGTCAGAATAACCATAAAATCGCGATAGTAGAGCAGAAAGGCAAGCAGGCAGAAGATGGCAAAGTGCATCTCGATCATGCCGTTGGCCTGGTGGATCTGCAGCGCGGCATAGAACATTAAAGCAGTGGCAATGCTATGACGGGTCAGGCTATGGCCGGGTAGCTGGCTGGTCAACAGGGTAGGAACGATCGCAGTGGGTAAGGCAATGATTAAGACCTCAGCCCAGGTGCCGTGCCATGATGCTATCGCAATAGAAACCGCGAACAGGAACCAGATAACTTTAACCATCAGGCGGTCAGCACGTTGGTAGTGCTCCCGCAAGAAGGACTGCGCATTCATAGGTATGGACTCTCCTTAGCCCCGTCGGCCAGATAATACTGGCCACTGATTCAAACGTTTGTTTGATTCCTGTCTACAGGTGACGGGTCAGACTATGGATGTTGATATTTTGCATTCCATGCCGGATTGATTGAGTCCCTTCAGCATGCTCCTTGCCTTGCGTGAGCAAGGAGAATAAAAGTGCTGATATATCTCTAACAGATGTTTTAAATGTCAAAATTTACTTTTTTATAAAGCAAATTCTGAATTACATTAACCATTTATAAAAAGCGGATATTTTTCTGGTATTCGGCTTCAAAACAAAGGCCGGATAAACCGCGTATGGTTAAAGTATATGTGTTATCCATGTAGCTCTGCTCAATTGCTGAGCACAGGGGGAAGAAAAGTAAACGGAATGGGGTTAATTTGCAAATATTCAGTTTGTTTTTGTGTGGTTTTCATAATGAAAACTGAACTTACGAAGTTCGACTTCTGGGAATGGTTACAGGAGATTGATAGTTACGGCTGAGTGTAAAGCCTGCTCTCATTTGTTCGAGAGCAGGCATTGAATCAGACGATAAAGCTGGTTACTGCATTACGCAGTTTACCTGAAAGCTCGGTGAACTCCCGGCTGGCATAGAATGTTTGCTCGGCATAGGTGGAAGTATCCGCAGCCAGTTCGCTGACCGCGACCAGGCGGCTGCTGACGGCATTAGAGACTTCGGTCTGTTGCTCGGTTGTATCGGCGATCTGCCGGTTGGTTTCATTAATTGTGGTAACTGCCTGATTAATATCATGCAGCGCGTCCCGACTTTCACCGGCCTGCTCAACACTGAGGCGGGCGGTTTCCCGGCTTTTCTCCATTGCAGTGACTGCTTTGCTGCTACCACTCTGAAGGGATTCGATCATATGATGAATTTCTTCGGTCGATTCCTGAGTACGCTGTGCCAGGGTACGAACCTCATCGGCAACAACCGCAAAGCCTCGGCCATTGTCACCAGCACGGGCGGCTTCAATGGCGGCGTTAAGTGCCAGCAGGTTGGTCTGGTCGGCGATATTACGGATAACATCCAGCACCGAGCCAATTTTCTCGCTGTCTTCAGCTAAAGCAGAGATGATGTGGGTGGTCTGGTCGACTTCCTGCGATAGTTGCTCGATATTGCTGATGCTATTGTCCATTACTGTTGCGCAGGTGCGGGCGCGGGTGGCTGCATGGGCGGCGGCGCTCAGTGCCTCGCTGGCTGCGCCGCTGGCAGTATGGGAAACAGATTCCAGTGTCTGACTCAGGCCGCGAATGGCATTAACTAGTTGATCTGCATCGGTTTTTTGCTGCTGCATCTCTTCGACGCTGTTACCACTATGGGCTGACAGGGCTTCTGCTGAGTCATGCAGTTTGTCCGATGCGCCGCGGGTTTCGGCAACAACTTTATGAATCGCTTCCATAAAGGCATTGAAGTTATTGGCAAAAGCACTATGTGCTTTTGGCTGACGGAAGGTGACATCCAGTTTGTGGTCGATAATCTGCAGGTGTGAGGCGATCTGGTGGATCTCAGCTGTCTGCACAGCCTCTTTCTGTGAACTCAGCGCCATAACGACCAGAATAGTCGACTCGAAAATAACATAGCCGCTGTGTATCAATACCAGGTTATAGCTGGTTTCCGGGAACAGGTAAACGCCAAAACCGGCGGCCTGAAGGAAGTTGAAGGCGAGGTGGTGGACGGCGATTACACCGGCGGCAGTCAGTATGGCCAGGTAGTCGCGGTAATACAGCAGGAAGGCCAGCAAGACAAATATAGCAAAATGCATCTCGATCATGCCGTTAGCCTGATGGATCTCCAGTGCGGCAAAAAACATCAGTGCTGCTGAAACGCTATAGCGGGTTATTCCACGGCCAGGCATCTGGCTGGCCAGAATAGTGGGGACTATTGCGGTGGGTAAAGCGATCAGAAGGACTTCTGACCAGGTATCATGCCAGGAGGCCATTGCCATCGAGACGGCAAATAAAAACCAGATGACTTTTACCATCAGGCGGTCTGCACGGCGGTAGTGCACCCGCAAGAAGGATTTCTTATCCATAAAAAAACGTACTCCTTAAAACTCACTCAATCTTTATTTGGCCAGGCGCAAAAGCAGCCAGATCCGGCAATGCTGCCTGGTAAAGGTGTTCTTCCCGCAAGTAAACTTTTTAGTACAGTTTCAACCAGCCCGTCTCCGCTTGGTAAGCAGAGTGCACCCAGGGTATAAGGGCCAAAATAGGCCAGCCTGCCTTGCTGATCGAGGATGGCTGTGGCCGGACTTGCTGGTACTTGCGATGGTAGTGCCAGTTGGCTGGCACGTATTAATGCTGCCCCGGGAAATAATGTAGGTGCCTGTTGTACCGATTCCTCGGGGTCAGGGATTCTATCATTTAATATGACAATAAAACGAACCCCTTCAGGGCCAAATTCTTCGATTAAACGCTGTACATGCTGAATATTAAAGCGACTGCACAGGCAACCAGGGTCCCAGAAGTGAATCAGTACAGCTTTGTCAGTTGCACTATCCGTGAGCAGGTGATTGGAGTGAAGGTAGGAGTTGAGGTAGTTACCCAGTTGTACATTTTCAAACCTGACGAACTGCTCCTGGCCGGGCGGGTAAAATGAGCGAATATCCCGGACCAGAAACCACCAGAATGCATAACACATTGCAATCAGCCAGACAGCAACCAGCAGGGCCATAAGGCCCTGCTGGCGTTTACTGACTGTGTCGGTTGGCTCAGCTTGCATTAGCGGCAAGGTCACTTTCCGGCTGCGCCCGGTGGCGCGCAAGGTGCGCAGGTGTTTCTGTTGCGGCACGTTTGAGGACGAAGTTGGTACGTGCCTCGTGATAGGCCCGGTCATCACCAAAGAAGTTGACTTTCATCTGTTCCAGCTCTGCGACACGGCAAGCCAGCATTTCTTCACTGTGAGCCTGCAGCACCCCAATTTTATCGGTCATGATGCGGTTGTACTCTGCAGAGTGAGTCAACTGCTCTGCCATACGCTGAATCTGAAGGGCATAGGTGCCAGCATCGTAGTCATCACGGTAGATGATGTCATCGATCAGGCCCATCTCTAGCGCTTGCTTGTCGCTGACAGGCAGGCACTGATTGGTCAGCTGTTCGGCACGCTCTGCACCGACTCGGCGTGGCAGACTCCAGGTCCAGAACTCGGAACCGTACAGGCCACCCATGCCTTTGTAGTGAGGGTTCAGAACCACGCCTTCACGGATAAAGACTTTGTCAGCAGCCAGTGCCATCATTACGCCGCCAGCCCCGGCGCTACCGTGCATCGCTGCAATGACCAGGCGGTCCTGGGTCATCAGCATTTCCTGCACTATATCGTTGATGGCGTTAATGTTGGCCCAGGACTCTTCACCTGGATCAGCAGCAGCTTCGATCACATTAAGGTGAATACCGTTGGACCAGTAATCAGCACCACCCATCAGTACAATGGCTCGGGTGTCGCGTTCACATGCCTGGCGGTAGGCTTCTGTCAGGCGCTCACACTGACGGGTGCTCATCGCGCCATTGTAGAAATCGAAGTGCAGGTAACCAACATCGTTATGTTCTTCGTACCAGATCTCCTTGAAGGTCTGGTCTTTGCCGTGATAGAGCACTGGTAATGGCAGCTCAGGCACATCAGCAATATTGTCTCCCAGCACATCGGCGGCAGGCATTTTGAAGTAGCCTTCGCTGGCTGGGGCTTTTTTCTTCAGGTGGCTGATCCACACTGCGCCATCGGTGGCTGCACGGCAGATTGCGCCGTCGCGAGTTGCCAGAATTTCGCCAGGCTTGCCTACGAGTGAACCCTCAGCATGGACACCGCAGAGGTAATACTCTTCGCCGAACATCTCATCCAGCAGGCCTGGGAAACCATCGGCAGAGCGGATTTTGCGGATGATCACCTCAACACTGTCTTCCTGCCAGTCGATGCTGCGGCGGGTCTGTTTCATGACTGGACGGCAGCGGCCAATAACCTCCGGGTTCATGTAATCCAGTGGTTCTGGGACAAAGTGACCACTTTCAAAACGACGTACTGCCGTGCGGATGGCTTTCATGGCGGCCTGAACTGTTTCGTCACGGTACAGGCTGCTCTTACGGGCATCACGCAGCGGGTATTCAGCGCTGGCCCAGATTGGACCGGAGTCCATTTCGTTTGCGGCTTCTACCAGGGTAACCCCCCAGTGGGATGCGTCTTCGCGGATTGCCCAGTCCAGAGAAGATGGGCCGCGGTCACCACGGATACCCGGGTGTACGATTATGCAGGGAGTATTACGCCAGACATCTTCAGGAATTACCTTGGTCAGCATCGGGCAAAGAATCAGTTCTGGTTTGAATAGCTCAATACCTTCTCTGACCTGGTCATCATTAACAAAAACTTCAATACTGACATCATGTCCCAGTTGATTCAGCTCCAGGTGAGCGGCCTGAGTCATACTGTTATAGCTTGTTGATAATAACAAAATACGCATTTCGTAAATCCTTTTGTCTGCAGCAGTGCGCTACAGCCCCTGTAATAAAAAATCAGTGATACTCCGTGTGCCTGGCGATTTTTGATAGAGAATGGGTTTTAGGCAATAAGACTTTGGTATTATATTATTGTTCTGTTTCACTTGATGCTTAAAGCTGTACTTTGTTTTTGTAATCAATTGTTTTAGAAGGGGAAAAATTACAGCTGCTGGAGGGGGGGCTGTTGTTCGGGCGTTATGGCTTTATCTTCGTTTATATTCTGCTAATTTATTTATCTGGCCGTAATCATCATTAAATTTTCCAGAATGTTCACGGCTATACTTTTCGGTTCGCAGGCGTTATTTGGTGTTGTTTAGTACGCAGTGATAACTATGTCTGTGCTGGAAAAGGCTTGTAAAATGTAGGCCCTTTTTTCAAAAATAGGAATTTTTCCAGGGCCCTTGTTTGGCGGTCAACTCTGGTTGGGACTAATGAATCGCTGCTTTTCGTGGTCTGTGCATCATCAGTTCCATTTGGTGTTGCAGACCGGAAAGCTGCTGATCAAAGTCGAGAATCTGACTGCGTAGTAGTAGCAGCTTTTCAAACACCGGCTCCGGGATTGGGTAGTCCTGCTGGGTGCAGCTGCCCAGAGATGTTTCAACCTCACCGCTGACTGAAGTGATCTCCATGGGGACGTATAGCAGCGCAGCAACCTTTACCCTCAAGCGTACAACTTCGTTGTAATCTGGTAACGGGGTACGACCACTGGCCCAGCCTTGCACCTGGGCATCCAGCTGGTTCAGCTGGCTGATAACCTGTTTGATAGACATCTGAATCTCAGTCCCTGTCGACGGACTGGTGCTTCTGCCGTGTACGGGCAGTACCACGCGCCACTCCATTGTTGAATATGTCAGGGAGTCTAGTTGCTGGCCTGGGGCTATGCCTGTGCAAGGACGTGAAAAATCCGCGTTTGCTCAACGGCCTTTTGGCTGCTACTCCAATGGCTGTAACGGAAGCTGATAAACTGTGAAGCTGTGATTGAGGTGATTGAGTAAAGGTTGTGGTGATGGTGGTACGGGCCGGGTTTGAGATTCGTGTGCGAGGCGTTGTACAAGGGGTGGGCTTTCGCCCTTTCGTCTGGCAGCTGGCGCATCAGGCCGGGCTGGCTGGGACGGTGGCGAACGATGGAGAGGGGGTGCATATAGTATTGTGTTGCGATGCTGTTGAATGTGCCGTGTTTATGCAGCAGTTGCAGTTACAGTGTCCACCACTGGCCCGGATTCATGTACTGGAAAGCAGCCCGGTACAGCTTGAGGCTATGGATGAGTTTGCGATTATTGCCAGCCAGCAGGGCGATATTCAGACTGGATGTGCCGCCGATGCGGCCAGTTGCCCCCAATGTCTGAGTGAGTTGAACGATCCAGCCAGCCGTCGTTACCGTTATCCTTTTATTAACTGTACCCATTGCGGTCCCCGGCTGAGCATTGTGCAGTCGATCCCCTGGGACCGGCCACATACCAGTATGTCGGTGTTCACGATGTGCCCGGCCTGCCAGGCTGAGTACGACAATCCAGCCGATCGGCGTTTTCATGCCCAGCCTAATGCCTGTCCAGTATGTGGGCCGCAGTTGTGGCTGGAAACGCCCGATGGCGCTGAAATGTTGCCACCCTCTGAGGTGTTTGGTTACCTGCAGGAACAGTTATCTGCAGGTCAGATCCTGGCAATCCGGGGGCTGGGGGGCTTTCACCTGGCCTGTGATGCAACCAATGCAGCAGCTGTGGCCCGGTTACGTCAGGGTAAAGCCCGGCCTGATAAACCGCTGGCGTTGATGGTAGCGAACCTTGAAGTTCTGGCCCGTTATGGACAGCGCACTGTCGAAGCTGATCAGGCACTGCAAAGCCCGGCAGCTCCGATTGTTCTGCTGGATAAAGTGGCTGATTGTGAGCTGCCTGATGCTGTTGCGCCGGGCCAGGCACAGCTGGGCTTTATGTTGCCCTCTACACCCCTGCACCATCTGTTGTTTGCTGCACTGGATGTGCCACTAGTGATGACTAGTGGAAATCGTAGTGGCCAGCCTCAGGCGATCAGTAATGATGAAG
>Ga0193951_1000689_pt1 | contig 15174 bp, 14 predicted proteins | sample BB_2_MG_FD_140370 | JGI IMG/M metagenome (GOLD analysis project Ga0193951, IMG submission 140370) | Microbial mat bacterial communities from the Broadkill River, Lewes, Delaware, United States - BB_2_MG | ecosystem: Environmental > Aquatic > Freshwater > River > Microbial mats | place: USA... | reverse complement strand
TATCAATCATGAATATGGAATTAAATTGAGAAGTTGTCAGTAATGAAGATTAGAACTTGCGACTGAACTTGATGACACCCAAACCAATTTTGGTTAGATATGGGAAATAATATTTTTGAAAAGTGGTCGGTGATGCAAGATTCGAACTTGCGACCCCTTGGACCCAAACCAAGTGCGCTACCAAGCTGCGCTAATCACCGATTTTCAAATTCTTTGAGTAGGGAGCTCAAAGTAAAGATGGGGTGGCTAAAGGGACTTGAACCCTCGACAACCGGAATCACAATCCGGGGCTCTACCAACTGAGCTATAGCCACCATTATATCTTTTCTATCTACTTTTAGTATGGCACGCCCTGCAGGATTCGAACCTGCGACCCACGCCTTAGAAGGGCGTTGCTCTATCCAGCTGAGCTAAGGGCGCACATTAACCTACAAAAGCATTATAACTTATTCACTGAATAAGTTATGCCTGGCGATTTATAATAAAATTCATGACTAAATGAACTTAATAAACACCAAAGCTAACACTTCATCTTTTAAATAATTTTTTAAAGAAATTAGTAAGAAAAAGTGGTCGGTGATGCAAGATTCGAACTTGCGACCCCTTGGACCCAAACCAAGTGCGCTACCAAGCTGCGCTAATCACCGACATTTGTTTAAAACAAACTAAAACATTAGCTGTCTTCAACGGGTGCGGATATTACCGATTTGCGCGTGCTCAGTCAAACTATTTTTATAAATAAATACCTGTTCGTTCACTTTTAATGCAACTTGCTTAATTAGTATCAAATACCTTATATATACAAGACAACACTAAGAATTAAGCATTATCAGTACGGGATGCCACTATTCAAACTTTTCTTATGAAATTATTCTCACTCTTAACTATAACTAGCGTAGGGTTTATGGCAAAATAACCTCAATTTTACAGCTCATTTATCTCATTAATTTATTTAAGGTTACAGTTAAGTATTATGACGGCATCATTAATTGACGGCAAAGTTATTGCCAAAAAAGTTCGCGACTCTATTAAAGAAAAAGTTAGCCTACGTAAAAATAAAGGTCAAAGAGCTCCAGGACTAGCAGTTATTTTAGTAGGTTGCGATGCAGCTTCTCAGGTTTATGTAGGTAGTAAACGTAAAGCTTGTGAGGAAGTTGGTTTTGTATCTCGTTCTTATGATTTAGCTGCCACCACTTCACAGGATGAGTTATACCAATTAATTAATGAACTAAATAACGACAATACTATTGACGGAATTTTAGTTCAGCTTCCCTTACCAGAAGGGTTAGATGCTAACTTGATTATTGAACACATCCACCCTGAAAAAGATGTAGATGGTTTTCATCCCTCTAACGTGGGTAAGCTTGCTTTACGTCAACCTGGCCTTCGCCCTTGTACACCAAAAGGAATTATGAAACTCATTGAGTCCACAGGTATTCAACCACATGGCTTAGATGCTTTAGTTGTTGGTGCTTCAAATATTGTGGGTAGACCAATGATGTTAGAGTTATTACTAGCAGGTTGTACCGTTACCACGACCCATAGATTTACTAAAGAGCTAGAAGGTAAAGTGAGAAACGCTGACTTAATTGTCGTCGCAGTTGGAAAACCTGCTTTCATTCCTGGCGAATGGATTAAAGACGGTGCAGTCGTTATTGATGTAGGTATTAACCGCTTAGAGTCAGGTAAGCTTGTCGGTGATGTTGAATTTGATGTAGCTAAAGAAAAAGCCAGCTTTATTACACCAGTACCTGGCGGCGTTGGCCCAATGACAGTGGCTTGTTTGATTGAAAACACATTTATCGCTTGTGAGCAGTTCGGCAAATAAAAATTTTTGTTTTCTATGTATTATATAAATCCAAGAAAAGAGTGTACAAATAGTTTGTACACTTCAAATCACTATTAACGCTGAAATAATTAACTAATTATTCTTTCGCCAAGTTGTTTTACCTGCGCTATCTTCTAGAATAATATTCATCGCATTTAACTTATCACGAGCTTCATCAGCAAGCGCCCAATCTTTATCTATTCGTGCTTGATTACGTTGCACGATAAGCGCTTCAATTTCAGCGACGTCTTCATTCGCATTTTGCCCTTGTAAAAAACTTTCTGGCGCTAATTGTAATAAACCAATAACACCACCTAACGTTTTTAATGTTGCCGCTAATTTTTCAGCTTGTTCAATATTGTTACTTTTTACGACATTTAATTCTTTAGCAATTTCAAAGAGTACTGCTAATGCCTGCGGCGTATTAAAATCATCATCCATAGCCTGACAAAACTGTTTAACATAAGTAGAAGATTTATCTAAAATAAAATCATCACTAATATCAACGTCTCTTAAGGCCGTATAAATACGCTCTAATGAAGCTCTTGCTTGATTCAAATTATCAGTCGAGTAGTTTAGTTGACTACGATAATGCCCTGTTGTTAAGAAAAACCTAACCGTTTCAGCATCATATTGAGCAAGCACATCACGAATAGTGAAGAAGTTGCCTAAAGATTTTGACATTTTTTCCTGATCCACTTGTACCATCCCTGTATGCATCCAATAATTTACATAAGGTGTTTCAAGTGCACAACAACTTTGGGCAATTTCATTTTCATGATGAGGGAATTGTAAATCTGAGCCACCACCATGAATATCAAAATGATGACCTAACTCTTTTGCATTCATCGCTGAACATTCTATATGCCAACCAGGTCTACCCTCACCCCACGGTGATGACCAACTAGGCTCGCCGGGTTTAGCCGACTTCCATAAAACAAAATCTAATGGGTTGTTTTTGGATTGATCGACATCAACTCTTGAACCTGATTGTAACTGCTCTAAATCTTGTCCACTTAATTTGCCATAATCATCGTAGCTAGAAACGTCAAATAACACATCACCTTTACCTGTATTATTGGTATCACTACTGTCTTTTTCACCTGCAATATAAGCATGCTTTTTCGCGATCAACGTTTCGATCATAGCAATAATTTCATTCATATGAGTCGTTACACGCGGCTCAATATCTGGACGAGCGATATTTAATGCATCAAAATCTTCATGCATATAAGCAATGGTACGCTCAGTAAGTTGCTCAGTTGTTTCATTATTTTGTGCAGCACGATTAATTATTTTATCTTCAACATCAGTAATGTTGCGTACATAATTCACATCATAACCAGAAAATCGCATATAACGCGCTATATTGTCGAAACTGATGTATGTACGTCCATGACCAATATGGCACAAATCATAAACAGTACAACCACAAACATACAATCCTACTTTACCAGGGTTAATCGGGGTAAAAGCTTCCTTTTTACGAGTTAAAGTATTGTATATCTGTAACATGAGGGTTTACGACTCCAGTAAATAAAATAATAATGTACTACATTGAAAATGGATTGTACCCCAAGCGTGTTATCGAATCACCATGCCAGATGCACTTTATATCAATTAATATCCAAGTAAATTAAATATATTAAAACCTCTATTTTTAATTCCGCGAATGATCGCGTACAATTCCGTTAAATTTTACCTTGTAGAAGAGAACGATATGATTATATTCAAAACAAGCCTTGGCGATATTAAAATTGAATTAGATTTTGAGAAAGCACCAATTACTGCAAAAAACTTTCAACAATACGTTGAAGAAGGTCATTACAATGGCACTATCTTTCACCGTGTAATTAAAGGTTTTATGGCACAAGGTGGTGGTTTTGCACCAGGCTTAGAAGAAAAAGAAACACGCGCGAGCATTAAAAATGAAGCCAACAATGGTGTAAGTAACAAGCGTGGCACATTAGCAATGGCACGTACTCAAGAGCCTCATTCAGCTTCAGCACAATTTTTTATTAACTTAACTGACAATGACTTTTTAGATTTTAAAAATGAATCAGTACAGGGTTGGGGTTATTGTGTATTTGGTGAAGTTGTTGAAGGTATGGACGTGGTAGATAAAATGACTTTAGTACCAACAGGTAGTTTGCACGGTCATGGCGATGTGCCTAAAGAAGATATTGTTATTGAATCAGCAATTGTTGAGTAATTGTTAGCTGTAAATATTAACACTCAAAATTAGCACTCACTAATAGAAATAAGCACTAGAAGCAACTGCCAATGCCAAGTACAAATAACTCCGTAACATATTTCATTGCTGATTTACATTTAGCACAAAACAGACCTGATATTACCGCCTGTTTTTTACGCTTTTTGAAAAATGATGCAACACAAGCACAAACGCTTTATATTCTCGGTGACTTATTTGAAGCTTGGGTTGGTGATGATGATGACAGTGCTTATTTAGTCACAATAGCTAAAGCATTAACCACTCTATCAAACCTTGGTACCACTATTTATTATATTCATGGCAACCGAGACTTTTTACTAGGGGCTAGTTTTGCAAAAAAATCAGCCATGATATTACTACCTGAAGTTGAGTTAATCGACTTATACGGACAAAGCGTGGTCATTATGCATGGCGACACTCTATGCACACGTGATGTTGCTTACCAGCAATTTCGTAAAAAATCGCGTTCTTGGTGGTGGCAAACCATGATAAAAAGCTTACCACTATTTGTACGTAAAAAAATCGCTGCCGATTACCGGAAAAAAAGTGCTGCAGCTACATCAATAAAACCCCAAGATATTATGGATGTAACACCCTCGGAAGTGGTCAATTGTTTGGAAGCTCATCAAAGTCAATTATTGATTCATGGTCATACTCATAGACCTGCTGTACATGAGTTAACCGCCAATAACAAACCCGCAAAACGCATTGTACTAGGCGACTGGTATGAACAAGGAGCTTGGTTAAAAGTAACACCAAGCAATATGGAATTACTCAACTCCCCATTTAATCAAACAGATACGTCAGCATAAATTTATACTGACATCCCTAATTAATCTGAATTCATCGGGTTATAATATCTGTTATCAATACTTATAAAAGGTTATAGCGCCATTGAATACCTAAGCTAACAATGGAGCTAACTTGTGATAATTCATTGCTTTCATCTCTCATCCATTCAGTACGTAATATAAAATCAGGATGAAATGCATAATGCCAACCAACACTTAGTCTGTTTGGTTCAAACCCATTATTACTTAAACCTACTTGCTCAATGAATGTCTCTGTTGTTTGAGAGAACTCATTATCAACACTTAAAATTTCATATTCAAGGTGAAGACTGTGCTTTTCTCTCTCTACAAAAGCGGCTAAACGATATGAACTTTGAACTGCATCCATGTAGGCACTTTGTGTTGTCGTTGAGATTTGACCATCTATTTGTGCTTGAATCCATTCAAACTCACCATGAAAACGCCATTGCTCATAATCCCACGTTCCATCAAGATATATACCTGTACTCAAGGTATCCCCCGTAAAAAATGATTGAACTACATTGTCTACCGATACACCATGGCTATGGCCTTCACTATAACGTACATCTTCCCTTTGCTCTGCTTTAGCATACATTACCCAAAGTTTAGCTATCGACTGAAAAGATTGTGACTGAAAAGTCAAATGGCTAAATGCCGATATACTGCCATCACCAGAAGTTGCAGGAAAATTATCACCACTAAATAACTCTATACCTAACTTATAACTTGAATTTAACTGATCAATTGAATTCATTAACGCAAATCGCGCGCCTATATCGGTAAAATGACGGCCAAATAATATATCTGCAGATAATGGTGCCTGACTAAAAATATCTATAGATGAATGATAATTAATGGTATCTGTTACTTCGGTTGAAATCTTCCCTGCTTCAATTTGAAACATTTGCTGTGCAAATTGAAACTCAGTACCAAACCAAAGATTTTCTAATTCAAGACTATTTTCACCGCTGTGACTATGTGCACTTAATTTAGCGGCAACATAGTATTCTTTATTTAGGTTCATGTACCCCTGCAGTTGTGCATCATCTAAGCTTGCACCGTCTTCTGCAGGTACCGCTTCACCACCAACTAAAAAACCTTGCGGTTGCCATATTTCACCGCTCTCTACTATTTGGTTGTTACGGTAAGTTATAGCAGCCAAAACTTTAATTGAGTCCTTCTCAGACAAAGAAACTTTTTGGTGAGCCATTACTGGTTGATAAACAATAGAAAGTAAAGATAATAGCCATATTGGCTTAATACGCTTAAGCATTAATTTTCCTCATGCGGATTCGAAAATTTTTCGTTATTAATAAAATCATAATCAGAAAGTGACTCTAAAAAAGAGACTACAGCGTCAATTTCTTCATCTGTAGCCGAAAAGCCAAGTATCAGTGCTGATTTATAAGGGCTATTTTTTCCATCCCCCGCGTTAACACCATATTCTGTCAATGTTCCACCTCTGGCATAATGCTCAACAACCTCGCGTAAAGTACCGATACTGCCATCGTGCATATAAGGTGCTGTAAACTCTATATTTCGTAGTGACGGTGGCCTAAATTTACCTTTATCGGTCGGGTCAGACGATAAGTCAAAGAGTCCCTGATCTTCTGCAGGATAGCTTCCATCCGAATTTACGTTGTACAAACCGTTATTAAAAAATGGAAATAAAAGTGCATCATTCAACGTATTGGCATCTTTATATGACACAGTAAAGTTAATACCAGTATGACAATGAAAGCACTCAAATTTTTCACCATTAAATAAACTAAAACCTAGTTTTTGCTGTGCTGTTAAAGCCTCTTTATCACCTAATAAATATTCATCGTAAGGACTCTTAGCACTGATCATCGTTCGCACAAAGCTTGCCAATGAAAAAATAACTTTATTCATTGTTGCGCCTGAATCACTATCAGGAAAAGCAGCTTCAAACATCTCTTGATACTTCTCATCGTTATTAAAACGGCTTAATACGGTATCAAGTTCAGCATCAGTAACCCCTAATTCAATAGGATCATCGGCACGAATTGGTACATTTAATTGATCTTCTAACTCAAAAAAAGTGTCATTACTCCAAGTAAACGTTGCGTTATATGCCACGTTACTTAACCCTTGGCTGTTACGTACTAAAGCATGCCCTGTTGAGCCTATTGGTGTACTAATGCCATCGGCAAAGGCATCAGACTGAAAGTGACACGAACCACAAGATTGAGTTTGGTTAGCGGATAGCTGTTTATCGTAAAATAAAAAACGCCCCAGCGTTATTTTTTCCTTGGTGAGCGGATTAAACTCAGGAATAGCCGGTAAAGGCATATGATCGGGTAAGTCTAATAATGTACGTAAATCCTGTTCTGTTTCAGTTGAAGTAACTGTTGTCGTAGAAGATACATTGCAACCAGAAACAAAAAGCATCACGAATAATGACAGCGGTAAAAACATGAAACTCAATGAAGAATCAACTTCACTGAGTTTAGGCAACGTTAACCGACCTAGAGATCTAAATAGCATTTACTTATTCTTTAATAAATACAAGATTTGCATCAGCATCAGCACTACCATCAGTAATGTCTAAACCAAAATTTTCAAAAAGAGCAGTACAATCTGTTTGCGTAGGGTTGGAATGACAAGATACTGTAGGAGTTACTTCATCACCTGTTGCGGAAAATTGAACATTATTTAACATTGCATCAATATCAAGTACAACAACGTCGTTAACAGGATTAAAGTTATCAAGAGTCACTTTCGGCGTATTCACGAAATCACAAGTATCTTTCTCTTCTAAAGCAAGCAAACCATCACCGCCACAATCTCGACTACCCAAATGTATAAGACCTTTACCCTCAACTTCTTCAGTATTTTCAATCGTAAAATTCATCACAAAATGACGGTACCCACTTGCCCAAGACCAATATAATTCATTTAATGGTGTTGGCGCATCTTCTTGCGTGTTGGTCGCAATAACATCTTTCATAACCGCTTGTGGTACACCGACATCAAAACTAACGCTATTGACAGTACCAGTGCCACCAATAATCGTTCCACTAATAGCGGTATTTGTTCGCTCTGTACCACCTAAAGCATCATCTGTACACGCACCAGCAGTGTTGCTAGTTAAATCGATTAAGCCAACGAATCCTTGTTCACTATGACGTTGAAAGTCATTAGCATCTAACTCAACACTAATCTCTTCATTATTTTCATTATAGAATTTAAGGTTACTTATATAAAAGCGTAAATCACTTACAGAAATAGCATGTAATTCTTCAGTACCAAATTGGTTGTGGCTAGTATCACAAGCCACAGTTTCACCAGCACTTTTTGCTGTAAAATCAAGTGTAAAAGGTGTGTTTTCTTCCGTTGGCGTACCTGTATCGACAGTACTTTCACTACTAGAGCCACAACCAGCCAATAGCACTACTGATGCGAAGGTTAATGATAGAGGAGATTTAATACCAGAAATAAAGCGTGTAAACATTATCGTAAGTTCCATTATAATAAGAATTACGTCATTATAGATTCACAACCTTTAATAACAGAGTGACAAATTGTCGCACTTCTGAAGAAAGTTCTATTTTACAATAATGTAAGTTAAGTTATTGGCAGGTTTAATTATTAAATTACTCAAAGCAGGCGCTAAGAGAAAAATATTCTAAGGCAAAAATTCGATAAAATGATCGGTGTCAATCACTCAACGCAATTGATATCTTATTAGTTTTTTACAATCACTATTTTAATTTATCATGCTGTATTATAAATAGGCTTTTGTTAGGTATTTCAGTAAATTCAGCAAGCTTAGTTTGGTTTTTTTCATAGCCTTTCGTTAAATAAACTACCCAATATTCTACGTGAGGTGACTCCCACTTTTTTATAAAAGCAACTCCGATTTCATCTTGCTCTTTATAGAAGTCAAGATCACCTAATAAATGTGTTCGATGAAGTTCCGATCTTTTAAAGGCATCCCAGACTTCTTCTGCATCAGAATAACCACCTGCAATAGCCTCTACTTGGTTGCTATTAAAATCATAACCGTAATAATATGGGAGTTTATAACCTAGATTGCGTAAACGTGAATTTGGCCCCCCTTCAAGATTATGTACAACCAAACCTAATTCAGACATTTTTTTAGCTTTCGCTTCAGCCGCTTCAGTAAGCAAGCTATTACAACGGATAGATATTCGTTTTTGCTGATTATCACTTTTAATTAATTTAACTAAAGCTCTTGCTTCATTATTGTTACCACATTCATCAATTTCATTAGCTAAAACAAATACAGGAAAAAAAAGAAGTATAATTATAAAATGCAATTTTGACATAAAGCCCTAATAGTTTCTTATAGAGGCTTTTCAGTACTGTTAGCCCTATAATTTTTGTTTATTGTCATTTAATATTGCACAAATCAAAAAAATTAGATAGCTTAAAACAACATGAAAAACAATTACTTAAATTTCATTACTATTAATAGCGGGAATATTTACTTATGATTCTGCTCTAAAAGGACTTAGGTTTAGAGCAAACAAATTAAATTTGGCTTACCTGAATGAAATTTAAAATCGGTATCTGGTGATTGAATAAGTTCAGCTTCAATAACACCAAAAAAAGTAACTCGCTCTGTTATATCTACTTTGGAAATTTGCTCTGCTAGTGCTAAGTAGTCTTGATAATGACGTGCTTCAGAGCGAAGTAACGATAAATAAAACTTACCAATTTTTGAGTCTAAATACGGTGCTATTTTAGCAAAACGTTCACAAGATCTTGCTTCAATGTATGCACCAATAATTAACTTATCAATAAGCGCTTCTGGTTCATAGGTACGAACATTTTTAAGCATCCCCTTCGCATACCGTGATGCAGGTATTGGATCGTAAGGAATATTATTTTCTTCAATAATTTCTAATACTTGATAAAAGTGATGTAACTCTTCTCTTATTAATAAAACCATTTTATCAACCATATCTTGCCCGTATGAACAATCAGACTTAGCTTTAATCGACTTAGATAAAACATTCATCCCTTTGAGCGTTTCAGTGTTACCAATACGTTTATAGGCAAACTGCTCATAAGGTTTCATTAGATCAGTTAATTGCTCTGCACCTTCTGCTGTTAGTGCATAACGTTTAAGTAAAAATAATGCACTTTGAGCGGCTTTTAATTCACAAATTAAATGATCCCGAAGAAGTATTGGTAAGTTTTCTGTTTTTTTTGCTTCTTCAACCCAAGACTCAGGAGTCTTACATTTTAAGAAAGCGTTAATTGGCGCTAATAATTCTTCGTACATTGTTTTTATAAGTTCAATATTATTGATAATTTAGAATAATTTTAACATGAAGTTTACTAAATATATTACTTTATTCTGCCGTCCTTAAATGAATACAGATAAACATTATGATTAATTTAACTTTTAATTAAACGATGACACTATTTTAAAAAGCAATAAATTGAGATACTAGTAGCACCTATACTCCGCAGGTTTTGATCATGACCCATAACTTTAAAGATAACGTCCCTGACAATAAAGAAGCAAAGAAGTTAATTGAGCAACATAATAAACTTGTTCATACCGATAATATTAAGGTTATCTCACATGTTCAACGTGAAGCTGATGATTGGGTTATTAATACGCTTATGTTGGAAGATATAAGTGTTGCTTTTAAATATAAACGAAAAAAATTATATAAAAGTTTAAAAGGGCAACGCGTAAATATTACTTACTACCCAGACAATGAAAATATCGCAGGTTTTGATATTGAAATAATGAAAATAGTTAGAATAAAGGTCGCCTAATGTGCATAAATATAATTTAATGACGTACTCCCAATTCAAACTTACTTATATCCATACGTGATAAGTAAAATAGTTTTTACTTATATTCAATATAAAAAGTATTTATTTTCATCTTTTATTGTCTATTTACCGATCAAACCTTGACGAATGGGCTGGCATCTTACATAAATAGGTTATCGACAATATAATTTTTTTAATGTCGAATGTTTATTTAGTGAACAATAATAAATTTATATAAAATAGCTAAATAATTAATCGGGGACTGCAAGAGGAAGTTGTTATGATATTAAATCATATTTGGGGCTTATACACTCACCCAAAAGACGAATGGCAAACAATTGAAAAGCGCCACGAAAGTTTAACCTATAGCATGATACATATATTAGTAGTGGCACTCATCCCTACTATTTGTGGATACTATGCCGCTGCACATATCGGTTGGACAATCGGTGTTGGTGATCCAATAAAAATAAATCAAAGTAGCGCTCAATTAATGGCGGTAGCACTATATTGCGCTTTAATTGTTGATGTATTAGCACTCGCCTACTTAATTCAATGGATGGCAAAAACCTTTGATGCAAAACCAAGTTTTGTACAATCATTAGAGCTTGCTGCATATACTTCAACACCTATGCTAATGGTTGGTATTGCTGCGTTGTACCCAGTACTTTGGTTTGTTGCATTAGCTGGAGTTGCCGCGGTATGTTATTCCATTTATTTATTATATTCAGGCGTACCTATTATGATGAATATTCCTGAAGAAAAAGGATTTATATATTCAAGCTCGGTAGTTACTTGTGGTCTAGTGCTACTCGTGGGAATTATGGCATTTAGTGCGGTATTATGGTCTATGGGATTTGGACCTGAATATATTTCTTAGCTAGTCATTTAAGAGTTACTAACAATAACAGCATAACGAGTAGCCAGTTGAAAATTAACCGCTACTCGTTACTTTATACTCTACAGTTTCTTTATCACTATTTAGATATAACGTAAAGTTACTCTGCACCTTCATTGTACATATCAATAACAGTATCAGCATTTTTATCTGATGCTTCTTTACTGCTATTATTTCTTTGTGCATCAAGTTTTTCTAAATAAGCATTATCTATATCGTTGGTCACATAGATACCATCGAATACAGAAGTATCAAAGCTCTTAATTTCAGGGTTCCCTGCTCTCACAGCAATAACTAAGTCTTCTATAGATTGGTAAATAAGTTTATCTGCACCAATTAATTCACAAACATCGTCAACGTCACGACCATGAGCAATCAATTCGTTAGCGCTTGGCATATCTATGCCGTAAACATTAGGAAAACGAACTTCAGGGGCAGCAGAAGCAAAATAAACTTTATTAGCGCCTGATGCGCGAGCCATTTCAATAATTTGTTCAGAGGTTGTGCCACGTACAACAGAGTCATCTACGAGTAAAACATTTTTACCTTTAAACTCTGCTCCAATTGCATTCAGCTTTTGACGAACAGACTTTTTGCGCTGCTCTTGTCCTGGCATGATAAAAGTACGGCCAATATAGCGGTTCTTAACAAAGCCTTGACGATAAGGTAAATTTAATTGTTTGGCGATTTGCAACGCAATATCACATGATGTTTCAGGAATAGGAATAACAACATCTATTTCAACATCATCCCATTCTTTGGCTATTTTTTCACCCAACTTCGTTCCCATTTCAACGCGAGAGGCATAAACAGAAATTTTATCTATTGTTGAATCTGGGCGAGCAAAATAAACAAATTCAAAAATACACGGGCTGTAGTTAGGTTTATCAAAACATTGCTGGCTATGAATTTGACCATTTTCTGAGAAGAAGATGGCTTCACCTGGAGCAACATCACGAACAAACTCAAACGAACAAGCGTCAAGAGCAACCGTTTCAGACGCTATCATGTATTCGATACCATGTTCAGTTTCACGCTTACCAAAAACGAGTGGTCTGATACCATTTGGGTCACGAAACGCAACCATGCCATAACCAATAATTAAGGCGACAGTAGCATAAGCACCTCTAACACGTTTATGCACATTAGTTATAGCAGTAAAAATATCATCAGGTGTTAAGGATGCGCTCTCACTTTGCTGTAATTCATGGCCTAAAATATTTAACAGTAACTCTGAATCAGAAGTCGTATTTACGTGACGTCGAGCTTTAGTATTAAGCCAAGTTTTTAATTCATCCGCATTTGTTAGGTTACCATTATGTGCTAAAGAGATACCATAAGGTGAATTAGCATAAAAAGGCTGAGCTTCTGAGGAACTAGAAGTACCTGCAGTTGGGTAACGAACATGGCCAATACCTATATTGCCTTGTAATCTAAGCATATGACGCGTATGAAAAACGTCTTTAACTAAACCATTACCTTTTCTTAAACGAAATGTATCGTCATGGATAGTAACAATACCGGCAGCATCTTGTCCTCGATGCTGTAACACTGTTAATCCGTCATACAAATATTGATTAACCGGGGTTTTACCGACAATACCAACAATACCACACATGAATTTTTCTCCGCTGGGAAATTAGCTAATAGTTTTATGAATTAACGTTATGTTAGAAAACTTGATGATTGTTTGAGATACTCAAAAAACCATTCAACAACCAACCTGAACTCAGGTATTAATTGTGAACTTTTCCACCACTCTGTTGTTGCTGCACCAGTGAAAGCATCCATAAAGAATAACACTGCACTGATAATTAACACGCCACGTAATGCACCAAATACAAGTCCTAGAACTCGATCGGTGCCAGATAATCCTGTCTTCCTTACTAACTGTCCAATAAGATAGTTAATTAAAGCGCCCAAGACTAAAGTAGTTATAAATAAAATCGCGATTGCGGCTGCATTTCGCAAAAATTGATCAGAGATATTAGTAAGAAGGTTAGCTAGATTGGCATAAAAGGTACTCGCAATAAAAAAAGCACCTATCCAAATAATTAACGATACAGCTTCTTTTGCAAAGCCTCGCACCAAGCTAATTAGTGTTGATATGCCTATTACGGCTAAAATGGCGTAATCTATCCAAACCATGGTTTAAGTTTCTCATTCATTAGAGGCGCGCATTCTATCAGAATCAAAAAACAAATGCCCAACCTTTTGGCTGTAATACCGTTATTAATTTGGGTAAAATCGAGAAACTTTACCCTGTACATTTGTTAATTTTTTTAATGCTGGAATTTTTTTAGTCAAAGATGCTTCTATCAGTTCAGGTCCTACAAAAACTTTTGTTAACGTGCCTTTTTTAGTTTGAATAGGCTTAGTAAAAACAGTATAACCATTACTTTTTAACTTGTTCACTAATTCTTCAACATTGCTTTTATTTCTAAAACTACCTAGTTGAATAACCCAAGCTTCTTTGTTAACGGCTTTAGCTGGGGTTTTTCCTAATACAGGTTTATCAATTGCTGAATTACTTTTTGTCTTCGAAGCACTATTCATTTCAATTTTTTTCGGCTTATTTGCCGGTGTTACTTTAGTAATTTGAGTGTCACTAAGCGCATTTTCACTTTTCTCATTATCTATTAATAATTGCTCATCTATAGCTTCTTCATTAGAGGTACTAGGTGCTTCTTGCTTTACTAATGCTTCATTTGGAAACGGCGCTTGGATTGTTTCCCCCTTAAAAGCAGGAGCTTGTGGAATTGTGTCGAAGTCGGCTTGACTAGACTGTTTTTTGCCATCAAGTATATCAGGTAAGAAAATAACGATTGCGGCAGCAACAATAATGGTACCAACAAGGCGATTTTGAAACGGTGTAGACAAACGATACTCCAAATAACTTAAGCTATAGTCTAAATTAAAAGCTGCCTAATTTCGGCAACCGTGTAGAAAGAGCCAAAAACAAGAATCAAGTCATTTGATTCACTTTTAAGATTAGCCATTTTAAATGCCTGAGTAATATTGTCAAAGCAATTGATAGAATTAGTAAAATGAGATAGCTCATTTACCATTTGTTCAGCGGTTGCTGCTCTTAGAACCGTTAATCGTGCTAAATACCATTCATCAACAACATCATTAAAAGGAGTTAAGGTATTAGCAATATCTTTATCTGCAAGCATAGCAACAACGGCAATAATACGTTGATATTGATTTTGAGCTTTAACTTGAGCTATTTTTTGTGCTAAATATCGACCTGCATGTGGGTTATGACCAACATCGAGCATAACATCACATTGCGCCACAAAAGTATTACTGATTACATCGCTACTTTCGGCTTTACCAACCTGCAGGCTTTTTAGATTAAATAGCTCTGTTCTTCCTGCTACTTGGGTATTTGAAATTAGGCTGTTAACTTTGTTAGTCGTTAACTGAACTCCAAGTTGCTTTAAGACCATTAATGCTGTGACAACATTATCTTGAGGAATATAAGTTGTGATAAGGTTATGCAAATTACATTCTATTTTTTGATTTTTTTCATCAACGTCAATAAACTGAAGTTGCCAACAGGGCTCGTCCTGATTATTAAAAACACTGTTATTAACAATAAAAAAATCTTTATTACGTA
>Ga0193951_1000688_pt1 | contig 15187 bp, 11 predicted proteins | sample BB_2_MG_FD_140370 | JGI IMG/M metagenome (GOLD analysis project Ga0193951, IMG submission 140370) | Microbial mat bacterial communities from the Broadkill River, Lewes, Delaware, United States - BB_2_MG | ecosystem: Environmental > Aquatic > Freshwater > River > Microbial mats | place: USA... | reverse complement strand
TTACCTAAGCGCTTATAGCCAGCAGATAATTAAAATAGGCAGTCCAGAAAATCCAAATTATCACAAATTCATGCGCAGCTTCATCGATTATGAGGATAACAAGGAAGTGTATGCCAAGTGTAAAGCCATTTATCCTAATGGTGATGAGTTGGAAAAGGAGTTAAGTGAAGCATTTCGTCATTATAAATATTATTACCCTGAAGCGATGGTGCCTGAGGTTTATCTGCATACCTCTTATTTTAACCAGTCTATAGCTCTTGATTCTAATTGGGTATCAGTTAGCGTGGAAAAATACCTTGGGCAAGACTGTGAATTTTACGAATGGTTGGCGGTGCCTAAGTATCTAAGAAAAAAGATGGTACCGCAGAAGGTTGTTCCAGATGTGATGAAAGCCATTGCAATGAGCAATGATACTATTGGTATGAAGAATGAGGATGTTTTAAGTAAGATGATTAGTCAAGCTAAGCTTCAGTATTTTGTGAAAGCAATGATTCCTACCATCGAAGATACGCTATTGTTTGATTACACAAAAGATCAAATGCAGTGGTGCGAGTCTTATGAAGCAGACATATGGGCCAGTATGGTGGAGCAAAAGCACATTTACAATACGGAGCGTATGGTGATGCAAAAGTATGTTGGCGATAGCCCTTTTACCTATTATTTCGGACAGGATTCACCTGGTAAAGCAGCCGTTTTTTTGGGTTATAAGATACTTGAGGCCTATATGGAGAATAATTCAGATTTGGGCTTAAATGATCTATTAAAACAAAATGATGCACATTATATTTTGCGAGAGGCGCGTTATAGACCTTAAGTCGACACTATGATTGATGTTAGTATAGTACAGTTTGCACCTCTTTTGGGAAAGCTACAGGATAATATTAATTCCATTAAAGAATTGGTGACGCCCATTTCAGCTCAGCTCATTGTGTTGCCGGAATTGGCGAATTCAGGCTATCGGTTTAATGATTACAAGGAAGCCAAGGCTGCTTCTGAATACATAGTATCAAGTGAATTTATTGATGCTTTGTGCGTTATATCCAAAACGAAAGGAGCCTATATTGTTAGTGGTTTCTGTGAGCGCGAAGGTGATGATTTATATAATTCGGCGGTGTTAGTTGGTCCCAATGGCTTGGTAGGCACTTACCGTAAGCTTCATCTTTTCTGGGGCGAGAAACGGATTTTTAAACCAGGTAATAAGGGTCTTCCAGTTTTTGATACGCCAATTGGTAAAATTGGTATGCTGGTTTGTTTCGATTGGATGTTTCCAGAAGCCTGGCGTTCTTTAGCTTTACAAGGCGCACAAGTAATTGCGCATCCATCAAATTTGGTTTTACCCTATTGTCAAGGTGTTATTCCATCTTATGCTCTGGTTAATAGATGTTTTATAGCCACCTCAAACCGCATAGGCAGCGAACGCGATTTAACTTTTACCGGCCAATCGTTGCTGGCGGGGCCCAATGGTGAAGTTTTAAAAAAGGCCAGCAAGGGTAATGCGGAAGTGTTGTGCGCTTCGCTAGATTTAGAGCGGGCAAAGGATAAGTTTATTACGCCGTGTAATGATGCATTCAGTGACCGAAGAGATGATGTATATGGCCATTTAAATATTAAAATATAATCATGCAAGAAAAAAAGGAACTACGCCGATACATTAAGGAATTAAAGAAAAGATTGACCAATGAGAATAAAGCTTGTCAAGCTAAAGCAGTGCATAGACAGCTAGAGCAAAGCGAACTGTTTGTTAAGGCTAATGCCATCTTGCTTTATTGGGCTTTGCCAGATGAAATGCCCACACAATCCTTCGTTAATAAATGGTATCGAGATAAAGAGATATACCTGCCAGTGATAAATGGCGATGATTTAAAAATTGTACGTTATGAGGGTGAAGATTCTCTAGTTCCGGGTGATAAGTATGGTATACTGGAGCCCAATGGGATAGAAATCGATGATGAAAGCCGAATTGAGCTTGTTGTGGTGCCTGGCGTAGCTTTCGATAAGGAGAATAATAGAATGGGTAGGGGTGCTGGTTATTACGATCGAATATTAAAACGTATACCAGATGCTTCTAAGCTTGCTTTGGCTTTCGATTTTCAGATGGTAAGCCATGTGCCAGTTGAAGCACACGACATAAAAATGGACGTTGTATTGTCGATATAAGCCAATAAAAAAGCCCCATAAAGGGGCTTATTTATTTTTACTTTTGCATAAGCTTATGCAGGGTGGATTGCTTCAGTTGGGCAAACATCTGCACAAGTACCACAATCAGTACAAGCATCACCATCAATCTTATAGATATCCCCTTCAGCAATAGCTTCTACTGGACATTCGTCTACACAAGTACCACAAGCGATGCAGTCTTCATTAATTACGTAAGCCATTTTTTTATCTTTATTGGTTATTATTACGCAAACAAAATTATCTGCTTTTTTAAATAAAAAAAAGAAATACTTTGGAAAGTGGTTTATTTGAAAAGGTTATAAATAAGGCAAGCAAGTCTTTTATTATACAATCGCCTGTTAAGTAGCTTGTTTAGGGCAATAGGGGCCGTTTTATGACTTATATCAAGTCATAAATTTAAAGGCCAAATAGGCCAACATTCCTGCCGCAGTTTCCAGCGCATCTTCATTTAAATTGAATTGTGGGGTATGTAAACTACCTGTTTCACCCTTATCTTGAGCTACACCAAAACGATAAAACGTGCAGGGGTATTTCTGCGAGTAATAGCCAAAGTCTTCAGCTGTCATTCGAATATCCATTAATTCGGTGGCAGCTGTACCCATGTATTCATTTGAAAAGTTGATGGCTTTGTTTGTTACATCTTCGTTGTTGTATACCACCGGATAGCCATCTTTAATGTCTACCTCGCATTCTGCCCCCATAGCCATAGCTGTATTGGTTGCAATTTCACTTATCTTTTCCTTAATGATGGCTCTCCACTCTTCATTCATTGTTCTTAGTGTTCCCGCTATTTCAACTTTTTCAGGAATAATGTTAGTGGCTCCATTGGCAATGAATTTACCAAAGGATAGCACTGTGGGTACCTGAGCTGGCACGATACGACTCACCACTTGTTGTAAGGCGACGACTATGTGTGATGCAATAAGCACATTATCCGTTAAAGCATGTGGCATAGCACCATGCCCACCTTGTCCCTTTACTGTGAGATAAACTTCATCACCGGATGCCATGTACATACCGCTTTTGAATCCGACATGACCTGTTTTCATACTTGGTAAAACATGCTGGCCAATTATCATGTCAGGCTCGTAACCTTCAAAAACGCCCTCATCCATCATTAATTTTGCGCCACCAGGAAACACCTCTTCGGCAGGTTGAAAAACTAATAAAATCGTTCCTTCCCACTCGTCCTTCATTTCATTGAGTACCATGGCCGCACCCAGCAAAGCAGCAGTATGCGCATCATGACCACATGCATGCATTACGCCTTCATTACGTGAGCTAAACTCTAAGTCTGTCGATTCCGTAACCGGTAAGGCATCCATGTCTGCACGTAGGGCAATGGTTCGTTTATTCGGGTTATTGCCTTTTAGATAAGCGACAATCCCTGTTTTGACAATGCCTGCCTTAAAGGGAATATTTAGCTTTGTCAGTTGTTGTTGGATGTAGGTTGAAGTATGGTGTTCTTCAAAAGACAGTTCAGGGTTTTCGTGTAAATGACGTCTTATCTTAATTATTTGAGACAGGTACTTTTGAGTTAGGCTTTGTATCGTTTCTTTCATGTGGTTTGTTTTGTGGTCAATGCCTCATTTACATGCAATGAGAAAAGTAAGTGTTAATATTTTAAACTTTTGTTTCAAAGATAACACTTTTAGTAAAAAGCCCTTGCTTTACCTCAAAACAAGCCTTTGTACAAGCTGTTATTGGTGCTGAAAATCCTTTGGCTGTAATGTTGTTGTACAGCCTAGTGGATCAGTGAGTTGTAGATTGAAATTACTGTATCCTGTTGTTTGGAAATAGTATATTTTTATAGAGTAACTGCCTTCTCTTAATGCTATGGCACCATTCTCTGTTTTGTTGCCATGAATACCATCATTGTTAACCACCAATTTGTCACCGATGTAAAATGCACTGCCGTCATCAGAGGCTATGGCGAATTCATATATTCCTTTTTGTTCGATATTTATGAAGCCGTCGTATACGATGCCATAACTCTCCTTCTGAATTGAGTCAGGTGTAAAAGAGTGGAGGAGATGACCTGATCGGCTTTGGCTTATGTTTTGTATTTCTTTTACCGTTTTAAAGCGGCCTTGATAGAAGGCGTAGTTAAGGCCAGGTTCTTGAGGCTGGATATCAATAGGTTTTTGAAACTGGAGTTTATTAAAGTTTATAATTGAGGTTTTACTTTTTTCGTTGTTTGTCTTGTTAATCGTTATTGCTTTTATTGTACTCGAGGTATTTATTGGAATGGCCTGCGTATATAATGTTGATGTTGAGCTAGGGACCGATCCATTGGTTGTATAATAGATATTGAATTTATCGGAGATATTTTCAAACTCTAAAACACTTGATTGTGTGAAATTTATTTGATCACGCTTAACAATTGGTTTTGGTACTTCATAAAAATAATTGATAGCATTTTTTTCTAATCGCGTGTAGTGTGTTTCTAAACGACGCGTAAAGTCGGGCCAGTTTTTATGTTCTAAAGCGGTCCAACCTAATTCTGCAAAGGCACAAAGACGTGGATAAAGCATAAATTCCACCTGTTGTTCTGTTCGCATATATTCAGTCCAGCAATTGGCTTGTACACCTTTAATGGATTTTAACTCTGTTTCGTTTAGCCCATCAGGTACGGGGTTAAAGCAGTATACCTCTTTAAGAGGAGTGTACCCGCCAATAGCGAGGGGGTGATTTTGTGGATCAGCTTGATAATGATCAAAATAGAGTTTGTCATTGGGCGATTGGATAATGAAATTACCATTGTTAATGACCTCTTTAAACTGAGCATTATCTTGACACACTACGACCGTTGAGTTAACGAGGGTTTTATCTGTCATGATTTCATCCCATCCGGCCATTTTTTTGCCATGCTTTTCAACAATTTTTTGCACCCTATTAATGAAGTAGTGCTCTAGATCACTCTCATCGTTAAGGTTAAACGTTTTCATTTTACTTTGGCAATGTTGACACTCTCTCCATCGGTGTTTTGAACATTCATCACCACCAATATGTATGGTTTCACTCGGGAAAAGGCTTGCAATTTCGCTGATAATATTCTCAATAAACTGATAGTTGTATTCTTTACCAGCACAGATAACATCATCGAAACTACCCCATTTTGTAGCAACGGCATATGGGCCATTGGTACAGCCTAAATCAGGGTAGGCACTTAATGCGGCCAAAGAGTGTCCGGGTAATTCTATCTCTGGTATGATGGTGATGTGTCGTTCGCTAGCATAAGCGATTAGGTCTTTAATTTCATCTTGGCTATAATAACCCGAATAGGGTTCATTATCATATTTAAAGGGGGGGTTAGCTCCATGTCCTACTAAGGTTTCACTTCTTTTTGAGCCAACTGAAGTTAGTTTAGGGTATTTCTTAATTTCAATGCGCCAGCCTTGATCGTCTGTTAAATGCCAATGAAAGACATTTAACTTGTAGAAGGCCATAATGTCAAGTTGCTTTTTAAGAAAATCAATTGGGTAAAAATGACGCGCCACATCTAGGTGTAAACCTCGGAAAGGGTATTCGGGTGCATCTTCTATCGTCAAGCATGGGCTTACCCAGCTTAAAGGATCAGAGTTGATTTCAAAAGGTAATAGGTTACGTAAGGTTTGGTAGGCATAAAATAGTCCTTTAGTAGTGCCTGCTTCAATCGAAATATGGTTTTGTTCAACCTTCAATTTGTACGCCTCTTCATTGTTAAAGGCTCCTGGATTAATGCTAAAAAGGATGTGTTTAACCTCTGGGATAGCATTGGTTATTTCTAATTGGAACTGACTTGACTTCAAAATGTCAAGTTGTATGCTTTTGATTAGTGTTATTACATTCTTGTCTAAACCCAAATACACTAACTCGGTATGCTCAGTTAATTGGAATTCGCCTGTTTGGAAAGTAAGGTTATTTGGCTGAGGAATGATGTTGATTTTAGGTTTATGCTCGGGTTTATTTTCTATACAACCATACATTATAAAAATAAAGAAAGGAACGATGAATAGCTGTATCTTAGTCATGTTTACAGAATGTATTTTTAACATTGTTAAAAGCATTGGTGTGTTGGTTTCAAAACAAATGAAAAATGCGTATTACAATTGAAAAGCATATAGAGATGAATTGAAACGTTTCAAAAATACATTGCTCCATTGACATAGCCAAATTTGTATTTCTCAACCAATTTGTCCTACGAATTGTTATTTTTGTTTTACTACAATTAAAAAATCATCATTATGGGCGAGCATCATCATCATCACGATTTAAAAGGTAGAAGTTTAATCGCTACTATTTTTTTAAATATTGCCATTACTATCGCGCAAGTTATCGGTGCCGTTTTTGGCAACAGTTTGTCTTTATTAACCGATGCCTTGCATAATTTTTCTGATGTCATGGCTTTAGTCGTGAGTTATATTGCAAACAAACTTTCTATTCGTGCCTACACACCGGACAAATCATTTGGCTATAAACGTGCAGAAATTTTAGCCGCCTTTTTTAATGCGGCTACACTGTTAGCCATCTCAGTTTATTTAATTTATGAGGCGATCGAACGGTTTTTTATTGCGCAGGAAGTGATTGTAGATGGTATGTTGGTGGCTTATTTGGCTGGTTTTAGTATATTGGCTAACGGAATTAGTGTGTTACTGGTAAAAAAACATTCAGAAAATAACATGAATATGCGTTCTGCATACTTGCATTTATTTTCCGATATGCTATCATCTGTCGCTGTTTTAATAGGTGGTTTGTTAATGCATTACTATCAGATTATGTGGGTAGATGCTGCTTTATCAGTTTTTATTGCCATTTATCTAATTGTTGCCAGTTGGAAACTAGTGATTAAAACATTACGCGTGTTGATGCAATTTACGCCAGCGCATATTGATATGGTAAATTTGGCTGACGAAGTAGCAGGTATAGAAGGGCTTATAAATATACATCATGTACACATTTGGCAATTAAATGATGATGAATTACACCTCGAAGGTCACATTGATCTTGTGGAGAATATTACAGTAGAAGAAGCCAATAAACTTATTACTCACGTTAAAGAACTGCTTAAGGACAAGTTTGGCATCTGCCATTGTACCATTCAGCCCGAATTTAAGGTAGACGATGATAAGAGCTTGATAGTAAACGAAACAGCTCATCATCACGATTAGCAACATGTTAAAACATGAATTATATAATACTTTAATTATTATTATTTCTAGATTTGTATAACGTTTTGCAACGAAAGCAATAGATAGTTAACATTTGTGTGTAACACAATATTTGAAGTAACGTAGATGTAATTACGAGTATTTCAAATACTAAATTAATTTTAGAATTAAACTTAACTTGACAATGAGAAAGTTGATATTATTTACCTTTGTATTATGTGCTAGTATTTACGTAGCACATGCCCAGCACGCTAAGCCAAATTTGGCCTTTGATAAGGTGATTCATAGCTTTGGAGAAGTTAAAGAAGATGGCGGCATTAAAATAACGGAGTTTAAATTTAAGAATACAGGTGGTCAACCTATGGTACTGCACAATGTCAAAGCATCGTGTGGTTGTGCAACGCCTGAATGGACACGTAACCCAATACCTCCTGGTGGAGATGGCTATGTGAGGGTAAAATTTGATCCAAGAAACCGACCTGGTAATTTTAACAAGACCATTACTGTATCGTCAAACGCTCAAAACGCAACAGTTATTTTACGCATTAATGGTAAAGTTTTGCCACGTGCCATGACAATGGAAGATATTTATCCACGTAATATGGATAAAGTTCGTTTGGAAACCTCTCACTTGGCGTTTACAAGCATGAGCCCAACGCAAGTTAAAGAAGAAAGCATCAAAATTATAAGTGTATCGGATCAAGCCTTAAAACTTAGTTTTTTAAACGTACCGGCTCATATTAAAATTAAGATGGTACCTGAGGTGTTGAAGCCAGGTCAGAAAGGGGTTATTACAGCCTCTTATGATGCTAAGGTTAAGAATGATTGGGGCTTTGTAACCGATAATATTTTCATCATTTTTGATGATGTTAGAAATTACAGTAATCGACTTACTGTAAGTGCTTCTATCAAAGAAGATTTCTCATCGTGGGATGAGGCTAAGTTAAAAACAGCCCCTGTGATGGCTGTTACAGAAAAGACTTGGAATTTTGGTGAAATTAAACAAGGTGATGTGGTTAAGCATCAGTTTGAAATTAAAAATAGTGGAAAAAGTAAGTTGATCATCCGTAAAGTTAAAGCTTCGTGTGGCTGCACAGCTATTAAGCCGGCGAAAACTATTTTGGCTCCAGGTGAGACCACAATGGTAGCTGCAGAGTTTAACTCAAGAGGTAAGAGCGGTCGTCAGACCAAAACGGTAACCATTGTAACAAATGATCCTAAAAGAACTTCTGAACGTTTGATCATTACTGGAAATGTAACAATTAACTAGTTAGAATAAAAACATGAGATTATGGAGAGTATGCACTGCCATACTCTCTTTTTCTTTATATAAGCAATCCTTATTATGGCGACTTTTGATGAACATCATCATGTAGAAAATGACCCTTCTTACAAGGGGCTGAAAGTGAACAAAGGAGTGGAGAATGCGCCGTCAATTAATCCTAATGCGACCAGTCGTATAATCAAACGTAAAAAGCAGCTGTCTGTTGACGATTATGTTGAAGGGATACTTAGTGGGAGTGTAACCATTTTGAGTAGGGCTGTGACCATGGTAGAAAGTGCTCTGCCGGAGCATCAGCATATTGCACAGCAAATCATTGAGCGCTGTTTGCCACATTCGGGTAGTAGTATTCGTTTGGGTATTACTGGTGTGCCTGGTGCAGGTAAAAGTACCTTTATCGAGTCGATGGGTATGCACATCATTCGAAATGGAGGTAAGCTTGCTGTACTTGCAATTGATCCGTCTAGCGCGCGCTCAAAAGGAAGTATCCTTGGCGATAAAACGCGTATGGAAAAGTTATCGGGTGAAGCTGACGCTTATATACGGCCATCACCATCAGCCGGTTCTTTAGGTGGTGTAGCACGCAAAACCCGCGAAACCATAATACTGTGCGAAGCGGCGGGTTTTGATACAATATTCATAGAAACCGTTGGGGTTGGACAATCTGAAACGGCAGTGCACTCAATGGTCGATTTCTTTTTATTATTAATGCTTTCGGGTGCAGGTGATGAGTTGCAAGGCATAAAACGCGGCATTATGGAAATGGCTGACGCCATCACCATAAATAAAGCAGATGGTGAAAATGTGAACAAGGCTAAGTTGGCACAAACGGAATACCGTAATGCATTACATCTTTTTCCTCCTACTAAATCGGGATGGAAACCGGAAGTTAAAACCTGTTCCTCACTGTATCATAAGGATGTCGACAAAATATGGGATATGGTTTTGGAATACGTCAAGCTAACAAAAGAAAATACGTATTTTGAAGACAACAGAAGTTCTCAGGCTAAGTATTGGATGTATGAGAGTATTAATGAGCAATTACGAAATAATTTTTATCATCATCCGTTGATTAAAGAGTCGATAATAGAAAACGAAAACATGGTGCTGAATGATGAGAAAAGCTCATTTATGGCGGCCAAAGATCTGTTAGATAATTATTTTAAACAACTATAAATGGATGAAACCTAAGGGTTTTGTTGAAAAGTGAAGAACATGAAAAAAGTACTGTTGGCAATATTTAGTGTTGCTTTGTTGGTTGGATGTCAACCAAATTCGTATGAAATTACAGGAACACTTGAAGGTGCCACATCTGAAAAAGTAATTCTACAAAAAATTAGAAAAGGTCAACCTGTTGCTATTGATACTGTAGAGATGGTGGAAGGTGCATTTACTTTTACTGGTAGTGTTGAAGCGCCTGAGTTATTTTTTATAACCATTGACGGTAAGCAACAGCCAGGCTTTATTTTTGCTGAGAATGCAAATATAAATATAGTAGGTAATGTAGAAGCGTTATCAGAAATTGAGGTAACAGGTTCTGAAATGACTGATCTTTTCGTATCCTTTAATGAAGGTGTCCCAGGCAAAGACAGACAGGAAGAGCTACAGAAAGAGTATCAAATGGCCTACATGGGTCAAGATCAGGATAAAATTAAGTTGTTACAAGAAGAAGCACAGGCGATTCATGAAGATGGCCAAGCTTATGCAACTAAGTTTATCAACGATAACATCGACAATGAACTAGGTTTATTTTTTGCCTTTAGTAAAATTGCACAGTCAGGTCCTGATATGTATAAGGATTCAAAAGAACTGTTGGCTAAATTTCAGCCAACAATGGGTGAGCATACTTACTATAAGGAGGCTGAAGAGCTGCTTAACAAGCAGGAAGAAGTTGCCACAGCAATTGCTGCTGTTGAAGAAGGGAAGATGGCTCCTGACTTCACTTTGCCTTCAAATAATGGTGAAGAAATTAGTCTAAGCAGTTTTAAAGGCAAGTATGTACTAATTGATTTCTGGGCCAGCTGGTGTAAACCATGTCGTATGGAAAATCCGAATGTTGTAAAAGCTTATGCTGCATATAACGCTAAAGGGTTTGAAATCGTAGGTATTTCTGTTGATCAGGACAAAGACGCATGGGCAAAAGCGATTGAAGAAGATGGCTTAACTTGGACTCAACTTATTGCTGATGAAGCTTCTGGTGTTGCTCAAAAGTATGCTATTCAAGGTATACCTAGTACTTTTCTTTTAGATAAAGAAGGTAAGATTATTGCTAAGAACCTTAGGGGGACTGCTTTAGAAGAGAAATTAGCCGAGTTGCTAAAATAGGCGTAATCCTATCAAACTGAATAATGGAAGGTCACTCTTATTGGAGTGGCCTTTTTTATTTGTATATATTTTGATATCTATATAAGTGAAACTATATTTAAACTCTCATATTATAAGAAATGCTTAATTGTAACATGGGCTACCATTAAGCTTAAATCGCTCACCTTAGGTGAAGCCAAAAAAAAAATCAAATGAAAAATATTTTTTTATTTGCTATTTCTACTCTTGTATTAATGGCATCGTGTCAGCCTAAAGCTGAAGGGTTTAAATTGACTGGAAAGCTCGAAGGAGCTGAGGAAAAAACAGTTGTAATTAGTGTGTTGGATAAAAGTGGCATGAACGTGTTAGATACTATCACCGTTAAAGATGGTGTTGTCAATTATACTACAGAGCTTCAAGAACCAGTATTTGTTTTACTTGGAGAATCAGGTGCGCGTAACACGGTTAACTTCTTTGCTGAAAATGTAGCTTATACCATTAATGGATCTTTGGAAAGTATTAATGAGGCTACCATCACAGGTGGTGATGTTTATAATGTTTATAAACCTGTAAGCGAGGCGAGTAAGTCGCAGAATGAAAAGAACGAAGAATTGAAAAAAGCGTATGGTGAAGCAGGACAGGCTGGAGATACCATTAAGCAAAAAGCTATTTTTGAAGAGTATGAAGGTCTGCAGGAGAAGTTTGAAGAAATGCAATTAGAAGTTGTCAAAGCTAACCCTACTTCAGCGGCATCGGCTTTTATTGTTTCTAATGTATACGGCCATTCGTCAATAGAAGAGATGAAAGCTGGTTTGGCATTGTTAGATCAATCACTAGCTTCATCGATGTATTATCAAAAGGTGAGCGAGAAGATTTCTAAATTAGAATCTGTTGCTGTTGGTATGATGGCACCAGACTTTACAATGAATGACATTGAAGGTAACCCTATTTCTTTATCTTCTTTTAAAGGTAAGTTTTTACTTATCGATTTTTGGGCCAGCTGGTGTGGGCCCTGTCGTCGTGAAAACCCTCATGTTGTGAAGCTTTACACTGAGTTTAAAGACCAAGGGTTCGACATACTTGGTGTGTCTTTAGATCAGAAAAAAGACGCTTGGCTAAAAGCTATTGAAGATGACAAGTTAACTTGGAATCATGTTTCTGATTTAAAAGGTTGGAGTAATGAGGCAGCTAAATTATATGCGGTTTCGGGTATACCACATACCGTATTATTGGATAAAGACGGTAAAATTATTGCCAAAAACCTAAGAGGTGATGAATTACATAATAAGGTGGCAGAATTATTAAAATAGGCTATCTGTTTGTAAATAAAATACTAAGGAGGCTTGTAGCCTCCTTTTTTTATATTAATACTTGATATTTATCGTTTTATTTCAAACCCTCTGCTATTAATTTTGTTAATGATAGTGATGTCTCGTTTTTATGGCATCAGATTTTTTATACTTTTGTTATTTTAATTTTGTCTAAATAAGAAACAAAACATACAACAATGAATTACGATTTAATAGTTATAGGTAGTGGTCCTGGTGGATATGTTGCTGCAATACGAGCTTCACAACTTGGTTTAAAAGTAGCTGTTGTTGAGCGATCTGAGCTTGGTGGAATTTGTCTTAACTGGGGATGTATTCCTACAAAATCATTGCTAAAAAGTGCCAATGTTTTTGAATACCTAAAGCATGCCGCTGATTATGGTGTTAAAATTGAAGGCGAAGCAAGTGCCGATTTTGAAGCGATGGTATCTCGCAGTCGTGGTGTTGCCGATGGCATGAGTAAAGGTATTCAGTTCCTATTGAAGAAGAACAAAATAGAAGTGATTCAAGGCACTGGAAAGCTATTGGGCAACAAGCAAGTTGAAGTGCTTAATGAGGCTGGTGAGAAAGCGGTTTATACAGCTGATCATATCATGCTGGCAACGGGTGCTCGTAGCCGTCAATTACCTAACTTACCACAAGATGGAGAAAAGGTAATCGGGTATCGTAAGGCTCTAACACTTGATAAAAAACCAGAATCGATGATTGTGGTTGGCTCAGGTGCTATTGGTAGTGAGTTTGCTTATTTTTACAATGCCATTGGTACAAAAGTTACATTGGTTGAATACTTGCCAAATATTGTTCCGGTTGAAGATGAAGAAGTATCTAAGCAATTGGGGCGCTCATTTAAAAAGTCGGGCATTAAGGTAATGACAGGAGCTGAGGTAACCAAGGTGGATACATCTGGAGATAAGGTAAAAGCCATTATCAAAACTAAAAAAGGCGAAGAAGAATTTGAAGCTGATATTGTTTTATCAGCAGTAGGAATTACGCCAAATATTGAAAACCTAGGACTTGAAGAAGTCGGTGTACAGGTAGAGAATGGCCGTGTTAAGGTTGATGAATACTATCAAACAACAGTACCAGGTGTTTATGCTATTGGTGATATTGTTCCAGGACAGGCTCTTGCCCATGTAGCATCTGCTGAGGGTATTATTTGTGTTGAGAAAATTGCAGGACATAATCCTGAGGCCCTTGACTATGGCAATATTCCAGGGTGTACTTATACATCTCCTGAAGTGGCTTCTGTTGGTATGACAGAGAAGGCTGCTAAAGAAGCTGGGCATGAACTTAAGGTTGGTAAATTTCCTTTCTCAGCTTCAGGAAAAGCGAGTGCTGCAGGTCATAAAGATGGCTTTGTTAAGTTAATATTTGATGCCAAATATGGTGAATTGCTTGGTGCCCATCTAATTGGAGCTAATGTTACTGAAATGATTGCAGAGCTAGTGACTGCCCGTCGATTAGAAACCACGGGTCATGAGTTAATTAAGGCTGTACATCCACACCCTACCATGTCGGAGGCTGTTATGGAAGCTGCTGCTGCCGCGTACGATGAAGTGATCCATATTTAATGGACTTATATATGATAAGAAAGGCGATTCTAAAATTTTAGAATCGCCTTTCTTACGTTAATAACACTAAGCTAGTTAGGGTTAATTATTGTTCGTTCTTTATTGCTAATAATAGGAAAGGCAATGGTAAAGGTACTGCCTTTACCGACTTTGCTTTCAATACTTATTTTAGCATTGTTCTTTTCAGCCAATTCTTTGCAAAGTAATAAACCTAAACCTGTGCCCGGTTCATTATTGGTACCTGGTGTGGAGATATTGTTTTCAATATTAAATAGTCGATTAATCTGCTCTTCCGTCATTCCAATTCCAGTATCAGAAATCTTCAAATAGTCATATTCAACATCTTTGCATGTATGTATAGTGATGGTACCATTATCATTAGTGTACTTAATGGCATTTGCCAATATGTTACGCAAAATGGTTTTAATCATATTGATATCGGCACAAACGGTTATTAGTGGATCAACCTCATTGACCATTGAAATTTTCTTGTGTGCAATGTTATGAGCCAATAGCGCTTGCGTTTCATTCACTATCGTTGCAATTCGTATGGGTATAATTTGTTGAGGAATGAGGTTATTTTGTTGTTTGGACCAGTCAAGAAGATTGCCTAATAAATCTAATCCTTGATGGGCTGAGTGTTGAATGGTTTTTAGTATTTCTTTAAGTTCTTCGGGTTTGTAGTCATTGTAATCGGCAAGAATCAAGTCGATGATTGATGTCTGCGCTGAGAAAGGTGTTTTCAGATCATGCCCAACAATGCTAAATAGCTTGTCTTTGGTTTTATTAGCTTGCTGTAGGCGTTCTTTTTGATCTTCAATCAGTGCTTTCTGATCTGCTAACTGTTTATTTAAACGTTGCTCTTTACGCAGTTGCAGTATGGCAAGGTCTTTCTTTTGTTTTTCTAAGGCCAAGTCTAATTCTGAACTTTTACGCAAGTTTATAGAGGTGAGGTGCTTGCTGTTAAGTCGTTTAATCATTTTTGGTATGCTGTACAAAAAGTAGCCCATTACTATAAAATACGCACTTTTGTATACTTGACCCGCCCAATTGGCCGATGCAACTTGTTCCAATAGCTCTTGTTCAATATATGGATACCTAATAAAGTAGATGGCATTAAAACAAAATACGGAATAGAGTGTGGAAAAGAGCACCAAGCGTTTATCGTATCTTAAGACCGAGAGAAGGATGAGTACGGGGTATAAAAAGGTTGATGCCGCCGTAGTAACCGCTATTGGCTGAAAGAAAAATGAATAATTAAAAATGTGAATTGAAAGTGTTGTAATGTCAATTGTAGAGGACAGAAAACGAATCCAGGTCGCATTGCCATACTTACGCAGCAGTATGTTTAACACGGCATTGTAAAAGATATAG
>Ga0193951_1000687_pt1 | contig 15191 bp, 13 predicted proteins | sample BB_2_MG_FD_140370 | JGI IMG/M metagenome (GOLD analysis project Ga0193951, IMG submission 140370) | Microbial mat bacterial communities from the Broadkill River, Lewes, Delaware, United States - BB_2_MG | ecosystem: Environmental > Aquatic > Freshwater > River > Microbial mats | place: USA... | reverse complement strand
TAAATACATTTTATTTACAACCAACACCCCCAATTTAACAATAGCAAACAGCAATAATTAACACTTTAATAGCAAGCATCCCCCAAAACAAGAACACCCTTCGTTTGCTTTTAATAAAACAAATAAAAAGAGCTACCCCATAAAAATGGGATAGCTCTTCATAAAAGTTTATTTTAAAAAAACAATAGGTATACTTATACCATACCTATGTTCTTTTTTACTTCTTTCCTAATTCAGCATAGTACTGATAAAAATAAGGAATAGACTCAATACCATTAAAGAATTGCTCCAATGGGAAATTCTCATTTGGCGAGTGAATGGCATCAGCTTCTAAACCAAAGCCCATCAATACAGATTTAACACCCAAAATCTCCTCAAATGTTGAGATAATAGGAATAGAACCACCACTACGCACAGGCACTGGACGCTTTCCAAAAACTGTTTCTAAAGCTTTATCTGCAGCCTGATAAGCAGGTAAATCAATAGGGCAACCATAAGCCTGACCACCATGCAAGTGCTCAACTTTAACTTTCACACTCTTTGGAGCAATAGACTCAAAGTGCTTGCAAAACAATTCTGCAATTTTCTTATGATCTTGATCTGGCACCAATCGAGATGAAATTTTAGCAAATGCTTTTGAAGGCAATACCGTCTTAGCTCCTTCACCCTGGTAACCACCCCAAATACCACAAACATCAAATGATGGACGAATACCAGTACGCTCATTTGTACTAAAGCCTTTCTCACCATCTAACTCTTCTACATCAAGAGCAGATTTATATTCCTCTTCGCTATATGGCGCCTTAGCCATCAATGCACGCTCTTCATCAGAAACTTTAATTACGTCATCGTAGAAACCAGGAACAGTAATGTGCCCGTTCTCATCTACCATTTGAGTAATCATTTTAGCCAATACGTTGATTGGGTTGGCAACAGCACCACCAAATAAACCTGAATGAAGGTCTCTATTAGGTCCTGTTACTTCAACTTGCCAGTAGCATAAGCCACGCAGTCCAGTAGTAATTGTTGGCACATCAGGAGCAATCATACCTGTATCTGAAACTAAAATAACATCAGACTTTAATAAAGCTTTGTTATCTTCACAGAACTTAGGCAAGTTAGGAGACCCTACTTCTTCTTCACCCTCAATTAGAAACTTAACATTACACTTCAGCTGATTCGTCTTTACTAAATACTCAAAAGCCTTAGTATGCATAAAACCTTGCCCTTTGTCATCATCAGCACCACGAGCATAGATTTTTCCATCACGAATTTCTGGCTCAAAAGGAGGCGAGTTCCATAGCTCCAATGGCTCAGCTGGCTGCACATCATAGTGCCCATAAACTAAAACCGTTGGGTAAGATGGGTCCATGATTTTCTCACCGTAAGTCACAGGGTTACCCTCTGTTTCCATTACTACAGCTTTGTCAGCACCCGATTCAAGCAGAAATTTCTTCCACAACTCAGCACATCGATACATTTCATCTTTATGGTCAGCTTTTGAACTAATCGAAGGAATACGAATTAATTCGAATAACTCATTTAAGAACCGCTCCTTGTTGTCCTCAATGTATTGTTTTAAATCTTGCATGATATAACTTTTTAAAATTTATTTTCTGAATGAAAAATACATATCTCTTAAGCAATAAGCAAGGATAAATCTCATACTTTAAGTTATTCTGGCAAATACCAATAAAACAAGATGAAATAAAAAACGGCAACCTGATTTAATCAAGTTGCCGTTATATTATAATTAAGTCTTCTTATTATTTAATATTATTAAAGACGTTGGTTACATCATCGTCTTCCTCAAACTTAGCTAGCAATTTCTCTATGTCAACCATTTGCTCATCACTTAGCTCTTTAGTATCCTGTGGTATACGTTCAAATTCTGCTTTCTCAATTTCGAAACCATTGTCCTCCAAATATTTTTGAACAGGACCAAAGCCTTCAAAATCACCATAAATCATCATCCAACCTTCATCTTCAAATATTTCTTGAACACCAGAGTCAATCAGGTCTAGTTCCAATTCTTCCAGGTCAACTCCCTCTTTAATGGCCACTTTAAAGCTACATTTATGCTCAAACATGTAATCCACACAACCCGATGTTCCCAAAGAACCACCACATTTATTAAAGTAACTTCTTACGTTGGCAACTGTACGCGTTGTATTATCCGTAGCTGTCTCTACCATAAAAGCTGTTCCAAAAGGCCCATATCCTTCGTAAACCACCTCCTTATAATCAGCCGTATCCTTACTTGATGCTTTTTTAATTGCACGCTCAACATTATCCTTTGGCATGTTAGCGGCTTTGGCATTTTGTATTAAGACGCGCAAGCGAGAATTAGCATGTGGGTCAGGCCCGCCATCTTTAACCGCAATAGTTATTTGCTTTCCAATCTTTGTAAATGTCTTGGCCATTGTTCCCCAGCGTTTCAGCTTTGAGGCCTTTCTATATTCAAATGCGCGTCCCATTTTATATGATATTGTTCTTTATTAATAGTATCCCGCAAATTTAGAAGGGATTTTTGATAATTCTAAAAATCTACACCTTTTTATAGGCTAGAGCATAAAAAATATTGAACAGTGGATACATCAGATAAAAAGCCTTTACCATTAAGAGATTAAGATTTGACCAAAGCCAAGATTTTGTTACTTTTGCCAATATATTATTGAAAGGCTGAATGGCAAAAAAGGTAAAAAAGAATCAACGTAAGATAATCTCTAGAGAACAAGCGCTTAAGCGCAAACATAAAGCTACCTTTTTACTCAATGATAAAGAAAAAGATGCCGTTACGATTTACTGTGAAAAATATAAAATTGGCAATAAGTCTAAATTTATGCGCGAAGCAGTATTGCGCGTTGTAATGGAACAGTTTTTAGACGATTACCCTACTCTTTTTGAAAAACAAGAATTGAACCGACTAATTTCGGACTGAAGCAATTAACGCCACTCAGGCATTTCAGCATTCTCAAAATACAATTCACGGTTTCCTCCACCAACTTCCATCACATAAACATCTTTCTGGCCCGTACCAGTATTCGAAGTATTTACGAATATTATTTTCGATCCATCGGGTGAGAAGCGTGGCTGCAAGTCATTCGTTCCATCTGATTTACCACCGCCCGAAAGATCAGCAGAAGTCGCCAATGCAATATCATAAAGAAAAACCCTTGAATCAAGCATACGCCCATCATTGGAGTTAACATTAGCAAAATCATGTGTATAAATTACACTCTTGCCATCCACACTAAAGGTCGGGTATTCAGTCCGCCCATCAGCATTATCTACTATCAATTGAGAGTTTGTACCATCCGTATCCATTAAGTAAATCTCGCTGTCGTAGATATTGACACCCCTTGTTTGAACCACAATTTTATTAGCCAACTCAGACCAATCTACAAATACATAGTTTCGTCCTGGCAAAGCTGTTGAAACAGTAAATAGACCACTCCCATCTTTATTAATCTTGTACAGCTTATCGTAATGACAGAATAGAATCTCTTGCCCATTGGGAGACCAGCAAAAGCCGGCACCTACCTGATGATTCCCATCTACAGGCAAAGGTGATATTCGTTTTGTTATTTGATCATCAGAATAGGTGATGTAAATGTAATTCTGAGAGTTATAAGATGCCGAGAAAATGACCTCATCCGTAATTGGGTTAGCCCGAGGAAAACTATTTAAAATCGTTCCTTGGCTCAATTGATGCCTCGATCCCTTTGCATCGGCCGATAAATAAATATGTGCATCATTGGTACTCGTAAAAAGATAAGGAAGACTTGAACTACTAATTGTTTTAAAGTTCCATAAATCGCTTTGCCCTATCTTCTCTTCGTTTTTTTTTGCTGTTACCGTCCAAAAATGATTTTTGGAATAACTCAAATTGTCTGCCACAAAAAAGGTATCAACCAAGTCCACCGCATCAATAATTGGTGTTTCAGATTCGTTTGTAAAAACCTTCAATTGAAAAGTTACTTCGCTCGAATCACTTACTCCCGTGTAAGCCCATGAAAATACCGTTGGCACACCCACATCTCCTTTATTAGCCTCTGGAAAAGGGCTTTTAAACTTCACCGTATTAGCAGCCAAATCGCCATCTTCCATCTGCATAATAAACTCAGTGAGCTTATCGCGGCGTACCTTAACTGTTACAGCCTTCTTCGCATATTCATGCTTTTCGGCTGTCACCACATAATCTCCTTCGGCAAGGTCGCCTATCATAAACTTACCGTCAGCATCTGTCAACACGGAACTACTCGGTGGATTTGTTGTAATAACAGCTCCTTCAAGTGGCTGCAAACTCACTTTACTTGTGACTACACCACTAATGCTTCCATAATTATTGTTTTCAACAGCATCCTCGCATGCGATAAAACACAACAGAATAACACACCATAAAATAGGATTAATAAATTTCGTCATCACTGATATTATTTACGTTTGATTAAGGTTTTCTTATACCAATTATATCCAAACTGATAGCTTACACCAATGTTACCTTCCCACAGCATATCGCGATAACTACCTTGTGAGAAGCCATCTAGATCATCCTGGCTAAAGTATTTATTTGCAACAGCTATACTCAGTTTAATCTTTTTTGATAATACCATATCGAAACCAAAAGAAGTTCCCAGATAAGAAAAGTTGTTCTTTACAGAAGTATCATCACTTAGCAGAGTGTTTGATAAGACACCATAACCCACAGATAGATATGGAGAGATTTTTTCGTTAGGCAAAATATCAAACCTCAATGACGGTGTGTAAGCAATATATTGATTATCTCCTACAACCTCGCTATCCAACTGACCATATACCAACTCATTATTAAAGGAAACAACGGGTGATAGCCTCAAGTTCAGATTAAGCCCTGTACTAAATCCTAGATTAGAGCCTGCGTTGTCAACATCTGGATAACTAAATCCACTAAGCAAACCCAAACTCAACATGGTTCGATTATCATCATACTGCCTCCCTAGATGATCAATTTCTTTGTTGGCTTCCTTTTCACTCAGGTAATCCCTCACCACCTTTTCATTTTGTGCCACATTACCTTTGGAGGCCCACAGTCCATCCACCATACCCTCTACCACCAAGCTATAAACAGCCTTTTCAATAGCTTCAGTAACAGCCATCTCCGAAGGCTCATTATAAGTTATCCCTGTTTCGGCTTCTAATAAGCGCTTAAACTTTACATAGCGAAACACAGAAAAATCAATTTTTTGAGATAAAATGGACTTAGTACTGTACACTGTCTTAAGTATTTCTCCATTTTTAGTTGACACAGCGCGCAAATAGATACTCACTCTATCTTCGCGGTACTGACCAGACGCTCCTGTTCCAAAATAACGCAAGCCAGCTCCGCCCGTTCTAACATTGGTTTCGTATGAGATAATGCCTCCTTCGAGTATTATGCCCGCAAACAATAAGGGGCTTAAAGCAGTCGCCCTTTTACCTTCGTAAGTAGCTAGTGTATTGGTTATAATTTGACGCTCGGCACTGAGGTTACCAAGATTTTCGCGCTCTAAGGGCCGAAACCAACCCGACTCTTCTAGTGTACGAATTAGTATGGTAGTCGCTCCTTGGGTAACTGCTGTAGACCAACTGGAGCCATACTCACTTGGCTTGTATTGCCCAGTTTGATCACGAAACTTATAAACAGCAGCCACCAACTTTTCGGATGGCGGTGGTAAGTTTTTTAATTCTGAATGAAACGGCGTTTCTGCCCCTAATCTAGCAGGCGTTGTTTTATGTGTTTGATGAATGGTCGGACTACATCCCCACGCCACCATGATACACAGAAAAGTATAGAGGTTAAATTTCATGCCTCTCTGGGGTTTAAAGGTTTAGGTTTAATTCTGAGGTACAGTCACACTGGTCTGTCCTCCATTGATGACATCTAAAATAGATACATTAATGCCATCTGATCCATCGGTTACTTCAATATGATAATCTCCAACATCATAAACGCCCGGTTGCAAATCACCATCCCCAAACTGATCCTGAACCAACTTACGACTTAATTGATATAAAATTTGTCTGTTCATATCCTCTTGAAAACTTTCTAAAGGATCATTATTCTGATTTTTATCTGCTTCTGGATCTTTAAATGTATCCTGTGCCTGCGCCTGACTTAACAACCATGAGTAATTATAGGAATCGCCACCAAAAGCAGGATTAATAGGCTTATAAACAAAATCTTGAGCTTGCGCAGCTATAGACCATAATACACTACCTACTATTAAAATTATTACCTTCATGTCATTCTGATTAGTTAGACTTAGCTTTGTTTATCTGATTAAACTGATTCTTTTCTTTTAAGAGCGCTTGTTTAGCTATTATCTCTCTGTGTATTTGGCCTTGCGCAACACCAACAGCACTCTTTGCCATCTGCTCTACCTCATCAAAACGCCTTTTCATCATCTGCTGGTAAATCAATTGCTCTTTGAGGTACACCTCAATAAGCGTATTATTAAACTGAAATGGCCTTTCCTTTATTTTTAAATAATAATTAGTATAACCTAAGGGTTTTACCCAGTAAGCAAAAAACAGCTCATAAAACTCCCGACCTGATTTAGACATGGTTTCATCCATTATAATACCATCAATTTCCAGTGCCGGAGGATCTATAATCTGTTGTTTTTGCTGAGCCTTTGCTTCTTTTACTTGTTTATCATACTGCTTGACCAACTCCAAAATAGCAGCTGGCACCTCTTTACTTGAACTATCTTTTTTTTCTGTAATTGTGTTAATACTACTTTCTTGTGCATAAAGCAATGGTCCAAAAAAAATAAAAACAACAATCAGCAGTTTCTTCATTTCATATTAATATGGACTCCATGTCCTTGTTCAACTTTTACTTTAGCTGCATTTCCTTTTTGCTCAATTTTAACACCCTTCGCCCCAAAATACTGAACATAAGTTGCCTCATGACCATTTCCCTTTTGAATAACTGTGGTTTGCTGCGGATTTAGATCATAAGCCAAATGATAGCCTTTCACTGAATTGTTTTTTCCGCGCTGCTCAATAGAAATATCATAATTAGCACCTGGCGTTTGCAAGCTCACCGAATTTCCTTTTCCCCGCTGATCAACTGCAATCGCATTGCTCCACCCAAAGGTTTGTTCTGAAATATAATTATCTCTCCCCCTCTGGCTTAGATCGACTTTATTATTAAAACCCATGATGTGACTTTGCGCATGATTGCCATTGCCATTCTGCGAAATGCGAGTCATATTATCCGCTCCCATTTGAGCAATACTGACATTACTACCTACTCCATCTTGAACAACACTTGACACATTATTCTCACCAACCTGCATTACAAATACGAGGTTACTACTATGGGCATGATGACCTTTAGCTTGCGAAACTTTAGATAAGTCCTGCTTCCCATTGTCCTTCGGTTTGTCTTGAGCATAAGTCAAAGAAACCACCAACATCAGTACAATTAAATAAACTATTTTTTTCATATACATTGAGTGTCAATAGTTAATACTTAACCTTATTAAATATAACTAAAAAAAAATACATCTATGAGAATACTTGATTACAAGTCATTTTTCATAGATAAACCATTATTTTTCAGTGGTAAAAAAAAATAGGAGACCATTATAGCCTCCTATTTTTAAAATATTTTAGAATTGATTTACAACTGAAAGGTTGCCATTACCCGCTTGACTAACATTCGAAACTTGCTGAACATTACCTGTTTGAACTGTAATAGCTGTATTTAAAGTACCTGTTTCCATACCCGCGGTTTGCGTAATGTTAGCTTGGTGCATACCATTACCCGACTGAAGTATTGTTGCATTTGAGAAGAAATTCTGATCCTGTTGGTTAATCTGAGCTTCCATGCCATTACCACCCCACTGGTGAATACTTGCTCCACTAATAAATCCATTCACCTGCGAAATACCTGCTTGAGCATTACTTGAACCAGCATACTGATAGATACCTGCACCAGTCCATGCAGAACCCACTTGTGCTACACCTGCAAAACCATCTGTACCCGCTTGTTGAATATTTAAACTTGAATTGTGATTTTGCAGTTGACCAGTTAGAGCACCATTGCCTGTACCAGTTTGTTGAACCATTGCTGAAGTACCTTCATTATCTAATTGTCCTACAGCAGCCCATGAAGTCTCTCCACTTTGTAGTACAGTTGCACTGTTATTTTCCCCACCAAACTGACCTATAGCGGCTACATTAAGCATTGCGCCTGCAGACTGACTTATTGCTGCAACATTTTCATCACCTGACTGACCTATAAGTGCTAAATTAGCAACTCCACCTAATTGCTCAACATTTGCTTCATTGAGATTACCACCTTGATCAACTGCTGCTGCATTGTATTGCGCATATTGCGTTACATCAACATTACCATTTGTACCATGTTGATTAACAAAAGCTACAGAACTCCATGCTTCGCCATTCGTTGCTCCAAATTGCTTCACATCAGCCGTATTGTTATCATTACTTTGATAAACCCATGCCCCATGTCTATCACCTTCTTGTGTGATGGTTGCATTGTGATTGGTTCCTTTTTGGTCAATAAAAGCTACATTTTCTTCCTCGCGTAAACCCAAATTCGTCTCCTGGTCAATCTTAGCCGTATTATCATCACCATGTTGTAAAATAACAGCTAAATTACCTGTCTCAGTCTGGATTGCTTCTGCATCATTACGATTACCTACTTGCTCTACAAAAGCAACATTAGCGCCTTCTACAAGCTCTCTATCCTGGTAAACTCTTGCATCATTCTCTTCACCAGACTGATAAACAGTAGCTTCCTGACTTTCACCTTTTTGGTAGACTACAGCTTTATTTTTAAAGACTTCCTGAGTTACGTTGGCTACATTATTATCACCTCTTTGGTCAACCTTCGCTGAATTTTCATCGTCAGTTTGAAATACATAAGCCTGATTAAATGTTCCATCCTGTAAAGTGCTAGCTGTATTTTTATTACCTTCTTGTAAAATTAGAGCCATGTTGTCTTCATCTCTATTTCCAATGTTACTTTCCTGATCAATGGTAGCGCTATTTTCATTACCTACTTGAACAACCTGACCAATGTTTCTTAGTTCAGACTGTGTTACTGTAGCCCTATTTTCATCTCCCATTTGGGTGATCACACCAACATTACTTCCTTCTACAATAGATACCGACTGCTCTACGGTTGCATTATTTTTATTTCCAACTTGAGAAACAATACCTGTTTGCATATGGCCTGCCTGCTCAACATTTGCATTATTTTCATCACCCCCACTTTGCGTAATGGTACCAACGTGGCTAGTGCCGGTTTGATTATGAATTGCATTATTTTGAGCAAATGCAACAACTGTTAGTGCACTAAGTGCGATACTAAAGAGTAACTTTTTCATGATTGTTTGTTTTAGGTAAACATTTAATATTAAATTATTTATATTTTTTTTGAGCATTTAATCCCATTTAAAACTTAAGAGACTAGAGTGTACATTTCTGAATAATAAAGAATGTATGTTTCGAATAATCACTTAGGCTTTAAACCATATTACAATCACAATACCAACAAACACAAACATCTCATTATATGATAATTAGGTCGTTCAACGCAGGTGACAATGCAAAAAAAACGACCAAATTCGGTCGACAAATTAATTTAACCACACCCTTGACAACTAATAACCACCTACATAACAATAACTTACAAAGCAAAGGCAGCCACAATACAAAATGACCCAAAATGGCCAACCCAGACTTACGATACTCAATTTTAATACTTTGCTTTAAAAATAGACATCTACTTGACTTTAATAAAAAGGGATAAGATTCATCAAAACAGAGACTAAAATGGAAATTTATTTGATGAATGAACTTGCTTAAATTAAAGACATGTGATAGTCCTAAATAAATAACTCGACTAACTCAAAATATCGTTCAAAAAAAAAGCGACCAAAAATGGTCGCTCCTATTCTAAGCCATGCTTTTTAAGCTTTCGATTAAGCGCCTGCCGCGTAATGTTTAGCTTCTCGGCCGTATGTGTTTTATTATGACTGCAAGACTTCATTGCCCTTAATATGGTTTCCTTCTCAACATGTTCAAGGCTGTATTCATGATCACCAATACCAGGGGTGTGCGATTTCTCAGTAAAATTAAGATGTTTAGGCTTGATGATATTGGTATCGCACATTAAAATAGCCCTTTCAATAATGTTTTTCAACTCACGGATATTTCCTGGGTATTGGTGATTAATCAACAGATTCATAGCTTTAGAATGGATACTGACAATGCCTTTATTGTGTGTTTCTGCAAACAACTTTACAAAATGATTCACCAAAACTGGAATATCTTCGTTACGTTCTCTTAAGGGGGGGATATGAATGTGAAATGAATTTAAACGGTGATACAAATCAAGACGAAACTGGCCATCTTCAATCATTTGCTTTAAATTCTTATTGGTAGCACAGACAATCCGCGTATCAATATTAATCACATCATGAGACCCTATTCGAGTGACTTTCTTCTCATCCAAAACACGCAGCAACTTTGATTGTAATGCCAGATTCATATCGCCAATCTCATCTAAAAATAGGGTGCCGCCATGGGCTCGTTCAAACCAGCCATCATGATTGGCAAAAGCTCCTGTAAACGCCCCTTTCTGATAACCAAAAAACTCACTCTCGAACAATGAGTCGGGTATAGCTGTACAGTTAACGGGGTAAAAAGGCGAACTACTTCGTTCACTCATACTGTGTATACCTCTTGCTATAAGCTCCTTACCACTTCCACTTTCTCCTGTTACCATTACAGAGGTCGAATCGGCCTGCGCCACACGCTTCATTAAAATGTTTATTTCTTTAATACATTGACTTATGCCAATAAACTCAATACCCCAATGTGCTTCAAATTCCTTTCTTGACTCTTCAAACTGACGGTCAGACACATAATTGCGCACTTGAAATTGTTTGTAACTCTCACATTTTTCAATGGCCAATCGCAACTCACTTGCCCGAAAGGGCTTTTCAATATAATCTTGAATACCTAGCTTTAGTGAAGCGATTGCATTTTTAAGACTGGCTTGCCCTGTCATCACAATCCCCTCAATATCAACAAATCGCTCCCTTAAATCATGAAAAATCGATAAACCATCTTTATCTATTAAGTTAATATCCAATATCGCCAATCGCGGAACATCTTTAACCCGTGTCTCTTGAAACTGCCCCCATGATTCAAAAGCCAGCACTTCAACATGATCAAGAGTAATACTTTCACAAATCTCTTGCCTAAGCTCCGCTTCATCTTCAAAAAGTAATATCGTGTATTTCATATATAACTGTACTTGGATAAATGCACTACTGTGCTCTTAATCAATTTTGTTTTGCATTTTTACAATCCGCTTTTGCTAATGGAAAAACTAAGTGTGTTTTAAAGTATTTGCCCTCTTTAGCGCGAATAGAAATATTTCCTTTCATCTTACGCATTAGGTTATTGATGATAAATAAACCCAGACCAGTGCCTCCATCAGCCTTTTTAGTTGTAAAAAAGGGCTTGAATAAATCTGCTATAACATCTTCTTTAGCTCCCAACCCATTATCAATGATGGTGACAGTTACCATCTCATCTTTTGTTTTTACAATAATTCTCAGCTTAGGCTTAAATTCCATCTCTCGCTGCTGCTTATGATATAGCGACTGAATACTATTGGTTAGTACATTTACAAAAACCTGTTCTAACTCATTAGCAGAGCCTTTAATGCAAACATCTTCCATCTGTTTTACTGACAGAATTAAGCCACTCACATTTAAATACGACACATCTTCTAGAGCACAATTCAACACTTGTTTTATGTTAATGATTTCATCTCGTTGCTCAGGAACAGATGAAAATTGTTTCATTTCGTCTATTATGCCCCTCATTCTTAATATTTGCCGTTGAATTTGTTCCGTTTTCGAAAAAAGATAGTCTTCGCTCACGTCACCCGACTTCCATTTTTCAAACATATTATCAATCTTTAAACTCAGGTGTGTTAAGGGCTGATTAAGCTCATGAAATATGCCTGATGCAATTTCACCTAATGACTCCAACCGGTTCTTTTTCAAAAGCTCCAATTCGTAAGATTTATTTAGCTCAAACTCTTCCTGCACCTGATTTCTAAGCTCTTCATTTTGTATTTCTAAGCTTTGCTGCACCTCTACAAATTGGGTTAAATCTTTTATAGCTGCCATGTAATGAGTGTGGCCACTATAAACTATTGGAATTAGGTTTAACAAGAAAGTTTGGTTGTTTTCAGCCCCTTTAAAATGACAAAGGATAGCACGCGAGTTGGCATCCGACTTTATCATCTCACCATAATTAAAACGTTCGGGAGACAGTATATTTGTTTTAATAATATCCTGTATTAAGAGCGGCTGAACAACGATCTTATTCTCGATGAAATAATCAATAAAAGAATGATTAAACTGAATAATCTGCCCATTTTTTTGGATGACAGCAATGGGATAAGGCAACTTCTCAATTGGTATTAAGCCAGCTTGGCTCTCTGAAGCATTATTACTGCCTTCAAATTCTATAGCCCCCCCGTCTATCTTACGCATGTGCAAAGACACCATCATCACTTTACCTTTAGCACATATGGCGGCGCTATGAGCAACATCTACGTCTGACGAAGCAACAAATTCTTTATACTTTTCAAGGATAGAGAAAGGCAGTGCACCTTGCAGCACATCACTATTAGGCAGAACACCTTCCACAATGAGCTTCCCCCTTGATTTTATAACACTTCCGTCTTCGTCTAATAAATAGTAAAACAATTCCCGATACGATGTTTCCTCGCTTATTAACTTCTCATTAAGATACATAAAGACAGTAAATCATATTAGTCAAATAAAAGTAAGTTGAATATTTTACTTTTGCTTGAAAAATTGATTTACGTCCACTTTAGCACGACCATCGTGCTCATTTTAATGATTAACGGTGAAATGGAATGCCTAAACAACTCTTATTGAGACTAAAAACCAAGCTGTTGAACCCAGTTGGCAATACGTAAGTCAGTCAGGTCTGGTTCATTATCCTCGTCCAGCGCAAGACCAATAAACAAGTCATCTATTACAGCTTCTGATTCAGAAAAATCATAACCCTCTGTTGATGTAGAACCAATTATATTCCAGCCCTTATCGTTGAGCAAGTGATATAATTTACCCATCCCATTGCAAAAAGTATCTGGGTAGGTATGTTGATCACCTAAACCAAAGAGAGCAAATGTTTTTTCGGATAAGTCCATGGATAGTAATAAGTCGACAAACAACTCAAAATCATCTTGCAGGTTACCTACACCCCAAGTTGAAGTGCCTAAAATATAATTATCGAACTCCATCAGCTCGGCTGCTGTCAAGTTAGTCACAGACACACATACGGCATCTGGCAGGTGCTTGTGAATTTTATCGGCAACAAACTGTGTATTACCTAATGATGATCCGTAAAAAATAGCTGTACGCATAATTATATTTTGTTATATTCAAAATAAAACACTTCTCACTTGTAATTGTTTACTTTTTACGGATCAAGAAAATTCCATCTCGGAACGGAAGTATAACTTTTTCGACCCTATCGTCCTCCTTAATCATCTTGTTAAAAGCTATAATTTCTTTGGTATAGGTGTCATTCGGCTGTAATTTCTGAACAACCTTCCCGCCCCATAATATATTATCAGCTAAGATAAAGCCACCTTTATTTAACTTATCAAACACTAAATCGTAATAAGCTCGGTATTCGCGTTTGTCGGCATCCATAAAGATTAAATCATACTTTTTATTTAAGGTGGGGATCACATCAATGGCTCTGCCTATATGCAAATCAATAACATCCTGCAGCCCTGCTTTATTGAAAAATGACCGAATAAATGCCTCCATTTCATCGTTAACCTCAATGGTGTCGATATGTGCCCCTTCTTTGGATAAACCCATGGCCATACTAATGGCTGAATATCCGGTGAACGTACCTATTTCAAGGATATTAAGTGGATTAATCATCTGACAAATCATTTTAAGAATTTGCCCCTGAACATGCCCACTCAACATACGAGGTTGTAACATTTTTATATGTGTTTGCCGATTCAGCTCCTTTAGCAGTTCGCTTTCTTCGTCAATATGTTTAAGTATATATTGTTCTAAATCAATAGAAAAATCAGTCATGATCTATTTATAAATGAGGTAAGATAAATGATTAGAATCCAAAATTTCATTCGCAACATCCATTAGATTATCAGCACTTATACTGTCAATTTTTTTATAAATAACATCTAAAGGATCAACCTGATTGTATACCAAAAAACTCTTGCCCATCGAAAGCATTAGGCTCTCCCTATGATCCGAAGAAATGGTTAATTGCCCTTTCAACTGCCGGGCAGCTTTATGCAATTGCAATGCCCCTAGTTTTTTCTCGCGAAGTAACTTTAACTCACGATCGATTATGGCGAATGAACGGTCTAGATTTTCCTCATCGGTACCAAAGTATATGCTAAAGACACCAGTACCGCAGTAGGGCGAATAATTAGACTCTACATTGTATGCTATTCCATTTTTTTCGCGCAATGACATATTCAGGCGAGAGTTCATACCCGGACCTCCTAGCAAATTATTTAGCAAATGTAAGTGCAAACGTTTATCATGCTTAAAATCATAGGCCACATTACCAAGAATAACATGACACTGGTGGGTATCTTTCTCGACAGTTAAAGCCTGGGGCTTGTACGCTCCAACTTGCGGCCGTTTAAATGCTCTTTTATTATCTTCTACTTCACCAAAGTACTTTTCGGCCCATTTCACAATTTTCTTAAACGAAACCGCACCAATGGAGCAAAACACCATCTGGTCAGTATTGTAGTTAGTCGCCATAAAATCTCGAATATGCTTCTCTTCGAATGATTGAAGTCGCTCTTCGGTGCCTAGTATGTTACGTCCCATCGGATCACCCTTATACAGCATTTCTTCAAATTCATCAAAGATCAACTCTGCTGGACTGTCTTTGTATGAATTTATCTCATCAACGATAACCTCTTTTTCCTTAGCCAATTCTTTCTCAGGAAAAACTGAGTTGAAGGTAATGTCATGAATAAGCTCCATCGCTCGTTCATAGTCCTGTCTTAAAAATGAAGCATAAATACACGTTTCCTCTTTGGTTGTATAAGCATTGAGCTCCCCTCCCACATC
>Ga0193951_1000686_pt1 | contig 15203 bp, 10 predicted proteins | sample BB_2_MG_FD_140370 | JGI IMG/M metagenome (GOLD analysis project Ga0193951, IMG submission 140370) | Microbial mat bacterial communities from the Broadkill River, Lewes, Delaware, United States - BB_2_MG | ecosystem: Environmental > Aquatic > Freshwater > River > Microbial mats | place: USA... | reverse complement strand
CGCTTATCCTTGGATGAAACAGAAATGAACATCGAAGAAGATGGCACCTTTAGAACAGGTGAAGAATGGCCTGGTGTATGGACGCGCGATGTGAGTTACTCCATATTACTCGCTTACGCTTATACAAATACCGAGGTAGCCAAAACCAGTTTAATGCGTAAAGTTAAAAACCAACGTATCATACAAGATACGGGTACTGGCGGGGCATGGCCCATTTCTTCAGACCGAACAACTTGGGCAATTGCGGCCTGGGAAATATACAAAGTTACGGGTGACCAAGAATGGCTTGAAACCATCTATCCGATTATTAAAAATTCTGTTGATGATGATTTACTAACATTAAAAGACAAGGGCTCTAGACTCATAAAAGGAGAATCCTCTTTTTTGGATTGGCGCAAACAAACCTATCCAATATGGATGAATGGGGTTGACATTTATGAATCGCGCTGCCTTGGCACCAATGCTGTTCATGCTCGCACCTATGAGGTATTAGCGCAAATGGCCAAAATAATGGGAGATAACAATACCAGCTACCAAATAGAAGCGAAACAAGTAGGGCAAGCCATCAATGATGAGTTGTGGATGGATGATAAAGGCTTCTATGCTCAATACCTTTATGGTAGAAACAATTTAATACGTTCACCACGTAGTGAGGCCTTAGGTGAGGCACTAACAATATTGTTTGATATCGCAAACGAAGAAAAAGCTAAACAAATAGTTGACAACACACCCATATTGGATTATGGTATTCCGTGCATCTATCCGCAGATACCAGATGTTCCGCCATACCATAACAATGGCATATGGCCGTTTGTACAAGCCTACTGGAACTGGGCATGCGCTAAAGCCAATAATGGCGAAGCTCTCGAACATGGGTTAGCAAGTATGTATCGATCTGCTGCCTTGTTTCTCACCAACAAAGAGAATATGGTGGCTGATAATGGTGATTTTCGCGATACAGAAGTTAACTCCAACCGACAACTTTGGAGCGTCGCTGGTAACCTCAGTACAGTGTTTCGTATTTTTCTTGGTTTAAATTTTGAATTAGATGGGATTTACTTAACACCGTTCATTCCTAAAAAGTACGGCAATACATTAGAATTAAAGAATTTTAAATATCGCGACGCCAGCTTTAATTTTACGATTAAAGGGTATGGCTCACAAATTAAATCATTTGAGATAGATGGCGAACAGCAAGCTGAGGCCTTTATTCCCAAGGATCTTAATGGGCATCATGAAATAAAAATCGTTCTAGAGAAATCGGAAAAGAATACGAAGCCTTACCAAACAGCAATTAATACCTTTTCATTAAGTACACCAAGAGTACAAGTTAATCGTAACAAATTAAATTGGAACGACATACAAGATGCCAAAGAATACGAGATATTAAAAGATGGAAAACTTTTACAAACAAGCTCAAATACCGAATTTGTCATTGAGAATACAAACCATTATCAGGAATTTAGCATCAGAGCCGTAAACGGTGATCAATATTCTTTTGCCAGCGAGCCAATAAGTCTACTGCCACCAGCCTCCATCATTATACAGGCGGAAGAAACAATTCCTCCAAGTAAGTTGGTTGCCAAAGGTTACACGGGCACAGGTTTCATCGAAATATCAAATGATACCAACCAAGACATCAGTTTACTGGTTTCAGCAGCAAAGCAAGGCAAATACCTCATTCAAGCCAGATACAGTAATGGCTCTGGGCCAAACAACACGGATAATAAGTGCGCCATACGTACTTTAAGTATTAACAATGAAAAAGTTGGAGTGCTGGTAATGCCACAGCGCGGCAAAGATGAGTGGTCTAACTGGGGGGTAACTAACCTTATTGAAGTTAAATTGAATAAGGGTGAAAACGAGATTCAGCTATCATTAGAAGACTTTAACACCAATATGAATGGCGAAATCAATAGTGCATTGCTGGATGAAATTAGGATTATTCCAATGCGTCACTAAAGAAAAGTCTGATCTTTAGGTATATCATTACCTAGAGGTCAACTCTCCAAATAACCAAATGCATTTCTCAGACATGTGTTATCGTATGGCATCATTTTCAGTTCTTGTGGCCGTTCCTCATATTATTACCTTTGCATGCAATGTTGATCACTCAAAATGAAATAATGAAACTTAACATAGAAGCAGGCTGGAAAGAGGTATTAAAAAATGAACTGCAGCAAAATTACTTTGGAGAACTACAGGACTTTGTAGAAGAGGAATATAAGACCAAAACAATTTATCCTCCAGCCGATGAAATCTTTAATGCTTTTAAGCTTTGTCCTTTCAACAATACAAAGGTTGTCATTCTTGGACAGGATCCTTACCATGGGCCAGGTCAAGCACATGGCTTATGTTTTTCTGTTAACAAGGGTATTAAAACACCCCCTTCATTAGTAAATATATACAAAGAGCTACACACAGATATTGGTAATGACATACCTAGGGATGGTCACTTAGAACACTGGGCTAAGCAAGGTGTGCTCATGCTAAATGCCACATTAACAGTCGAAGCCCATCAGGCAGGATCGCATCAAAAGAAAGGCTGGGAACAGTTTACCGATGCTGTGATTAAAACAGTAGCTGATCAGTTAGAGCATGTCGTATTTATTCTATGGGGAGCTTACGCTCAGAAAAAATCGAAATGGATTAATGATGATAAGCACTTGGTTCTAAAATCCGTTCACCCTTCACCACTATCAGCTCATCGAGGCTTTTACGGCACCAAGCCGTTTAGTCAGACCAATACATATCTTGAGAAGTATAAAAAACAAGCCATCAACTGGTAAAAAATAACGCCCCCTATTGTGCGTATCACAACTAGAGGGCGTTTACTACTAACTACACCAAATATTTTTATTTTACGATCACCTCATCGGAGAATAACCAGGCTTTACCACCTGCAGCAGGATGCCACTCTGGACAAACGCCAACACTCTCGGCTATTATGCGAACGTAACGTACATTCTTCATTTCAAAATCGGCAGGATACTGTACTATCTCATCAATATCACTTTCGGTTACACCAGGTTCAAATGAAGCCACTTCCTCAAATGTTTTACCATCTACAGAAACTTGATAACTTACCTTTTTAGGGCCGAATACCCATGACATTGGTGCATTCCTATAACGTGAGTTTATATGGCTTACTTCTGTTACTTCACCCATGTCAATAGTCACATCAATAGGCTTTTCTTCTACACCTACTTGAACGCCTAAAAAGCCATTGGTTAAACCAAACTTACTTCCACCATCATATTGTGGTGCATAAGCATGCTTAAGGTCATACGACTTACCAAATGCCTTATGGAAGTTAATTTCCTTTTCAGAAACATTCGTGGTTGTACCATCAGCTTTAAACTGGCAAGCTTTGATATGGGCATTCTCATTCAAAACAAATTCACCGGTATAAACCGTGCTATTTTTTGTTGGCACACTACCATCTTTTGTATAGTAAATAGGAAGTGGGCGTTCCGATACAAATTCTAGAGTAGCTGTTCCTTTGGTATAATCTGGTTCCACATTAATACGCACATGATAACTTATGTCTCCAGGTATTACACCATGTTTCTTTAAGATAGGTAACTGCTTTTGCACACGCTCAAAAAAGTCATCCCATTCGCGAATTGCAGGACTCCATGCTACCTCTGAGATGGCATACACACGAGGAAATAAGTTATACTCGATATGCTCAAACTTAGGCATGTACTCACTCCATAAGTTAGCCTGAACACCAATAACATGCTTGCGTTTATCAGGTGATATATCAACAGGAATCGAAGGAAATGTATACACATCACGTAAAGTACTAATTCCTGGGTGTCCAGGAGAAGTTGTTAAGTGATTCTGCGTATGGTTAAAGTAATAGGGAAACATCGGAGTCATCACCACATCATGACCAGCTTCAGCAGCTTTAATACCGCCGGCAACACCACGCCACGACATAACAGCCGCACTCTGTGCTAAACCTCCGTCTAAGATCTCATCCCAACCAATTAGGCGACGATCGTGCTTATTTAAAAACTTCTCTATGCGGTGCACAAAGTAACTTTGTAATTCGTGTTCATCATGAGCGCCAACCTCTTGCATGCGCTTACGGCAATCCGGACAAGCTAACCATGTATCTTTAGGTGTTTCATCACCGCCAATATGAATAAATTCACTAGGGAACAACGCCATTGTTTCAGCCAATACATCCTCAAGAAACTCAAATGTAGATTCTTGACCAGCACAGTATACACCAGCCGACACACCAGCTTGATCCCATATTTTGAGCTCTCCTGCATTAGAACAGTAATACTCTGGGTAAGCTACAAGAGCTGCGGCCGAATGCCCCGGAAGTTCTATCTCAGGCACTATTGTAATATTTCGGTCCAAGGCATACGCCACAATCTCTTTAACATCTGTTTGTGTATAATAACCACCGTAGCGTTCGCCATTATCGGTGTTTAATCCTCTTTCTTGGTTAGCTGTAAAACCAATTCTATCACGCCAAGCTCCAACTTCGGTAAGCTTAGGGTATTTTTTAATTTCTAAGCGCCATCCTTGATCATCAACTAAATGCCAATGAAAAGTATTTAGCTTATTCATCGCCATATAGTCCAGAAACTGCTTAATTTCTGCTACACTAAAGAAATGTCGTGACACATCGTAATGCATTCCCCTCCAGGCAAAGCGTGGGTAATCTTTGATTGTAGCAAAAGGAATACTCACTTTGCCGTTTGTCACTTCTATCATTTGACGCAAAGTATGCGCGCCATATAACAATCCACTTTTCTCAGTGGCTTCCACCACTACTTGGTGATTATCAACAGTTAGCCAATAACCTTCTGCTGGGATCGAATCATTGTTAGTTAACCTAAACTGTATGATGCCATCTTCAGCAGGCGTTAGTGTCAGGTCTTTTTCTGTTTCTAAGAGCGTAACGAGTGTGGATTGCGCAAAAGCATCATCCGTAGATACAGTTAATTCCTCTGCTTTTAATTCTAAAGCACCAGCTTCTTGCGCAACTTCAGCAGGATATGGAATTATATTGAGGACCGCCTTCTCTTGATCTGTATTACAAGCCAATAGTACAAGGCTTAATCCAATTATTATGAGTTGTTTAATTTGCATAGATTTTGTTATTACATAAGTATGAGTTGTCTGTCTATTCTATTTAATAATCAACCAAACTACCTATCCCACTTTTCAATCTCTTCTTTTAATACCGTCCAATGCTCATCAGTCATACTATATGGTGTAAACACACATACTCCGGCTGCACCACCACGCTTAGAGCCTTGAATAACGGTTCTGAAATCTTCAATTTTTTCAAGCGCTGGCATATAAATTCCACTATACAAAGGCGCATTACCATTTAAAGCCTCTACACCTTCAGTACAGCAGGTTTCTACCCATTGGGCATTTTCCTGATAAAAACTATTGTAATTCATTGGATAAAAAGCATCTAAATTCCATTTATCCCACTCTTGGCGAACCAAAGTTTTAGAGATCGTTGGTGTTGGAAAAACAGCAGCATTAATTTTTACCCCTTTGGCATGCACAGCTTTAGTTAAGGCATCAACGGTCTCTGTCACCATATCGTATCGAAACTGGCGCCATTTTTCATTATCAGGCGCGGCATCACCGAAACCAGCAGCATCTTCACCTGTTTCATCCTTATAACGGGCTATACAATCGTCACAATAGCAAAAGTCAAACTCAGCATACTCTTTGTCCATTACCAAGTCATAGGTTTCCCATAGATCACGGGCCAATATAACATCTGAGTGGCGAATATAATCCAAATGTACCCCATCAATATTTGGTACATCAGCCAAATCTTCGACCAAAGCTGTAAGGTATTGCCTTACCTGCGGCTTTGTTGGGCATAACCACTTGTAATAGTCTACAAATGGTGGATGCTCTGCTGTTGAGCGACCATCGCGACTAACGGTATACCAATCGGCGTGTTCGGCCAATAATGTATCATCGTAACGACGTAAGATAGTCTGCCAAGCGTGTAGTTCCAAACCATGTTTGTGCGCCAACTCAACGGCAGCGGCATATTTATCAAGCGAGCATTGGTACATCACACCATCAATACCGGTGTCTTTTAGTTTGATAAACATTTTCTCAAGCTCAGCTTGATCTTCGTTTTTGCCTTCGCCCATCCAAACGTAATGCTTGGCTGTTGAAATTGACTTTGGAGACTGACAAGCAAAAAGAGATGCCATCACGGTCATCACTAATAATAAAGTAAGCTTATTCATCCATTTCATAATGCAATATTTTTATGGAAACATTTTCATCGTTTCCTGATTACAAAAAACAATGTCAGTCTTTTTATTTGAAGTTCGAAATATAGGAAGCTTCTAACATACCGAATTGAAATCTTGTTACAGATAATTGAACAAATGTGCCGTATCTTTTTTCTTTTGATAAAGGTTCTAAAACATTTGAACAATGCTAAAAACAGAAAATACTGACATATTGATAGTTGGACAAGGCTTAGCCGGCACCCTTCTTTCATACCATTTATATAAAAAAAACATTAACCACAAAGTAGTTGATGTCACTAAGGAAGGAGCAGCATCGAGAGTAGCTGCTGGATTAATTAATCCTATCGCCATAAAAAGGGTAAGTAAAACTTGGCAAGCCGACATATTTCACCCTTATGCTAACACAACCTATGATGAGATAGAAGCAATGTTACAAACGCGCTTTTATTATCCCTTGCCTATTTATAAAATATATGGTAAAGATGATGCACAGTTTTGGCAGCACCGACTTATCAAAAGTGAACTGGACGATTACATAAGCGTACAGCCTGACACCAAACTTCCAGAAAAGATAAACCAGCCATTTAAGTTTGGAGCACTTAAGAAGTGTGGCCGACTAGACATGACCACACTATTGGATAGTTATCGCCACTTTCTGAAAAACCAAAACAAGATAATTGAAGCACCCTTTAATGATCGTGATGTTGAGGTAAACCTTGATGGTGTAAAATGGCAAAATATAAAAGCCAAACGACTGATCTTTTGTAGAGGGAGTTTTGATGCACAAAGCCACTTTTTTAAACATCTGAAATGGAATAATACCAAAGGAGAGCTTTTAAATGTCTGTATTGAACAACTTCATCTCAATTCAATTTTGAGTAAAGGTGTATTTGTAATGCCGGTAGGCGATAGACAATTTAAAATAGGTGCAACTTATAGTCACAGTTGGGAAAATTTAGAACCCACGGAAGAAAAAAGGCAGGAGTTGCTTCAAAAATGGTCGGTCATGTCAGATTTGCCATTAACAATTACCAAACAACTAACAGGCATACGTCCAACTCTAGCTGATCGAAGGCCGGTATATGGCTTCCTTGAGGATCAACCTAACATTGGTATCTTTAACGGTTTAGGCTCACGAGGCGGATTAATGGCTCCTTACTTGGCCCATGAGATGGCTACAAAAGTTATGAATCAATTGAATAACCTATAAACCCTTGTGTGAGTAGATTCAAGCATAGCAATACAAAAAGAGGATGCCTTAACCACAAAGACATCCTCTTTCTTTTTCTCAAATCTCTTATATCACAAAATTAATACCTAAGCGAGCATTAACGTATTTAGCAGTACTTGGCTTAAATACCGTATTTAAATTATCGGTAGCCATATATAACTGCAAACCTGCAGCTTTTAATACTAATCCTGCACCAAAGTTAGCCGGAGCATTTTTCATTAACGAATAAGTAAATACACTAGACAGCGCTTTACCAGGACTCATACCAACAGCAAATGTTGTTTCAGGTATCCATTTATCATCTACAAAATAGCTTTTTGACACAGCACCAAGGTTAAGCCAATGCTTTGCCTGGTAATCTGCTGTCACATTAAATGTCCCCATCAATCCAGTTTTATAGCTACCTTCATTATTCTTTACTTTAAAAGTATTTTCAAAATCTTCGGCCAAAGTATCCCAATAGCTCTCTTCACCTTCATCACCAGTAATTTCATCAGACACATCCATACCGTTATAGTCAAAAGTACCATTCGAATAAAATTGCTGTGTGTTACTTTTCCAGTTGATAAAACCAATATCATTAACAGCAGCTCCAATGGTAAGCTTATCAATCACTTCCCATGTTACACCTAAGTCAATACCAAAACCAGTGTTATTACTCAAGAATAATTCTTTAACATCAATGTCATCTTCTGCTCCAACAGAAGTAACATAACCTTCTTCATCATATTCTACCGACATGGGGAAAGAAGCTATAAATGAAGCATCCGAATTAATGCGCATGCTACCATCTGCTAATGTTTCAATACCTACATTAAAGCGCTCCGACTCAGCATGGGCAACACCCATAAGGTACTTTACTCGAGCACCTACTACAATGGTCTCATTAATAGGATAAGAAGCACCCAAGGCAATTTCGGTGTAGTTAATACTGTTAACAAACAGATCAGCCATTGAGTGGTTTATTGGAACGTCCCTATCGTAATCCCAATTACCATAACGCAAATCCATTAATGATTTTGGGTAGTTCACTTTTGCCTTCATTCGATTATTAATGTCAACAGAAATAAATGTTTTGCCGGCTTTGAAACCAAAACCTAATATTTGTAATGAAGCCTCGGCAGCTAGCAAGTTATTGTCTTGCATCTTACTGGCTAGGTTATCCAGATCAACAACTAAAGAGTCAGCCTGCAAACCACTTCCACTTCTAATGGCATCGGACCAAGAAAAACCAGTGTTAGCTCCGTTAATCTTAACACCTCCAATAGCTGGTAGAGCCAGATATGCATGATCTACCGGCCGAAAAGCTGGATTGATTTGAGTCGTTTGCGGCACGCCGCGTAAAAACATAAAAGCGTTATCCTGAGAATTTGCCACTACCGAAACACACAACAGTAGCATCGCAATATATAATTGTTTCATTGTTCTTTGTTTTAAATTTTTAGCTGACACTAGTCTTACTACATATAGAGTAAAAACATCTAGTCAACCTTTCTTACAGATTACAACCGTCTACTTATTGTTAACTTTACCTTTAATCGACAATTTAATATCCATCTCGTTGCCTTTTAAAAACACCACCGACTGACCATCGTCGTAATTACTGGTTTGTAAATGAATACGAACGCGCAATTCCTCCGAAATATTAAGTTTTTCGATTTGCTCATCGCTTAAAACAACATTGTCAACACTCTGCACCTTTTCTTTAACAATACCTGTGGTCTCATTAACTAATGCGCCTTTCAAAAGTGCGAGATTAATCGTTTCCAAAACGGATTTGGTATCCTCATCATAAAACTCTAAACTAGCCATTGCTTCAAAAGGAAAGCCATTGTCACTGTTAAAAATAAGCGTTGCTTTCTCAAGGTTCTCAACAAAGTCAAGTTCTGCTAAATCAATAGTATCAACCTCAATATTGGCAGTTAATCGTAAATCAAGCGGTATTTCAACGCCATAACCAATGTAAATGCGGTCCTCACCATACAACTCTATTTCATCAGTGTTAGTGCTCTCTGGATTCAGTACTAGTCGACCTCCATAAACAAGATTTTGTGGTTTTTTGGAGACCAATTCAATTAAGTTGGAGTTTGTCTTATCTAAGATGTAATTGTAGTTTATTGAATTCTGGTTGGCAGGACATGCTGGTAATTCAATTGGCAGAGCATTAAGGTTAACATTGTTTTCTCCTTCAACTTCTCCCCACATATCGGCAGCAACCAAAGCTTTAAAAGGCGTAGCATTGGTAAAAAGCATCGTCAATTTAGGATCATTAAACTCCACATCTCCTGGCACTTCCTCAAGCACATCAAAATCTAATGGATAATTTCCTTCATCCAATGTTATGGCATTTTCTACCATACTCCCTTTAACGTAGCTCAATTTTACATTACTCATTCCCAATGACAAACTCCCAATAGTAGAGCCAAAACCGGTCTCTCCATTTAAGGTTCTTACTTTAACCAAGGCAGATAATTTTCCGTCCACAATTTCAAACATGTCTTTAGTTGCCGATTGGCTTGCTGTTTGGTTATTGTAAATTTCAAAAGGTAACTCTTTACCGGCTCCACCGTTTGCTGTTGGGAAAGCGACTGTCACCGCCAATGGTGCGGCTAAGCTTGAACCAGACATTGTTAAATCATAACTCAGCTCCAGCTTACTAATGGTAGCATCCGAAATATCAAAAGGAATGTCTATATTAACTTCAAGTAGAGGCTCCACATTGAAACCAATAAACGGAACAGGCACATCAACAGGATCAATACTCACCCTAAAAAAATCATCCAGTCCAACATACTCCACAGAGTCATTATACTGATAAAACATTATTCGCTCGTTACCATCGGCATCTTTATAATATTTCACTTGATCAGTTTCATCAGATAAAATATCACCCATGGTCAAACTCGTGTTAACTAAAGGTAAAGCAATACCTGCTGTCAAATCAATATCATCAACGATTCGATCAGTCTCGAATTCATCTCCCATACACCCTACCAGCGATACCATCACCAATAGGCTTATCCACATTTTCTTCATCCTATATCTTTTTCACAATTACGGGAACAATAAAGCACAATAGCAAACACCACCACTCATTAGGTGAGCTACCATTATATTAAATCTAACTTGTTTTGTCTGGTTATTCCCAATTCATAAAAGCTCATTCGTTCCCACAAATCCGAGCTATTATTGCTTCCTCTAACGAAAGCGTGTTAGTAAAGTTACAAAGCTTACACCAAAAAATAAAGGGTAAGTTCACCTGATCACGATAGGGATGAAAACGGCTATCAAATTAAAAAATACCTTATCAATTAAAACACTAATATCCATGACATTAACACCAATTAAGCACACAAAAAAAGAGTCGACCAAGGCCGACTCTCTTTTTTTGCATATCTTTTTGTGATTATTCAAACATGTTTCGCATGCGACTAAAAAAACCTTCGCCATCTCCTTTTTTAGGTTCAAAGCTCTCGGCCTCTTGAAACTTCTCAACAATCTTACGCTCTTCTTTTGTGATCTCTTTAGGTATGAAAACTTGAATATGAACAAGTAAATCTCCTCTTCCATAACTGTTCACCTCTGGTAAACCTTTACCTCGCAAACGCAAAATCTTACCTGGTTGAGTGCCTGGATCAATCTTAACTTTAACCTTACCTTCAACAGTTGGTATTTCAACGGCTTTTCCTAAAATGGCATCAGGGATACTAACGTTAAGACTATAAATCAAGTTGTTTCCATCACGCACTAGGTCAGGATGCTTCTCTTCTTCAATTAGAACGAGTAGATCACCATTTACACCACCGCGGCGAGCTGCATTACCTTTACCGGATACCGATAATTGCATGCCTTCTTCTACACCAGCTGGAATATTTAGGCTTATAATTTCTTCATCGCGCATGATACCTTCACCTGCACAATGGTTACACTTATTGGTTATGATCTTACCTTCACCTCCACAGGTTGGACAAGTGGAAGCCGTTTGCATCTGTCCTAAAATCGTATTTGAGATACGGGTTACCTGACCCGAACCATTACAAGTAGAACAAGTGCTATATGAAGAACCATTTTCGGCACCAGATCCGCTACAATGGTTACATTCTACATGTTTTTTAACCTTTATTTTTTTCTCAGCGCCATTGGCAATTTCACTAAGCGTTAGTTTTACCTTAACACGCAGGTTAGAGCCCTTGTTGACACGACGACCACCGCGCGATGAACCACCAAAGCCGCCAAAACCACCAAAGCCTCCGCCAAAAACATCACCAAAGTGAGAGAAGATGTCATCCATTGACATACCTCCGCCACCAAAGCCTCCGCCAGCAGCACCACCCACACCAGCATGACCGTATTGATCATAACGCTGACGCTTTTCGTCGCTCGACAGTACCTCATATGCCTCAGCTGCCTCTTTAAATTTCTCTTCAGCAGCTTTATCCCCCTGATTTTTATCTGGGTGAAACTTTATCGCCTTCTTACGATAAGCCTTCTTTAACTCTTCCTTTGAAGCACCTTTTGATACTTCCAGAATTTCGTAATAATCTCTTTTCGACATAGTATTGGTTATTTATTCGCCAACGACAACTTTAGAAAAACGCACCACTTTATCATGCAAAGTATACCCTTTCTCAATGCAGTCAATGACCTTTCCTTTCATCTCTTCAGTAGGGGCAGGTATTTTAGTAACGGCTTCGTGCAAATCCGTATCAAATTCTTTTTCTTTTGCTTCAATCTCTTTCATACCCTGCTGACCCAAAAAGTCATTAAACTTTGAATGAATCAACTGCATCCCTTCTTTTAAGGCTTCAACATCTGTTGCATCATTCATATGCGATAGGGCGCGATCCAAGTCATCAATAACAGGAAGCAAAGCAAGTAATGTACTTTCACCAGCTGTTTTTGTCAGTTCCATTTTCTCCTTTAAAGTACGACGACGGTAATTGTCATATTCCGCACTCAAACGAAGGTATTTATCATTAATGTCTTTGACTTTTTCTAAGGCCTTTTCCTCTTCACTCTGTTCCGGAACATCTTCTACAACCTCCTCAGCTTGAGCTTCTGTTTCCTCATTTCCTTCTTCCTCTTTTTCCTTTTCTTTCTCTTCAACAAGCTCATTTAATTCTTCATTCACTTGTGCATCCATCACTTTTTCTTTGGCCTTTTCTTTTTTAGATGACTTTTTATCCATTATGTTTCCTTTACTTGTTATCGATCATTGTACCCTTTTATATCATGCCGGGTCATTTGGCGTGCAAATTTACACAATAATTCTGCCAACTTACTTATAGTGGACAAATTGACAGAAACCAAGAACATATCATGACTTTATGGACTGATAAAATGACAAAAGGCACTCTCATTTATCCAATGAAAATGCCTTTGTGCCATTGTATTATCGTATTATTTACTTCAATAGGCTTTTTAGAGTGGCTTTAATGGCATGTCCTCTAAGGTTTTTCGCAACAATCACCCCATCTTTATTAATTAAAAAGTTCATGGGAATACCGTTGACTCCATACATCGCTGCAGCACGACTATTCCATCCTGCCAAATCGCTTACATGATATGGCCAAACCAGCTTATCATACTTAATTGCCTCTTTCCAGGCCGCTTGCTTTTTATCTAGGGATACGCTATACACCGTAAAGCCTTCCCCTTCTTTAAAGCTTTGGTCTTTATACTGGTGATATGCATCAACCACTGCAGGATTTTCTCGTCTACAAGGGCCACACCAACTTGCCCAAAAGTCGATTAACACCAATTGTCCTTTCAAATCCTCCAGAGCCAATGCCTCACCATCAGGATTCTTTAATTTAATATTTGGCGCTTTTTGACCAATATCCGTCCCCACCTTTTGAGCTTCCAAATTGGAAACCATAAATAATAGACACACCAGAACTATCCCAAAGGGAAATCTACATTGTTGTTTCATAAAAAAGTTATTTGGGGTGTTTAAAGCGCAGCAAGAACGGCTAACGACTTTTCAATCTTTGAATACTTGACGTCTTTATTAACTATACGTCCTTCACCATCAATAAGAATATTGACTGGCTTGTTGATGTTATACATCTTGCTAATGTGACCATTAGCTCCCATGAAATCACATATATGCATAAAATTCATGGTTTCGTCTTGTGCAATTGCAAGTTCAAGTGGTGCTTTAAAGCGATCCAATGAAATACTTACTACTACTAGCTCTTTTCCATTAAGAAAAGCCTGTTTCTGGTACGTTGAATGAATATTATTAAGGTAATAATTATTCATTCGTGACTGCGCATCGTATGAAGCCCAAAAATTCAGAAGAACCATCTTTCCAGCATGATCTTCTATATTAAAGGGCGCACCATCGATCAATTCAGTTTGAAAAACAGGCGCTTGATTGCCCTCTTCCAAACCAACAACAGCCGCTTGATCATCATTCATGAATGACAAAAAGAACAAGCCCACAGTTATAGTAGCTAATATGAGTTTTAGCTGCTTCATGATACGTTGATTAATTTATATATCGTTGTAAAGTTTCCGAAAAAAAAATGAGGATATTATACTTTTTAGATGAATGTGCGGTATAATGTGATAAGTGTTTGATTTGTGGATACAAAGGTATGACGTGCAATTGCATAAAGCAATTTTTAGTCGTTTGTTTTTGTAGAAACTATTTTTATATTAGTCATTAAAAGGAGGTAAGTAACTCACCAAGTGGCTGTTGCACCAATAGGCCAATACTCAAAACTCATTGATCCATTCTAAATAAGCACACTAATGAGCCACTATATTTATAAAAGTTGTTACAATTTATTAAATGCGCTTTATTTTCGCACCCAACTTTTGCAATCTAATGTCAATGTTCTGATAACCACGATCAATTTGCTCAATATTCTGAATGGTACTCTTGCCTTGAGCAGATAAAGCGGCTATTAACAGCGCTACTCCAGCACGAATGTCTGGCGAAGTTAAATTAGCACCTCTTAAAGCTGTTTCTTTATTTAGTCCAATAACAGTAGCACGGTGAGGATCGCATAAAATGATTCGTGCGCCCATATCAATTAACTTATCCACAAAGAACAAGCGGCTTTCAAACATTTTTTGATGCACTAATACACTACCCTTTGCTTGGGTAGCCACTACAAGGAAAACACTCAATAAATCAGGTGTTAAACCTGGCCATGGCGCATCAGCAATGGTCATTATTGAACCATCAATAAAGGTATCTATCTCATAACTGTCCTGAGCAGGTATATGAATATCATCTCCAATAACGTTAAGTTCGATACCCATTCGTCTGAACATCATTGGTATAATGCCCAAATGCTCTATTCCAACATTTTTAATCGTGATATCAGACCCTGTCATAGCGGCCATACCAATAAAGCTACCCACCTCAATCATGTCAGGTAAAATGGTATGATTACAGCCTTTGAGTTCCTTAACTCCTTCTATTTCTAGAAGATTAGAACCCACTCCACTTATCTTAGCTCCCATTGCAATTAACATTCTCGATAATTGCTGTAAATATGGTTCACAAGCTGCATTATAAATGGTTGTCTTACCTTGGGTTAACACAGCGGCCATTAAAATATTTGCTGTTCCTGTTACCGATGCTTCATCGAGTAACATGTAAGCTCCCTTCATTTCAGAGGCTTCAACGGTATAGAAAATATCCTCTGCATCGAAATTAAACTTCGCACCAAGCTTCTCAAAACCAATAAAAT
>Ga0193951_1000683_pt1 | contig 15218 bp, 14 predicted proteins | sample BB_2_MG_FD_140370 | JGI IMG/M metagenome (GOLD analysis project Ga0193951, IMG submission 140370) | Microbial mat bacterial communities from the Broadkill River, Lewes, Delaware, United States - BB_2_MG | ecosystem: Environmental > Aquatic > Freshwater > River > Microbial mats | place: USA... | reverse complement strand
TTTAAAGTGATCTATATCTATAAAAATTAAACCAAAATTATTTTGATATCTATCTGCTAATTCTTTGTGTGCAATTAAAACTTCATCTAGTTTATATCTATTATATAAATTTGTTAATCTGTCTGTTACAGCAAGCATTTCATTTTGCTTTGAAAGTTTACTTAATGCTTCATTTTTTTGAACTATAACTGTATTGATTTTTTTCATCTCACGGTACCTCCAAAATGCAATAATAGAGATGATACCAAAGACAAATAAAATTTTATATACTAATGCATAGTCAGTTTTTTCTTCAAATCTGATAGCAAACCATTTGCTTTGAATTCTTTGAATTTTTTCACTTGGTACACTTTGTATAATTTTTTGCATAATAGATTTTAAAATAGGCTCTCTTTTACTTGAAGCTACACTCAAGCTCCATTGCTGGTCAAGTTTTCCTGCAATTTTTACATCAGTTATACCCTCTTTTTGCAATGTATATGCTGCTGGGCCTAAAGCATCAACATGCCCATACACCTTGTTCTTACGAATATAATCAATACCTTGTTTAATATTATCTACCTCAATAATTTCTACTTGAGGATAGTCTTTTTTTAAAATTTCTATATGGGCATACCCTTTGACCATAGAGACTTTTTTACCATACAATTCCTTGATGCTATTGATAAAAATTTTGTCATGATTTGTTAGTATAACAAATGGAAAATCAATATAAGGAGTAGTAAAATCGAGGTACTTACTGCGTTGTTGTGTTTTCATCGCCAAAGATAAAATATCACACTTTCCTTCTTGGGCAAACTTCAAACTTTGAGCCCAGTCTTTTGTTTTGATTATTTCAAAAGAAATACCGCTTTTCTCTTGTGCTATTTTTAATGTCTCAGCTGATATTCCTATATACTTTCCTTGTTTATTAAAAGCTTCAAAAGGTAACCAGTTAGGATCAATACACATTTTTATCTTACCCTTAAATGCTAAATATGCTTTTTCTTCTTTTGTAAAATTTAAAGCTGGTGTTTGTTTTGTTGGTAAAACAGAAGGATCATAATAGAGTGTGAGTTTAGCCAAAACAATTTTATCATAATCCTTTTTTTCAATTATATCCATGGTGATACTTGGAAGTAATTTAAAGTTTTTAGGAAGCTTTTCGTTTCGAATAATGAAGCTATTATCTCCCTTATATGATGTAATAAGATTTTCTTTCATATCATAATCGTAAATCACAATTGCTTTAATATAAGGTGTATGCATATCGATATCGATTTTTTCATACAATTCGTCTATCGCATAATTTAAAATAAACACTTTAGAACTTTGTGCAATTTGTTCTGCTTTATTTGCAATCAATTCATTTGCATTTGCAAAAGCAAAAAACAAAATAATACTTGCATAGCAAGTTATGAAAAGACGAAGCATATGTAACTTTACCTATACTTCTTTAAGATTTTTTCATAAGTGCCATCTTTTTTAATCTTATCTAAGGCATCTTGCCATTTTTTGATAACCGATTGGGGAGTCTCTTTATTAAATGCTATATATAATTGCGATTCCATTATGGGCTCTTGCATCTTTACAGGTACAATTTTATTTTGAAGATTCTTTTTCTTTAACTCATAAAGAAAAGAGTAGTACTCTGTAGGGTAAAGATCTGTTTTACTTTCAAGAACTTTTTTAAGGCTATAATTTGCTAATTTATTTACATATAGATTCTTAAATCCTAGCTCTACTAATTTTTGATGTGCAATATTATCTACTGCCACCGCAATAGATTTGACTTTTTTAGCGTCTTCTAAAGACCTTATATCAAGATCCTTTCTATTGGCATTTTTGAAAAATAGAAGTTTCATAGATGATATAGGTCCAACCCATTTGAAAAGTTTTTCTCTTTTTTTCGATTTTGTTGTTAAAAAAAGTGCATATCCAGTTTTTTTAAGTGTTAAATTATATCCTCTAGACCAAGGGTACACCTTTATCTTTTGTTCATTCCCTATGCGTTTTTGTATCTCTTTAACTAAGTCTACACTAATGCCTTCTAATCCTTGTTCTGTTTCCATTTGATAAGGCATCCAAGGTTCTGTTAAAGGCTGTATAACATCTTTAGCATGAAGTGAAAATACAAAAATGATTGTTAACAATATTATCTTCATTATCCAAATCCTTGCGTATAAATTTTTCATACTAACATATCATATATTAGTTATTTATTAACCACACATATAGCCCAATAGAGGTCTGAAGTTAAAATGAAGGTTTGCATAGATTGTTAATATTTCAATAATTTACCTGTAAAGGTTTTGAAAAGAACTTATCTTGTTTCTTCCTGCTTTTTTAGAGTTGTACATAGCAATATCCGCTTCTTTGAGTAGAGCTGCTTGATCTTTACTAGTTTTCCCTGAAAAAATACTATAACCTATACTAGCTCCTAACAAATAATTTCCAAATGAAAGAGAATAAGGTTCATTGAGTCTTGAGTGAATTTTTTTACAAATATCATGTGCAAGCATATTTGCAGTTTTTTCATCTTCTATAGATCCTAAATTTTCAAGTAAAACGATAAACTCATCACCACCTAATCTTGCAACAGTGTCACTTTTTCTTGTTGCATCTAAAAGTCTATTGGCTGTTTGAATTAAAATCATATCTCCAGAGTCATGGCCATATGTATCATTAAGCTCTTTAAAATTATCCAAATCAATAAAAACTACTGCACAAAAATGGTTTTCTTTTTTGCTTGTATTGATTACTTTATCTAAAGATTTTTCTAAAAGTCTTCTATTTGCAAGTCTAGTGAGTGGGTCATAATAAGCTAACTCATTGATATGTTTTTGTGCCATTTTATGAGTAGTAATATCATTAAAATTAGCGAGATAATGCGTTATAATATTTTTTTCATTACGAATTGCTGTTATAGTTAAAAACTCTGCATACAATTCTCCATTTTTTCGTTTATTCCAAACTTCAGCTCTGTAAAAGCCCTCTTTTTTAAGGCTCTGCCACATCTGTTTATAAAAATCTTCATTATGCTCGCCTGAAGCAAATATACGAGGTGTTTTCCCTAAAACTTCATCTTCACTATAGCCTGTTATTTGGGTAAATGCCTCATTGACTTTAATAATTTTTTCATCTATATCTGTAATGAGGATAGCTTCTTGCGTTTCAAAAGCAACAGCATTTAAATGTAAATGCTCAGCTTTTTTTTGCTTATCTATGTTGATATAAACTCCTGTAAGTAAATGAGGTTCATTACTTTGCGTGTACTCAATTACTTTTCCCCTGACTTGAATCCAAACCCAATTACCATAAGCTGCATGCATTCTCCTCTCTAGTAAGAATTCTCCACTAGATGCTATTTGCTCTTTTATGGTTTTAAGCATATTTTCAGATTCTTCAGGATGAGTAAGTTCACGAATTTTTTCTAATGTTGGATGAAATGCATTTGGTTTATATCCTAGTGTAAGATAACACTGTGTGTCCCATGTTATTTCATCAGTTATAAAATTCCACTTCCAAAGCCCAGTTTGTGTAGCTTCCATAGCTATACGAAACTGCTTTTCATAAGAAAGTTGATCTCTTTGGCGTACTAATTCACGATAATATTTGAAAAAAAGCAAGAACCCTAAGCTACCACAAAGTCCTATCAAACTTCCACTTAGCCATAATACTTTATTTCTCTCATTATCCCAATATCCTAGTGCTTGTTTTTCATCTAATACAACTTGTACTACAAAAGGTAAAGAGACAGACTCTTTAATACTCTCTATAAGCTTATGTTCACCTTTTTTCATATGATCAAAAAAATTATGCTCAGATCTTGATTGATTGTGTGTTTTTGTATAATGAGAACTTCCTACATGTAAAGTTCTATCCGTACTTAGAAGTAAAATTGCATCACTCCTGTAAAAGTTTAAACTTCCAACATTAAAAGGAAGTATATTTAAATAATTATTTAAAAGATAATCTGTATTGATATTAACTATTATATAATAAGCTTTCATATGAAAGTAAATCTTTTTAAGAATAGGTAAAAAGTGTATTGCATCAAGAGTTATAGGTGTTGCAGTTGAGCTTTCTTTTGCATTAGAAAAATCTCTACCTTCCCATGGTCTACCTATTTGCAATATTGCAGTATCTTCAAAAGGCTTTGGGAAAAACCCATCAAATGCAATATGTACCCCGATATTATTTTTTGATGAACTTGCTATAATTTTGCTTCTAGTATTTAATAGTGAGATTGACCTTATGTATGGAGCATTTTGTAATACATTATTAAAAATAGAATTTAACTCCTTTTGACTAGTCCTTCCATCACTCAAAAATGGAATTTTCTCCATAATTTGCTCTGTTTGATGTAATAGTGCAGAAAAATTTTCTTCAAATGTATTTGAATGCAAACTTGCAATATGTCTTTTTGTTTGTATAGCTTCTTGGCGTAAGCTAGAGATTGCTATTGATATTGTTGTAATAGTTAAAGCTACTAATACTATCCCAAAAAGAAAAACCCATTTAATGCTTCCTTTATGAGAAAGTATCTTTTTCATCTATTTATCCAATACTATTGGCTCTAACTCATATTTTTGTGCTATTTTTAAAAGCCTACCATCTTTTTTTATCTCTTGAATAAACTGTTCTGTTCTTTTTAAAAAAGCACTTTCATGTTTTGCTATTGCCCAGCCATATGGTGTCATATGAAAAGGTTTTGGAGGTTTTATCATTTTTGGCCAATCATACTGTTTTATCATACGCATTCCAAAAGGATAATCTGTCATAAAAACATCTGCACGACCTGATTGTACTTCTTGTTCTCTTGCATGCATCGAATCAAGCACTAAAAGAGTTGCATTCTTAAGGCGTGTCTTCATTACATCTACATGATAAGTCCCCTTAGCAACAGCTACAATTACACCATTTTTATCTATATCTCTCCAATTTTTGATTCTATTATTCGTTTTTGAAGCAATAGCAAATATATCACTTGAAAGATGTGGAGAAGTTAAACTAAGGTACTCTTTTCTTTTTTCTGTTTGTCCTATAGCAAACATCGCTATGTCACAATAATGAGTACTAACATCTTTTATAAGATTTGCAAATGAACTTTTAACAAACTCTAAGTTTACATGTAAATCTTTTGCAAACTCTTTTGCCAAATCCACATCAATGCCTGTAAGCATTTGCGTACGCTTATCTATATAAGATATCCCATAGTATTCAGGCCATATACAAACTCGAATTTTTTTTGTTTGCACTATGGAATTAAGTATGTCTGCTTGCATGTTTACAAGAAGAATGAAAAGTAATAGTAATTTTTTCATAATAACTTCTTTTTACATATTTTATATAAACTATAGCATAATTAAATTTATTCTTAAATTAAGTCTATTAAAAATAATATTTATGTTTTATTTAATCAAAATATATTTTTAATCTTTACATGTAAAGCACTTATAGAAAAACAAATTTGCAAAAATACTTTGCAAATTTGTTTTTAATAGTTTTCTAAATTTTTTCTAAAGTATTCTTAACACTTTGAAGCATTTCTTTACGCTTTTCATCATCTACAGAAGGAACTTCACCGAAAAAAACATGTTCTTTTACCTCTGCTCCTACAAAACCAAAGATACCAACATCGGATGTATTTTTAAATGCTTCAGTCATTCCTACTGAATCATAATAAGCATTTGGAGCACCATGAGTACTAAATAATAAAGCTTTTTTACCACTCAGCAACCCTTCTATATTTCCGTCTTGTCCGTACTTGTATGCAAATCCATAAGTAAAAATACGGTCAAAATATCCCTTTAAAATAGCAGGCATACTTGTCCACCAAATTGGATATATAACAATAATGACATCTGCATCAGTTATATAACCCTGTTCTGTTGCTATATCTTGAGGTATATTTCCTGAGCTTATCTCTTTCATATCATTAGCACTTAACACTGGGTCAAATCCAAGAGCATATAAATCTCTTACCACTACACTATCACCTTTTGCTTCAAGTGTTTTGATAGTTGTTTCTAAAATGGCATGGTTAAAGCTATCCTCTTTTGGATGAGCATATACTATAAGATGTTTCATTATGTTTCCTTTTGTTGTTAGATATCTAACTAATGGCAAGAAAGATTACATGTAAATAAATTTTTCTTGCCATGTAAGATTCGTAATTTACTTTTATTGGCTAATTAGCATATATTCTACATCTATAATTGTAGCAGTTCTCAAGCAATCCTTGACAACTAAATTTCTATCAACTTTATCTTCTTCGACCATGTACGAGAATAATTAAGTATTAAATCTAACAATCCTTTAGCTTCATAAAGTTCAATCTCACTTTGTGAAATAGTACTCTGTAGCAGTGATATCGTCTCGTTTAACTCTTAAAGCTCTTTTTGCTCTAGCCCTTTTTACTCTAACCTTTTTTGGTTGAATGCATAACCGTTTATGAGATATTTTTTTAAAACTTTTGTTGCCCATACTCTAAAAGTTGTCGTTCTTTTGGAGTTTACTCTATAACCTAGAGAGATAATCATATCGAGGTTATAAAACTCTACTTCCCTTTTGACTTCTCTTCCACCCTCATTTTTAACTGTTGCATTTTTTGCAACAATTAAACTTCTCTCAAATTCACCTTCTTTAAAAATATTTTTTATATGTCTTGATATAACAGACTTATCTCTATCAAAAAGCATTTCCATCTGCTTTTGACTCATTCATACTGTACCATCTTTTGATAAAAATAGCTGTTGCATCAGCCCTTTTTTATGCTTTTATCATATTTCTTTTCATATAATACTTTTAAAGAACTTGAGTTATATTTAATATAAGGTTTACATGTAAGAATTTTAAAGGCTATACCCTACACGCCCAACAACTCTCTTGGTCGTTACATGTAGCACAAGCAGGAGCTACTTCTCCGATGGAGTCATAGATGAATTTTTTCCAGAGTTTATCTGCTGGTTTTCTTTGTGCTAGGATTGGAAAATACTCTTTCATATACTTTGCCATCTCTGTACGATTACTAAATCCTAAATCTTGATAAAGATGATTCATCTCCAACGAAATTTTTGCTAGATATGGTGCTATCTCTTTTTTTGTCTTTTCGTCTTTTGCATAGCGTTGCAAAAAAAGTGTCACTTTGTCTTCTAGTATATCTATATCTGTTTTATTTATTATTGTCATAAAGTTATCTCCATAATTTTTCCATTAATAATTTCACCAAAACTTACACCAAAATTATAACTCTCATACAGCTCATTTTTAGTCGGAATAAGTTTCACTTGTTGAGGTTCAAATGGTACTCTAAATTTTAAGGCTTTTAATCTTGCATTTATCATCTCTAGTGCTTCACCACTCCAACCATAACTTCCAAAACAAGCGCCTATTTTACCTTTTTTTTCTAAAAGCATCATGCAACTCAGCAAATCCCATACAGGTTTTGGAGCGTCAGAGTTGATTGTTGGCGTTCCTATAATTATACCAGTACTCTCTTCAAGAATGCTTAGCATATTTTCTTCATCAAGTGCCATCAAATCATATATGTTTGTTATGATATTTTCATGAGTTTCTACGCCATCATAGATATTATGTGCCATTTCTTTTGTATTTTTATAACTTGTTACATAAAAAATGGATACTATTTTTTTCCCATGAATCCGTTCTTCTTTTGTACTCCATTTTTTATATAACGATATATACTCTTGTGGATTTTTTCTTAACACTGGACCATGTAAAGTTGCAATTGTTTCTATATCTAATTTTTCATACAATTTTATAGCATTTATAACATCACTTTTAAATGGTCTCATGATATGGTCATAATAGTATTTAAAAGAGTACTCAAAATCACCAACTAAATCATTAAATACTCGACTATCAAAATAGTGTGAGCCAAAAACATCTCCACTAAAAAGCACCTTTTCTTCTTTTAAGTAGCTACTCATCGTCTCAGGCCAATGAAGATTTGGAGTACTTAAAAAGACTAGTGTTTTATTTCCTAATTTTAATTCTTTGTTTGTCCAAACACTTTGAAATTCTATATTATCTTTACCCGTTATTGCTTTTAGCATAGGTCCAGCCATAGGTGAAATAAACACTTTTGCATTAGGTGCTTTTTGGGTAAGCTCTAAAAGTGCACCACTGTGGTCAGGTTCAAGATGGTGCATAACTATATACTTTATATCTTCATACTTACAAATGGACTCTATATTTTTAAAAAAAATTTCGGAAAACTCTTCTTTAACAGTATCTAAGATGATAACTCCATCCTCAGTTTTAACTAAATAAGAGTTATATGTAGTACCATTAGCTGTTTTCATGATGATATCAAAGACTCTTATATCAGGATCACTGACTCCTATATAATAAACATCTTTTTTTATTTTAATAGCACCCATTAACCTGCTCTAACAAGAATTCTTTGTAACCATAAAGGGGGATTATTTCTTATAATATTTTGGAGAGATTTTAAGATATCCTCTATTTTTTCTTCATTTGACCTCATAGGATAAATTCCAAATTGTTGCACTAAATTTGCTGCTTTTGGACCTATTTGAGAGACACAAACTATGTCACTATTTTGGATACAATTGATTTTGTACTCCAACTTATCTACCTCATCATCATACTTTAAAGATGAATCAATCTCTTTTATAAAAAAAGATTCATTCTCATCAACATTGTACATGTAAAATTTTTCACACCATCCAAAATGTTGATTCGCATGTATCCCATCTAATGAAGCAAATGATATTATCATATTATGTACACTTTTATATTTTCATCTATAATTTTAGTAAAAGTATTTTCTATCAAATCATAAGTTGTAGTTGAAGCCATAGAACAACCAGCACAGTTTCCTTGATAAGCAAGTCTGATCTCATGATTTTCTCCACTTAAAAAATCAATCAAAATTATATTGCCACCATCTTGTACTAAAATAGGTCTTATATATCTATCTAATGCATCGGTTACAATTTCTTTTTTCTGTTCTATACTCATCTTTCTAAATTCCCAATTAATATTAGAACTTTCCCTCTTAGGCTTATCAACTCCACCCATCTGAATTCGAGCCATTGTATGTCCGCTCAAAGCTGCATTTAACATACACTCAAATCCTTCTTTTACTAAGATTTCATTACTTCTGTCTTTAAGTAAGAGTAGCCCTAATCTAAAATTTGCTCCCTGATGGTTTTTTTTGACTGCACATCTAAAATAATCTATTGCTTTATCTATATTTTCATCAACACCGATTCTACTTTGATACATCAAGGCTAAATTATAATTAGCAGATGCATTCTCAAACTCACTTGCTTGCTCAAACCAATCTTTTGCTTTTACATAGTCTTTATTGACACCCTCGCCTTTTAAATACATCAATCCTATATTTGCCATTGCTTGGTCATTTTTTATCTTTGTTTCTTCAATCCACAGATTATAAGCTTTATTAAAATCTTTCATTTTATAAGCTTGTAATGCTTCTGCATGTCTCATATTATGCTCCTCTAGCAACACTCTAATTCAGCCTTATCTAAAAGCAAAATTCCTTTTTCAAAATCATATTCTTCAAATAAATCAGAAATATAAAATACATTTGAACATACAAGATAAAGTATATCTTTAAACCCTTCTTTTGTATACTCAATATGATAATCATCTGGCAATTGTTCTTCAAATCTAATCCAAAATTCATTTTTACTTTTTGGTTCTAATGAAAATAACTCTTGCATAGCATCTAAAACTTCAATAGCTCTTTTATAGCAATCTATATTCTCAAATGTTATGTACCTGTCTACAACTTCACTCATATTCTAATACTTACAACCACAAGAAGTGCAATCACTATCTACTAAATCTTTATAATTCGTTGTATCAAGTTTTACAAGAGATTCAATTAAGTAGTCATTATATATAGCATCTATACTTGCTTTTTTATCTTTACATGTAAAGACTTCTACATTTGCATCATTATAAAAATTAAAAAGCTTTTCACCCATATGAATAAATACCGTTTTACTTATACCTAACTCTTTTAAAAATGGAACTATCTTAGGTCCATTTCCACACTCCTCATTTTTCACAACTTTACAAAAGCCAGAATTAACATCTAAAAGTGCAAAAAATGGGGCGTTGCCATATAATTGTGAAATTATTGTTGAATTTTGCGTATCTAATGGTATAGCTATCATGGTTATCTCCTATTTATTTAACTATAGGACTATATACATATAATGTTCCATGATTAGTCTTGGAGTGTTTTACGAATTGCCAAAAATTCCTCTATATGTTCAAAAAATATATCTACAAGTTCTGGATCAAAATGCTTTGCTCTTTCTTGCTTTAAAAGAGCGAATACATCTTCATCCTTCCAAGCTTCTTTATAACATCTTTTTGAACCAAGAGCATCAAATACATCTGCAAGTGCAGTAATACGACTATAAATATGAATATCGTCTTCTTTTAACCCTCTTGGATATCCTGTACCATCCCATTTTTCATGGTGCTCATAAGCTACAATTGCTGCAGCTTGAAGTAGTTGTCTATTGGAACTTTTAAGCATATTATAGCCTTTTTCAGCGTGCGTTATAATTATACTTCGTTCTTCTTCATTCAATTTTCCAGGTTTATTAAGTATTGAATCAGGAATGGAAACTTTTCCTATATCATGCATCGGACTTGCTTGCTCTAAAATATCGATATCAGCTTGATTTAAACCATAATATTTTGCTAGCACCTTAGAGTATAGAGCAACTCTCTTTACATGGTTTGCAGTCTCTTTTGATCTACTCTCACCAATGGTACCCATAGTAAAAATAATCTCTTTTTGAATATTTTCAACATCTTTTCTATCTGTGATATCTTGTCTAATAGAGCTAAACCCTACTATTTTATTTTCTTCTAAGATAGGTTCTATTTCTAAAGAGACCCAATAAAAATTCCCATTTTTCTTTTTATCTTTTATCTCTAATTTCCAAACAGTTCCACTACTAAGAGACTCTTTCATTTTTTTAAATTTATCTTCTAACAATAACTTTTTAACAATAGACTCTTTTCCTAGAAGCTCATCTTTTGTATATCCACTTATTTTACAAAATGCCTTACTTACATGCGTATATAGACCATCGGCATTTGTTCTAGATGACATAACATTTTTATCATAAGATTCTAAAATATTTTTCAGTATTTTCTTTTGTGAAATTAATCTATATGCAAAAAACACTAAAACCGCTAATATAAAAAATACAACTACCCGAATAATCAACATATCTCTTAAAGATGTCGAAATAAAAGCATTATCTTCATATGAAACTATCCATGCCACGGTCTTTTTTGTAACATTTTGAGCAATGGGAAGAAATGAGGCTACTTTTACTTTCATTTCATCTTTTAAAAGTAGAGAAAATTCTTTTTCTTTAAAAATATTTTCTGATATCTTCTTTTGTAATTTTGCTATACCTTCTATAAGCATATCCTCATCAACATGTAATTGACTAGATGTCATAAGATAATCTTTATGTTCCATACTAGAGCGATAGCGAAGTATCAAATCATCTCTTAACCAAGCTTTTGAATCGAAGACTGATTTTTTAACTAAAAAATGAGAGTGTATTTTACTAACTTCATTTAAGTCTTTTTGCAAAAGCTCCGTAGGATAAGAAATCTCCATAGCTCCTATGTACTCTTTTTTTTCACTAAAAAGTGGATATACATTTCTCATTGCATGAGATGTTCTCCCTTGTGCAAAGCCTCTTACTACAATGTGTTCTTTATTTGCTTTTACAAAATCTAAGCGTATATTGCTTAAATCATCTCCATATTTATTTAACTTGTGCATTCTTAAAAATGATTTATTATCAGGAAAAACAAAGTGAAACTGCAATACTCCTTTTTCTTTTAAAAACTCATATTCTCCTTGTAATTCTTTTGCAAGTTGTGCTCTGATTGCATCTCTTTTTAATTCATCTTTACTAAAAGATGCTTGGGAAAGAAGATTTATAACTCTTCTATCTTTTTGTGTCATATCATATATGATATCTGCACTATCTTTTTGTGCTTTCATAAATAGGTTGTAATGTATTTTTAAATTGTTGAGATGAGTGTGAAAAGCTGAATCTATTCGTTGATTTATATTGTACTGCGTAACTATAAAAACTAGTAAATTTAATACGATAAAAATCATAAATAAAGCAGTTTTCATAAAATATTCCTTAAAAATTAAATCTAAATTATAGTAAAATTCTCTTAAAAGAAAGTATAATTTACAAAAACTATGGAACAATTCTTGTAAATAAACTCTTACATGTAAGGAGTTAAAATGATGGTAAATAAAAAACAGATAAGAGAACTTTTAAACGAATCAGCTTGTGTTCATAACAAAGAGAAAAAAAGTGGTTGTGATAAACCAAAACCTGGAGCAACGAGTGGTGGCTGTGCATTTGAAGGAGCCCAAATAGCACTTTTCCCTTACGCAGATGTAGTACATCTAGTCCACTCTCCAGCAACATGTCAAGGAGCTTCATGGGAAACAAGAGCTACCCTAACAAGCTATGAAGGCGAGGACAATACTCCACTAGGATACTGTACAGACATAAGTACCAATGATGTTATATTTGGTGGCAATAAGAAACTCCAAGAGAGTATAGACTATATAGTCAAACATAAAAAACCAAAAGCAATCTTTGTTTATGAAACCTGTGTTACAGCTATGATTGGTGATGATATGGACTCTCTTGCAAAACAACTCCAAGAAAAACATGGATTGCCAATCGTAGTCGTTCACTCTCCTGGTTTTGTAGGAGCAAAAAACTTAGGCTCACGACTTGGAGGTGAAGCTGTTTTAGAGCAACTTATAGGCACAAAAGAGCCTGAATCCATACATCCGTATGGAATCAACCTTATTGGAGAGTACAATGTTACTGGTGATATGTGGCAATATACTCCAATCCTAGAAAAAATAGGGATAAAAATAGTTGCAACACTAGCAGGAGATGGAAGACTAGAACAGATTCAAATAGCGCACCGTGCAAAACTAAATGTCATAGTATGTGCAAAATCACTTATAACACTTTGTAGAAAAATGGAAGAGAGATATGGTATCCCTCATGTCTCAGTCTCTTTTTATGGTAAACGAGATACAAGCAATGCAATTAGAACAATCGTAAATGCTTTTAATGATAAAGATTTAAGTGCAAGAGCAGAAGTGATTATAGCTGAAGAAGAAGCAAAACTAGAAGAAAGACTCATACCATATAGAAAAATCTTAGCAAATAAAAAAGCGATCCTCAATACAGGAGGAAACAAATCTTGGTCTATAGCCTCAGCTTTACAAGATATAGGTATAGAAGTAATTGCAACAAGTATCAGAAAAGCAACACTTGAAGATATAGAAATAGCCAAAACTTATGTGCCAATCCTCATGAAAGTTCCTGCAAATGAGCAAGCAAATCTCATAGATGAACACAATGTGGATATCTTGCTAGCGGGAGGAAGGAGCCTCTATACTGCTATTAAGAAGCGTATAGCTTTTGTAGATGTAAACCAAGAAAAGAAAGTAAGCTATGGGGCTTATGGTGGACTTGAAAACTTAGCAATTGATGTCTGTAACTCAGTTAACAATCCAGTCTTTCAAGTAGTAGGAACTAAGGCTCCCTGGGAGAAATAAAAAGATATTTTTTAACTTTTTTTATAGATATTTATAGCTCCTGCAACTATGATAAAAAACTCAAAGATGATAATCTCTAAATAGCCTATAAAATATCAATAAAAGCACAAGAGCTATCTGCTGCTAGCTTTAGAAGCAGTATGTTTTCTCTTGTTTTTAAAAACATTGCTGTCACGATAAATGTAGTTGCAAGTAGACCAAAAAACAAACCCTTGCCTCAAAATATCTACCATACTACTCCTTATTCGATTTTATAAAATATACCCATCAAAGTCTCTATATGTAAAATTTTGACAAAATGATTTTACAAACCAAAATGACATTTTTATAAAAGTTGAAAACTGTGCTATGTCTTTATACTTGCATGTCTATGGAGTTATAAATTTTATAATTTTCAAAAATACTCAAAGCGAGTTTCGCACTTGGGACTTCTCTTCCTTGAATGATATTTTTATATCCTTGTGTTCTTTCTTGGTAAAATGGTTTGAGTTTATCATTTGCTTTTTCTATCAAGTCAGGATTGTTGAGCATAAAATCAAACTGTTCTAACTTTTTGTATATCTCATTTATCATTGAAGTATCGCTTTTATAAATGTCATTTTCACTCCATGCACCATCGATACCAAATTCTCGTAAATCTATATTTCGTGTATAATCATACTCTTCTTTTTCATTATAAATATAATCATAAAACAAGTCTGAACCCTCAACTCCTAATTTTGGATTTGGCATAACTTTAAGCATGATTTTATTGCTAGAAGTTCCCATATATTCATACATCGCTTCGCCTGTTGTTTGTTTTGCTTCTTCCAAACTTTTACCTGATTCTAGCCCTTCATAGACTCCTGCATTGTAAAAACGAGCCAATTCACTCGCATTGTTCAAACCATCTTTTCCCCATTGGTTGATTGGATACTGCTTTTGAATTTCAAAAACATCTTTGTACATCGCATTGTATGCTTCTGAGCCACCAAAAGGTTCAAAGACTTTTTTAAAAGCTGCTGCTTGTTTTTCTTGTTGCTCTTTAGTTAAAGGTGGGTCACCCAATTCAATTTTCTTTTCTCCAAACTCCTCAGTGTAAATACGCGAAGCCTCTGCAAAAAGCTTTTGAGGTGGAATATAATTTGGATAGGCTTCGTAAATTTTTTGCTGTTGTAGCTCTTCACTCCCTTTTGTATATGTTTGAGGGATAGGAGTATAAATTTCTTGATATTTCTCTTGCATTTGAGTAAGTTTATCTGTCTTTTGTGTTGGTTGTATTTGCGTATATGCTGCAGTTTGCCCTACTTTTTGAGTACTAGTAGTTGAAGATATAGTAGAAGTGTATGAGTTGATTGTCATGACATTTCCTTTTAAGAGCTAACATGTAAGAGTTTTTCTAGTGGTTTGTTTTGCTCAGGTTTCATATCTAGTAAAATTTTTATCATAGTTTGAGGAGTGTGTATTGCCTCATCTTCTTTCTCATCTAAGCTAGCTTGTAGCTCCTCCATAAGCTGTTTTTTATATTGACTTACCAAATCTTCAATCTTTGCTAGCATCTGTGGAGAATCACCCATCTCTTTTATAA
>Ga0193951_1000682_pt1 | contig 15239 bp, 13 predicted proteins | sample BB_2_MG_FD_140370 | JGI IMG/M metagenome (GOLD analysis project Ga0193951, IMG submission 140370) | Microbial mat bacterial communities from the Broadkill River, Lewes, Delaware, United States - BB_2_MG | ecosystem: Environmental > Aquatic > Freshwater > River > Microbial mats | place: USA... | reverse complement strand
GGGCTATACTTATATGGACTGGTATGATAACATCAATGGTTATCGGAATAATTCAAGAATATATCAAAAATAATTAGATGTAATAAATTTTGATGCTAGGGTTTAATAAGTCTTTATATGCACTGGCACAGTGGAATAAGCCCAGTAGTGGAATAGGATTATAAATCGTTTATACCGCATCATAGAGTCTATTTAATAATTGAAAAAAATCATCAAATGAAAAAGAAAGTACTATTAGTAGACGACAAAAGTGAATTTAGACAGCTGCTTAGTATTATTTTGAATTCAAAATTCAAGATAAATACCGCTGGTAATGGATTGGAAGCTCTTACGTTGTTAAAGTGTGGTTACCAGCCTGATATAATTATTAGTGATTTGTCCATGCCAAAAGTTGATGGCACTGATTTGTTATTACAACTTAAAGCAGATAATGCCTATCGTGATATTCCAGTCATTATCCTTTCAAGTAATGATGACAGTTCTAACAAAGTTAAATTATTACGCTCTGGAGCTGTCGATTACCTAGAGAAACCTTTTAACCCTGCTGAACTTGAAGTTCGTATTGAAAGAGTTTTTGCTAGATAAGTAGATTATTCTAGGCTCTTTGAATTTTAAAATGTTAGTTATGAAAAAAGTAAAAATACAAACGATATATCTTGGGAAATCAGTAAGTGTATTTCATCAATTGTGTGACTGTAAGGGACTAGATACGAAATGGCTTAAATCATCCATACATCTAGGGGCTATACCTAAAGAGACAAGAATAGTTATACTTCATTTGGGTGGCCCTCTCAGCCATCAGATTTACCAACTTGAGCAGGTGAAATTGAAAATGAGACAAACAAAAGCTCGCCTAATTGTTATGGGCGACGTGCCATACCTGAGGATTTATATAGAAAAAGGCGCACAAGAGGTTTTCTCTGCTGATACATCAATCTGCAGGATTACTAAACGTGCCCTAAGTGTTGCCAAAATAGAGTCTAGCCACACAAAACATGGTGAGAAGCACAGTTTAAATTATAAGCCTTCTCTAGTGAAGCGATTTTTTGATCTCATCTTTGCAGGCTCTGCTCTAATATTATTAAGCCCTTTGTTTGTTTTTATTAGCCTTCTTATTCGTTTAGAATCTAAGGGGCCAGCTTTGTACTCATCTAAGCGGGTTGGTGCCGGCTATAAAGTGTTTGAATTTTATAAGTTTAGATCAATGTATATGAATGCGGACCAACGCCTTTTAGAGCTTAAATCGAAAAATCAGTACCAATTAGATAAAGAAGTTAAAAGGGAGACATTACCAAAAGACATAGCCATTGGCAGTATTAAACTTCTTAGTGATGATGGCTTGGTAGAGGAGGAAACTTATCGCTTAAAGAAAAGGGATACTCAGCAAAAGGCCTTTTTCAAATTAAATAATGACCCTCGAATAACTAAGGTGGGGCGATTTATTCGTAACACAAGTATTGATGAATTACCACAGTTATTAAACGTATTGAAGGGTGATATGTCAATTGTAGGTAACCGACCATTGCCTTTATATGAGGCTGAGAAATTGACTTCGGACAGGTGGATCAAACGCTTCTTAGCACCTGCAGGTTTAACAGGTTTATGGCAAGTCACTAAGCGTGCTAAAACAAAAGACATGTCACCTAGTGAACGTAAGCAGCTTGATGTGGATTATGCCGAGAAAAATAGTTTTTTTAATGATATAAAAATTATTCTTAAGACTCTGCCCGCTATGGTTCAGCATGAAAATGTATAAAATATTTTATAACTTAATATTTTAATCTCTCATCTTTAATTGATTATGTATGATTAAGTACTTGCTCCATATCATCTTTCTTATAGGTATTTCAGGAAGTGCTTTATTTGCGCAGACCAATGGAGATACTGCTCTTTTGATAATACCTCCAGTTGAAGAACTTATAGCATCAGCATTGGAACATTCACCTTTGCTAAAGGCTAAACAGAAACAAACAGATATAGACTTACAAGATGTATCTATTCAGAAACGTGAATGGATGAAGTATCTATACATTGAAGGGGCAGCTAGCTACGGAATGTATGATCAAGTGATATTGCAGGATTATACATCTGAGCAACAAAATTACAACACCGGGTTTCTTAATCAAGGAGAACAAAAAAGGTATTACGGAGGGCTAGGTGTAAAGCTACCTATTGCATCGTTAACCAATCGAAACCGCGAACTAAAAAAGCGAAAGATGATTCAAGAGCGTAGTGATCTTGAACTTCAAAGTGCTCAGGTGCAAATTAAGCAGATTATTATTGAAGCATATTACCATCTGCAATACTTGGATGAGAGCATGCGTACCTTTTACCACATCTACCAAACTTTAGAGATTGGTTATTTAAAGGCAGAAAAAGATTTGCTTAACGGCCGAACCAACCTCAATGAATATGCTCTACTGGCATCTACCGTGGGCAAAGCAAAAAATGACTATCAGAAGGCAAAAAGCACTTTTCATGCTCAGTATCATAAGTTAATGGAAATTACAGGAATGGAATTTTAAATTAAAAGGTATAAATGGAGGTTTTAAGATTTATACACGTCGTCATTAGGCAAATGAAATGGTTAGTTGGTTTACCTCTTCTGGCCGGTGCACTTATGTACTTATTAACGATGAACCAGTCTAAAGAATATGCTACAAAGGCAACAGTTTTTACAGCAATAGCTTCCAGTAGTTCATTAAATGACATGGGAAATAGTCGTGTTGATTTTTTTACCACAAAAGCAGCCTACAATAATTTGATCTCTATTATTAACTCACGCAGTGTAATTGAAGAGACAGCGCTTAGACTTTTAGCCCTTCACCTGTCTTGTCTAACGCCAAATGAAGCTTTCTTGTCGCATAACAATTTCTCTACCTTAACTCAGAATATACCAGATGAAATTCGGCAGTTGGGTATTATTGGCGATGAGGAAAAGACCTTTGAGAATTTATCCGCTTTTATGTCCCAAGACAAAGCGAATTATTTGTATGGCTTACTTAATTTCGATCATCCGCATTACAGTTATAAAGCAATATCAGCAATAAAAACAGTTCAAGTTGGCGGAAGTGATATTATAGAATTCAGCTACGTTTCAAATGATCCGGGGGTGGCTTACCAGACATTAAATATCCTTATAGATGTATTTTTAAAACGTTATAGTGACCTTAAGATTAACCGTACCAATGAAGTGATAGGCTATTTTGAGCGACAGCTGAGTCGTTCATTAGACGAACTTAACGCGGCAGAGGATCGCTTATTGGATTTTAACGCATCAAACAGCATCGTTAATTATTATGAGCAAACCAAGCACATCTCATCACAGCAAGAGAAGATTGAAATAAAATTACAGGATGTTCTTTTGGAATATGAAGCAGCTCAAGCTATTCTTAGTAAATTGGAATTGGAAACGGCATCGAGGTTTGATATTAATTTGAAGACCAAAGCAATCATGTCTATACGAAGTCGTCTCATCGAAGTCAATCGTCAGCTTGCTGAGGTAGAGATAACAGAGATAACAGGTTCAAGCGCTACTGAAGATAAGACACTATTGCAAGGCAGAAGGCAGAAGTTGGAGGCTAATCTGCAAAATAAGATGGATTCCTTATACATTTATAATAAGCATAGTGATGGTATTGCTATTGAAAGTTTATTAAACGACTGGCTAAAGAATGTTATTGATTATGAAAGTGCAAAGGCACGCTTGTTAGCCATGCAGGAAAAGAGTAAGGAATTTAAGAACATGTATAATCAATATGCACCACTTGGTGCTACTTTAAAACGTATAGAGCGGGAAATTGATGTTAAAGAAAAGGCTTATTTAGAGATACTGCATCACCTTGGCTTGGCTCGACTTAAACAGCAGAATGATGAAATGATGTCTAACATGAAGTTGATGGATGAGCCGTACTTACCTATTGATCCAGTGCCAACTAAGCGTAAGCTTATTGTTATTGTGGTTTCTTTTTTTACTTTTCTATTTACATTGTTAGGTCTGTTCTTATTTGAATTGTTAGATAAAACCATAAAGACCAATACCAACTTTTCTCGATTAGCTAAACTAAGCGTACCAAGTGCCATTCCACTTCTACCTGAGCAAGCCGATGAAGCCGATCTCTTATTGGTTCAACGTGGTATAAAAAGTAGTGTTGAACGTATTTTAAAAGAGCGAGTCACAAATGACATCAACGCTCCCTTAATTGTTCAGGTTTTAAGCCATTGGAAAGGAGAAGGCAAAACGAGGGTTATCAATATATTTGATCAACAGCTTAGTGCCAATGGTTACCATGTTACACAAGCAAATCAAAATGACATACAACAATTAGAAGACTGTAGTAATATATCGTTAATAAACCGAGACAATGGACCAATTGTGAACAATGAAACCGAGGTGTTCACAAAAAGCATTGTTTTAATGGAAGTACCGGCCTTATCTGCTTTTGTGCTCAAGTCGTCGATGTTGTCCTTAGCAAAACTTCATTTTTTGGTGGCGGATGCTAATCGTACTTGGTCTTCAGCGGATAGTTTTATACAAACCCAGTTAAACGAACTGGCCAGCTTAAATCTATTGGGTGTGTTGAATAAAACCAAGCCCGATAACATGGAAGAAATGATTGGGGAGATACCGAAGAACCGTTCAAGTATCAGAAGGTTTGTTAAGCAAAATTTAATTGGAAGGTTTTTGTCATGATAAAGCAACTGTGGCGTAATAAGGTAATAAAAGGTAATGTTAATGCATTGATTGGTAATGTCATTCAGGCTGGGTTTGGTTTGTTGTTATTTCTATTTCTGGTACGTCACCTTACACCTTATCAGTTTGGTCAATGGGTCATCTTCATTACTGTTGCCACATTAATGGATATGTTGCGTCTTGGGTTAACGGGAACAGCTGTAATTCGCTTAATTTCGACATCTGATAATGAAGAACGTCCTTCAGCCATAGGAGCGTCTTATCAATTAAGTCTACTATCAACGCTTATGGTGAGTGCTTTATTCCTGCTTTCATATGCCCTTTTCAATGCGATTCAACCCCAAGTAGAATATTTATTCATCTTATTGCTTTATCCACTATTATCTTTTACCAATTTACCTTTTCATCAGGCCAATGTAGTGGCACAGGGATTTATGGATTTTAAAAGGAGTACGGTTCTCAAAACGATAAACAGTACAACGAACCTACTGGTAATGGTCGTGTACATTTATTTATCTTCTCAAATAATAATTGATCGCCTTATTATTCTTTATATACTAACCAATGCCTTGACCAGTAGTATTGCTGTCTTTAATGGCTGGGATGGCCTTTCTTACCTAAGAAAAGGGACAGCAAAAATGAGAAAGCAGATTATGCAATTTGGTAAATATGCTACGGCTGGTTATATCGGTAGTAACCTTTTGAAAAGTGCAGATACCTTTATATTAACCTTAGCCCCCTTATTAGGTCCGGAAGCGGTTGCAATTTACAGTATACCATTAAAATTTGTGGAATTTGTTGAGATACCATTGCGAAGCTTTTCATCTGCAGCATTTCCACATTTATCAGAGGCAATAAAGCAAGGTTCTAAGGGTTTTATACAAAAGCTGTCGTCTTATACGGTTTTTACGACCGTCATGCTTTTACCAATTGTTATCGTTTTATTACTATTTCCACAGTTTTTCATACAGATTATTGCAGGGCCTGAATACCTTAGTTTTTTAAATACACAAGTTTCCATATTATATATCGTGTGTGTCTATATTTTAATACTTCCTTCAGATCGCTATACAGGTGTGGCTTTGTTTGCCATGAACCAACCTAAACAGAATTTTTATAAAATTTCTGCCATGTTAATAGCAAATATCATGATGGATCTCGTTGCAGTTTTTATTTTTCAATCCATAGTTTATGTGGCTTTTGCAACCTTAATCTTTACAGTAATAGGTGTTTTTATTGGATGGTATTATATTTCTCAATCAATAAGCATAAATTACAAAATACAACATTTGAATTTTATTGCATTAATCAGAAAGACGGCCGATGGAAATTCCGCATAAGCAAAAAAGTCATGCCCTTGTCCTAAAAAAAGTGCTTATTCTGGTGCTTTCAGGCCTGCTGGTTTTATCTGTTGTTCTTTTTTTGAATGGGCAATTTATACTGGCCCTAGGTTCATTAATTCTACCGCTTATATCTGTTCAACTGGCTTTTGTGCTCGCTAATCCTCGCATGGGTATTATTTCTGTATTTGTCGCCAATTATTTTGCCATGGGCCTTGCCCGTTATGTGCCTGGCCCTTTAGGTTTGTCTATTGATGCCCTACTTGTACTAACATGGCTAGCTGTAATTTATAGTCAGTTTAAGCACGAAGTAAAATGGCGTTATGCCTGGAACAGTTTAACTATTCTTGCATGCATATGGTTTTTATATGCATTTTTTCAACTCTTTAATCCTCAGGCTGTGAGTCGAATCGCTTGGTTTTATGCCATGCGTGGTGTTTCTATGTATATGGTACTTACTGTTCCTTTGGTGTTCTTAGTATTTCGTAAAGAGAATGACCTTAGGCAGTTATTAAAATTATGGGGATGGTTTACCTTGGCTGGTGTAGTTAAAGGTTTGGCACAGAAATTTTTAGGTGTGGATCCATGGGAGAGCCAATGGTTAGCCGAGGTTGGTGGTAAGACACATCTTTTACCAGGTGGCTTGCGTATCTTTTCCTTTTTTACCGATGCAGCAACCTACGGTGGTTCAATGGGCTATTCAGCGGTAGTATTTCTGATTTTAACTTTAAAAACGCCTTCCTTCCGAACACGTCTGTTTTATGGTTTTATCGGTTTAGCAGCACTTTATGCTATGTTTATTTCAGGTACACGTGGCGCTCTAGCAGTTCCGTTTGCTGGTTTAGCACTCTATTCTATTCTTAGTAAGCGTATGACGATGCTTGTTACTGGAGGGGTGGTGATGCTTACCATATTTATGTTCCTTAAGTTTAGTACTATTGGTAATAGCGTATATGAAATAAGACGATTTAGAACAGGCCTTGATCCTGATAACCCATCTTTAATGGTGCGTAAAGAAAATCAGCAACGCTTAAGTATTTACTTGCAGGATAAACCTTTTGGTGGAGGACTGGGATCTGCTGGTAATTGGGGGTTGCGGTTTTCTCCTGGTACTTTTCTGGCCGATACACCAACTGACAGCTGGTATGTTCAAATATGGGCCGAGCAGGGCATTGTTGGACTAAGTCTGCATTTATTCATTTTGATTTATATTTTAGGCCATTGCAGTCGAATAATATTCTTTAAGCTAAAATCAGATGACTTAAAAAATACTGGAGCAGCATTACTGTCCGGTATGTTTGGTATTATGGTAGCTTCCTACGGTAGTGGAGCGCTTGGGCAAATGCCTAATGGTTTGATCGTCTACATGAGTATGGCCTTCATCTATTTAATGCCTGAATGGGAAGCACTCAAAGTAGAGCGACGCACCACTTAAGCTCTTCTACTAAAGTGACGACCACCAATCCCTCGCCAGAGTATACGTCCAAATGAACGTGTGGCTTCCATTAACTCTTCAAAATTGGAGCGATGAGGAAAGAAGGATTGCACCATTTCTTCATCCCAAAATTGAGTAAAGTATTTGGTGTATTTCTCGTCTGTAGGATTCACCACAAAATCGATGTCATCATGCCATTCATATCTAACCGTCATGAAATTAGGCTTGGTGTCCATCATTATTTTGTAACCAATGGATGTTTTTTGCAACCAAGTAAGAAACAGAAAACCAAAATCTAAGTTGCTTTTAAACCAGAACTTTTGTTTATCCATTAACACCAGCTTATTATCAATTTCTAAGATCAACCACTTGTGCGATTCTTTTGGAAAAAGATACTCGCCAATAAGTGAAGGAACTTCTAAATACCCTCTTTTAGCCACACGCATTTGCTCTTTTAAAAATTGTTCTGGGTTTTCGGTATGTTCCAGTACTTGATTGCAAATAACAAAATCAAACGACTTATCATCAAACGGCAAAGCTTCGCCATCTGCTTGTATAAATTGCTGGTGGCTGAGCACCTTAATGTCGGCATGGCGATGATAATTTGAATCGATAAACTTATCGACGATGACATTTGATCGATAGTGTGGATTATGGCCACCGCCAACTTCTAATACGTATTCTGTTTTCTTAATGTTGAGGTGATAGCGTGATTTAGGATTACAATGTTTCATGACCTAATGTTTTATAGTTTTCAATTGTATATCAATACTTATACCGTTGGTTATATGTGTCTGAAAACCTGCACTTAGATCCTTAGGTGCGTTCGTGTTAATTTCCTATTCTCTTCATTTTTGAATCTTGAGAAAGGTGGATTCTTCGTTTTTGAGGATATGAAGTGATTTTAGAAAATCAGAGTGTATCGTAATAGTCACAATGTGTGGGGTTTAAGATTGGTGGCACAAGCCTTGAATACACCAAGGCAAGATGTCGAAAAGCCCGACAAAGACTTAAGATTAGATTTTGAATCATCATGCAACGCATAAAAAAACATAGAGGTATGAGCGACACATTTACAACATCAATCATCATTATTAATTATAAGCAGGCTGCTGTGACCAATGCCCTACTAAACTCATTGGATAATTTACTATGTGATGATTTTGAAATTATTGTGGTTGATAATAACTCGGGTGAGGAGGATGTTAAAAAACTTTGTTTAGACCATGCCAATATGACTTTGATTCAATCAGACAGAAATCTTGGATTTGCTGGAGGAAACAATTTAGGTATTAAGGCAGCATCTGGAAAATACATTTTACTACTTAATAATGACACAGAGGTTGATGCTAATTTTCTTCAACCCATGATTCGAGTTTTAGAGCAGGACAGCAGTATAGGAGCAGTAAGCCCGTTAATCCTTTATCATGAGCAACCTGATACCATTCAATATGCAGGTTACCATGCGATGAATCCTTTGACCCTTCGGATGAGTGCTATAGGCCAAGGAGAAACCAATACTGGTCAGTACTCAGTGGTTAGGGATACACCATTTGCACACGGCTGTGCCATGCTGTTACCCGCTATGGTTATTGCAGATGTGGGCTTGATGGAAGAGCGCTACTTTCTCTATTATGAGGAGCACGACTGGTGTCAGCGAATAAGAAAAGCAGGCTATAGCATCAGCTTTCAGCCGCAATCAAAGGTTTACCATAAAGAGTCGATTTCAACAGGTAAGAACAGCACCTTAAAGACTTACTTCTTAACCCGAAACAGGATTCTGTTTATGAAGCGGAATTATAACGTCATCTTCCAACTCATATCAATGGCGTACCTCGTGCTTTTTTCTATTCCAGTTAATACCATAAAATTTATTAGCAGAAGAAAAACAAAGCACCTATCCGCTTATTGGGATGCACTCATTTGGAATCTAACACATAAAACAAAGGAAAGATGGATACTATCATAGTTATTATCAATATTATAAGTTCGCTTATTCTCGTTTATTTTGCAGGAGCCGGATTATATTTTCTTGTTTTTGGCGCAGCAGCATTTTTTTACAAAGAAAAGGCGGCACGTAGCCATGCTACATATGGGACTAAACGACGAGCTGTTGTTCTTATACCGGCATACAAAGAAGATAGTGTTATTGTAGAAACAGCCAGAGCAATGGCCAACCACCATTCTTCACTTTGTAATTTTGATGTTTGTATCATTGCTGACTCTTTACAGTCCGAAACAATAAACCAATTGGGTAAGCTAGCGGTATATACTATTCCAATTGATTTTGCTGAAAGTACAAAGTCTAAAGCCATTAAGTATTGTTTAGAGCAGTTGAAATCTGATTATAATTACGCCATTGTATTGGATGCGGATAATATACCCGCTCTAGGTTTTGTAGATCGTATGATCGAGCGCGTTGATGCTGGCTTCATGGTTGTGCAAGGGCATCGTACGGCTAAAAATAAAAACACACCAATTGCAGTTCTTGATGGCATCAGTGAAGAGGTGAACAACAGTATTTTTCGTAAAGGACATCGGGCCCTAGGTATCTCGGCATCTTTAATTGGTTCTGCATTTATTTTTGATTTCCATCTATTTAGGTCAATGATGAAAACCAGCCAATCTGTTGGTGGTTTTGATAAAGAATTGGAGTTGATGCTGGCCGAACGAAATATTGAAATAGGATATGCCGAAAACGCCATTGTTTACGATGAAAAAGTGCAGAATTCAAAGGGGTTTGTGCATCAACGTAGACGCTGGCTCGCGGCTCAATATAATTACCTTAAGCAGGTGAAGCGAACAAAAGTGTTGGAAGATTTGACGCGCCATGCATTTGATTACCCGGATAAAGCGATACAATTCCTAATACCACCGAGGCTCTTAGCCTTAGGTTTTACATTTATTGTAGCGCTAGCACTCATGGTCAGCAAATACAACTTCGACTACGATGTGTTTTTAAGCTACGGATGGGCAGTAGCCTTTGCTCTTAACCTTCTGGCTGTTCTAATTGCTTTGCCAATTAAGCAGTTTAGATTAAAAACCCTATGGTCACTTTTTCATATACCATCAGCCTTTGTACTAATGTTATGGGCCATGCTTAAATCAAAAGGTGCCAATAAGAAATTCATTCATACACAACACGGACTAAAACACTAAATTATGAAACCAAAAAGAATACTTCAGGCAATACGTCAAGGCCAAGTTGGTGGTGGTGAATCACATGTATTGGAATTGGTAGCTAATATAGACCGTACTTTGTTTGAACCAGTGGTACTTTCTTTTACTGACGGACCGATGGTAAAAACCTTACGCAAGAAAGGAATTACAACAAGAGTATTGCACACCGAAAAACCATTTAACTACAAAATATGGCCACTGGTGAAGGCGCTTATGATCGAAGAAAAGATAGATTTAGTGCACGCCCATGGTACCAGAGCATTATCCAATGTGTTTAAGGCAGCTAAGCAATTAGATTTACCCCTTATCTATACGGTTCATGGTTGGTCGTTTCACCCCGATCAATTTTTCTTGGTACGCCGCTTAAGGGAGCTTTCGGAAAAATATTTGACACGTAAGGCTGACCTTACCATCTGTGTATCCAAAAGTAACGAGGACCTAGGAGTTAAACGCTTAAACCTAGATGATTCAATGGTGATACACAATGCTATCGATTTACAGCGTTTTAATCCTAGACGAAATCTATCAAATGTTAGAGCCGAATTGGGTTTCAATGCCGATCATTTTGTCATAGGTTTTATTGCTCGTATTACTGGTCAGAAAGATCCATTTACCATGTTAAATGCTATGCAAATATTGATTAAGCAAAATAAAAAGATCCGCTTATTAATGGTTGGTGATGGAAATTTAAAACATCGAGTGATGGAGAAAGCCAAGGCCATGGGTTTACAAAGCCACATTGTATTTCAGCCGTTCCGAAATGATATACCTGCTGTTTTAAATGCGATTGATTTATACTGTTTACCATCACTATGGGAGGGATTTCCTATTGGTATACTTGAAGCCATGGCCATGTGTAAACCTGTAGTGGCCTCACCTGTGGATGGTACATCAGAACTTATTGTAAACTTGCAAACGGGTGTGTTGGTTGAACAGCAAAAGCCAAAGGCATTGGCAGAAACCATATTAAACCTTTACAATGATGAAATTTTACGGACAACCATTTCTCAAAAAGCCTTTCAGTATGTGCGCACTCACTTTGGAATACGTGAGCTGGTCAGAAAACTAGAAAAGGTGTACGGCACCTATTTTCCAGCTGTAAAAAGTAATCAAACGATAAGTTCACCAATAAACTCAGTATCATGCTAACAAATAGAGATATAATCATAACAGGAATACAATCATGGGATATTTCCATTGGTAGTAATTGCAAAAATATAGCCCTTGAATTTTCGAAATACAATAGGGTGATCTATGTTAATCCACCTTTAGATCGGTTGACCATATTGCGGCAGCCTGATGCAAGACAGAAAATGAAACAGAAAAGACGCGATAATGATTGTGGCTTATTGTTAAATAGAGTTTCGAGTAAGCTTTGGGTATTTCAACCCGAAATAGTCATAGAATCCATCAGCCGATTGCCATTTAATGAGCTTTTTGATGTGGTGAACCGTTTGAATAACATCCGCTTTGCAAAAAGCATTAGAAAAGCACTGAATCATTTGAACTTTAAAAATTACATTCACTTTTGCGACAGTGATATGTTTCGCAGTTATCACCTGAAGAAGCTGATTAAGCCTGCATTATCGGTTTATTATACCAGAGATAACCTGATGGCTGTAAAGTTTTGGCAAAAACAAGGTGCTCGAATTGAGCCAAAGCACATGGAGAAGGCCGACTTGATTCTTGGCAACTCTGAATATTTAGCCCAACAAGCCCAGCGCTATAACCCCAACAGTTACTTTGTAGGACAGGGCTGCAATTTGTCTGCATTTGACCCAAATAGGCAGTATCACATGCCTGATGATTTAAAGAAGAGCTCAAGGCCGTTGATTGGTTACATTGGTGCCTTAAAAACATTAAGACTCGACATTAGAATATTACAATATGTAGCAGAGAAACGACCCGATTGGACTATCGTTTTAGTGGGGCCGGAAGATGTTGACTTTAAGAAAAGTGATTTACACCAATTAGCAAATGTCCATTTTGTAGGATCTAAAAGGGAGTTTGAATTGCCGTTTTATCTGAATGCTTTGGATGTAGCCATTAACCCACAAACGATTAATGAGGTGACCATAGGTAACTACCCGCGTAAAATAGACGAATATCTTGCCATGGGCAAACCTGTGGTGGCAACCCCTACACAAGCCATGGGTTATTTTGCTGATCATGTGTATTTGCCTGAATCATTGGACAAATGGGTTAATGCCATAGAACAAGCGCTGAAGGAAAATACTAAGGAACGTCAAGATCAACGCATCAATTTTGCAAGTAGTCATTCATGGGACGAAAATGTAAAAGAGATTGGGAGAAGAATTTTGCAACGCGAAGAGGAACTGCGAAAAGCGGTTTCAGAAGTGACCGTCGGATAATTTCTAAGCTAAACATTATTGTTATGAACATTAAAGATAAACTTAAACAATACCCATTCGTCAAAAAACTGGTGTTGTGGCTATTATTCCCAAAAGGTCAGGCTAGGCCACGCTGGTGGGTTAAAAAAATGGTTTTACCCTTTACCATTGAGAAGGGTAAAGGAGCACTTATTCGCAAGCGCATAAGGTTCGATGTTGTTCCTTTTAATGCCTTTACAATAGGTAAAAACTCGACTATAGAGGATTTTTGCACCATAAATAATGGTGTTGGCGATATTTATATTGATGAGGAAACCAGAATTGGGATTGGCTCGGTATTAATTGGACCCATCACCATTGGTAAGCACGTGCGATTGGCGCAAAATGTCGTTATCTCGGCCCTTAATCATAATTATGAAGATGTGAGTAAACCTATTTCGCAGCAGGGCGTAAGTACCAATGAGGTGGAGGTAGGAGACGAGACTTGGATAGGGGCTAATGTCACTATTTTACCTGGTTGTAACATTGGTAAACACTGTGTTGTCGCAGCCGGAAGTATCGTAACCAAGTCTATTCCATCTTACAGTGTTGCCGCAGGTAATCCGGCACGTATCATAAAAACATACAATATAATTACACGAACCTGGGAAAAAGTACATGCCCCATCTAATCATTTTTTGACAAACAACAACATGATAAACAATTAAACCCCTGTGTTATGACTTTTCTTGAACTTCTTTTTTGGATACTGATCGGACTGGTTTTTTACAGTTACATAGGCTATGGTCTTGTGCTTTACACATTGGTTTCTATAAAACGTTGGTTGTCCAAACCCAAGGCAGAATACGATGATAATTATGAACCTGAGGTAACCTTGCTAATTGCTGCTTACAATGAGCTGGATTATATTGATCAAAAGGTAAAAAACACCCGTTCGTTAGATTATCCATCTCATAAACTTAAGCAACTATGGGTGACAGATGGCTCCGATGATGGTACGCCTGATCTCCTGCAAAAGTATACTGGCCTTACGGTATTACACCGCCCTGAGCGTAATGGTAAGATTGCAGCCATCAATAGAGCGATGCAAACCGTTAATTCGCCTATTGTTATTTTCTCTGATGCGAATACCGATCTTGGTCATGAGTCAATACGTCGAATAGTAGCTTTATTTCGGGATCCTAAAACCGGTGGTGTGTCAGGTGAAAAGCGAATTATAGCACATAAGAGTGAAGATGCAGCAGTAGCTGGCGAAAGCCTTTATTGGAAATACGAATCGATGTTGAAGCGTTGGGATGCTCAACTCAACAGTACTGTAGGAGCAGCTGGAGAATTATTTGCTATTCGTACTGAACTGTTTCAGGAAACGGAGAAAGATACTTTATTGGATGATTTTATGATTGCGATGCGCATTGCTATGAAAGGGTATAGTATTCAATATGATCCGGAGGCTTATGCCATAGAAAGTGCCTCAGCTGATGTTAGTGAGGAGCTAAAGCGTAAAATACGCATCTCGGCTGGTGGTATACAATCTGTTTTTCGCCTGCTTCCTTTGCTTAATGTTTTCAAATACAAAACACTGTCATTCCAATACATTTCGCATCGCGTGTTGAGGTGGATACCAGCACCCCTTGCGCTCATTGTAATATTGGTACTTAATGCCATCTTAATTCCGCAAGGCCTGGTGTATTGGTACGCCTTTATAGCACAAGCAGTGGCTTATACATTTGCGCTTATTGGCTGGTTGGCTCAGAAAAGGAAAATACGCATTAAGGTCTTTTTTGTACCCTATTATTTTGTGATGATGAATTATGCCATGGTAAAAGGTATGGTGCGCTATGGCTTAAACACACAAAGTGTGAACTGGGAGCGGGCCGCAAGAGGTAAGGCTACCGTTGGATAGTGCGTTTAAACCTACAAGCTACGTTGGGGAGTAGCAGGGTGTCCAAAATACGAGGACCTGAGGCAGGCCGAGTAGAGTAACCGTCTACAGAGAGGTGATAACTTAGCTGATGAGAATTATCGCCGAGCTCCACTCACTGCACAAAGGCTGGTTTTGGGCACCTTTATTTGTTTATATTGCCGATATGTTATGCCTAGCTATATCCGCCACAAAACTATTAACCTGAGTTCGATTTAAATTTTAAAACTCAGATTAAAGTAAAGAACTGATTTGCAATGAATAATTTTGAGGAATAGTAAACTATTGCGATAAATTATGAAGCCGAAAATCAGTTTTT
>Ga0193951_1000681_pt1 | contig 15243 bp, 12 predicted proteins | sample BB_2_MG_FD_140370 | JGI IMG/M metagenome (GOLD analysis project Ga0193951, IMG submission 140370) | Microbial mat bacterial communities from the Broadkill River, Lewes, Delaware, United States - BB_2_MG | ecosystem: Environmental > Aquatic > Freshwater > River > Microbial mats | place: USA... | reverse complement strand
TGTAGATAATGGTAAGTTTTACATGGCTATCTCACCAATTGGTGGTGAATCAAACATCTATGAATTTGATCCATCAATAGACGGTGCTAATGGCTTTACCAAAGGCTTGACCTTAGATGGTGGAAATGTAGGTATTGAAGGTATTTACATGACGCAAGACTAATTGGATTTATCAAGGACTAAGAGCTGAGCTGTTTGATTGTAAATGGCTCATTCTTGGCTTTTTAACGTATATATAACATTCTAATAACCGATTATGAAGCATTTATCTAAAACACTAAGTGTGCTAGCTTTATTAATGCTAGTAGCTTGTGGTCCAAAACGTGAGCGTTTTAATTATACAATGATTAAGTCAAAAATGGATTTAAATGAGGAGCAGACCAAACAGTTTGATGAATTAACCAGCGATTACCTAATTAAAGCCCGTAATGCTATTGAAAGTAATATGGGTAACAAAGAGGAGAGTAGAGCGGCATTGAAAGCTGTTTTTTCGGAACAAGATCAAAAGATTGAACAGGTGCTTTCTGCAGAACAATTTGCCATATACACTCATGAGATACATATTGAACGCGAGGGACGCGAAAAGTATAACAGCACCCTTATTCGTAATGAATTGGATTTGGATAGTATGCAATTGGTGAAATTCAATCAAGCTAATGAAGCCTTTTACACGACCTTGTACGACGCCCATGATAATTACCACGGTAAACCTGATGTATATCGATTATACTATAAGGAAATAGACAAAAGTAGGCGTGAGGCTTTTAAGTCATTTATGACAGAAGATCAGTTTATTAAATTCGAACAGCTTGCAATAGAATATGAGTTGGGCGTATCAGAGCACTAGGAAAGAAGTAGATAGGTATGGGGCGAATCAAACAATCCTTATTACGTAAGAAAAGAAAGAAAGAGTCGTGGTTAAAATACCTCATGGCTATTTTGCATTTGTGGTTTGGTCTTGCTTCTGCCCTCATTGTATTTTTGGTGGCATTAAGTGGCAGTATCTATGCTTATAAACAGCCTGTTACTGACTTGCTTAACCAGCAGGCTGTTTTTACCTCTGTACATAGCGCTACAAGTATATCAACCGATGACTTAGTTAAGAAATTTGAAGCAAAATATGGAGAGGCAACAGGTGTAATCGTTTATGATAAAGAAGAAAGGAATACGATTATAAGTTCGAGAACAAAAGGTAATATTGGTATAACAGCATATTACTGTCCATATAGTGGTGAGGAAAAAGGTATTCTCAACCAAGGTTGTGATGCTTTCTTTGAAACCATGCTCAATCTTCATCGTTTTCTTTTGTTGGGCGATGTAGGAAAGCTTATTAATGGCATCGCTATTCTCATCTTTGTATTTTTGATAGTGTCAGGCCTTGTGCTCTGGGTCCCAAAGACTATTGCAAAACTTAAGGATGCGTTGCGTGTCGAATGGCGTACCACGTTTTATCGTTTAATATACGATTTGCATAATACACTTGGTTTTTACGCTTCCCTCTTGTTACTTTTTATGGCATTAACAGGTCTATACACTTCCTTTCATTGGATGAAGAATGTAATTATTGTCGGTTTGGGAGGGCATTCAATCGTTATTTCAGATGATAACCTTGCTTTGCAGGCAGATTTATCAAAGGCATTTAAAGCAACTTTAGATCAACTAGAAGAGGAGGCTGAAATGACCTGTGATGGCCAATACAATCTGCAATCCGTTATTGAAGAAACAAATTCATATTTTCCAAATAGTGGTCAGTTAACCATCTTTTTGCCTAGTGAGCAAGTCAAAACTGTTAAAATAACCAAGCTTAACTTCGATTCATTTCTCGAAACGCCAGACGTGATAGAGTTTTCTTCTTTGGGAGGGGTAGGAGAAATTTTTCGTTTCGTAGAGTTGCCTATCCATCAGCAATTTAAAGCCATTGCTAAGCCCCTGCATACGGGTGAGGTTTTTGGTTGGCCTGGCCTTATCTTATTCTCAATAGTTAGTCTGTTTGCTTGCTCTTTGCCGGTTACCGGTCTTATTCTTTGGCTCAATAAACTTTAAGCTAATTCGTCATGAAGAAATTTGGATTCATATTTCTGGTTGTGATTTCACAACTAGTAAGCGCACAAACCGATAGTTGTACACTTTATTTTGAGAAATGGGCATTGGAATCGGAACACGTTCAGGCTAAACGTGAGTATTGGGTCGCTTTGCCACCCAAATTTGATCCTAAAAAGCAGTATCCTGTTTTGTATGTTTTGGATGCAGAAACGCGGTTTAGCACCGTCCAGTTGCTTATGGTCGATCGTTTTCTAACAAAAAAGGGCAAGCCGCATATCGTTGTCGGTATTCCAAATGCTAGTTGGGTGCAACGAAGTATTGATTTCACTTATGGCACCAGTACTGTGCGTCCCGATGGTGGTAAAATGCCTAAAAACCGGAATAATAAAACCATTACTGGTGGTGCGGATGCATTCTTTCAATTTATTAATACTGAGTTAATGCCAACAATTGATCGTAAGTATTCCACCTCAGGTCACAATACGCTTATTGGGCATTCTTACGGCGGCCTGTTTGCAACCTACGTTTTATTGAAGGCACATCGCTTTCAGCAGTTTATTATTTTAGATCCAAGTGCCTGGTACAATCAAGGCGAGATATGTGCAAAATTAAAGAATGACTTTACGGTGGCAAAGGCTTTTGATGTCTTTGTCGCTTATCATACCGACACGAAATACCATTGCGGTAAAGTAGAGGATTTAGTATCCGTTCTAAGAAAATTTAGCACCGTGACTTTATCCGTTAAAAGCTATCCGAAAGAAAACCACTCGTCCATGTATTTGCCAGCTTTACTTGATGCCATCTCTCATTTGCGTTGAAAGGGATTGTATTTTCATAACAAATGAGGATTGACCCTAGACTTGAAGCTTGCTATTTTCAAAGTCTTTTAATAAGAATTTTAATATGAAGAAAATTGCAATTTTTTACGGTTCATCAACTGGAAATACTGAACGTACAGCTAAGGAGATGGCAACACAATTAAGTGCTGATGTATTTGATGTTTCATCGCAACCAACCGATCAGCTTAAGGAATATGAAGTGCTTATCTTTGGTACATCTACCTGGGGTGCTGGTGACTTGCAAGACGATTGGGAAGATTTTATAGCAGAGGTAGAGAGGGTTGATCTAACAGGTAAAACAGTAGCCATTTTTGGTTATGGTGAAGGCCAAGGGAACTCTGATACTTTTGTTGGAGGTATGGGCATTATTTATAATGCCATAAAGGAGAAAGGCTGTAGAATAGTTGGTTATGTGGATACTGATAGCTACGAGTACGATGAATCAATAGCCATTGTTAATGATAAGTTTATTGGATTGCCCCTTGATGAAGAAAACCAAAGTGAGCTAAGCGAAGACAGGATTAATAAATGGCTTGAACAAATTAAACAAGAGTTTGCCTAAGGTACATGTATAAAAAAAGCCGTTCAGAAAACTGAACGGCTTTGTTATATTGTAACGCTATGTTTTACTTTAGCTGTTTTACCAATGATAGTACTGACTTAGCACACCCTTCTTGTCCACCTTTAAATGAGAAGTACAAGTTGTATACACCTGTCTTACGACAAACAAATTGAAATTCACTATACATTTTGCCATTGTGGAAATTGCTACTAATCAATTTCTCACCCTGCTTAAGTTGCATAATCATTTGTTCAGAGTTCGAAGCACCATTTACAATATTGAATTTGTACTGTGTATTACTTTGCAATACAACAGAAAACTTCACATATCCTGTTTTGGTATCTTTCTTTTCCTTAATCATCTCAACAGTAAAGTCCTTAATGTATTGACTTGTACCCATTTCTTTTAAGGCCTGTTTCAGTGAACTATCGCCACATTGTGCCGAACTGTTTACCGCAAACATTGTGAAGAGAATAAGAAAACTATAAAAAATCTTTTTCATGGTATCAATTTTAATTGGTCTGGCAAGAATACTTGCAAAAATAGTGTTTTTATCAAATACTCAGCCTATGACACAATAAATTCTCTTAACGACTTGATTTCTGCTACAATAGCGGCAACTTGCTCAGGTGTAATTTCAATGTGACTAATTTCATCTTGAACAATGATTAGCTTACCGTCTTGCTCAATCGTTTTTGGTTCGGCAAACTCAGTTGTGATGCTGACTTTATCGTAAGCCGACTTAAGTTTTCCAAGGCGTTGTGCTAATTCTGCAAAATCAGGATCGTTGCTGTAGTTATTAAGAATAATCTCAATGATATTAATAATGTCTTTTTGCTCTGCAATACGATTGATCAAGCCTTCGTTATTGGTTTGTTCAATAACACTACTTGAAATGTACAAACCTTCAATCCAAGCACCTGTAACAATCAATGATGAAACATTGCTACGTTTCTGGCTGCGTAGGTATGAATCCATCTTGTTGAAGCTAGAGATGGAAATCTGCATTAATGAATCCAAATTATTGTTATTGGTAGCCATACGTTTTAAAGCTGTAAAGTCAAAGAACTGACCTACTTTAATACCTTCTGATAAGGTTTTAATGGCAACCAAATACGATACTACAATATTGTTTTTATCAAATGTGTTGATGTAACCCAAATCAGCACTGTATACACCAAGGTTTAAGGCACGCTTAAAACTGGTGTTATAAATATCAACTTTATCAGTTTTATTCAAGATTTTTTGTGAGAAATCAACTCCAGTAGCTTTAATAATAGAAGCCATCTCAACAGGCGATGAGATGTTTTGGATAACATCGCTCATTACTTCTTCAGATAGTTCAAGAGCTGCACTTTCGTCGGCAGGTGTAGATAATGTTAATTCATCTGACTCGCTGCTCTTTTTCGATGACCCTGAACATGCAGACATTAAAAATACCCCGGCAATCATCAAGGTTAGGTAACTAAGTTTTTTCAACATTATAGTACGTTTTTAAAATTCGATTGAAGCGATTATACTTAATTATTGTATAAAAGGTTACTTTTTGAAGAGTTTTAATTCTCCAAGAAAGTCAAGCCCTCTCTTTAATAGGTCAAAATAGAGTACACCATATAGCATTAATGTGAGTAACCAAACTAAAGTAATATTGAACCATAAGGTGTCAAAAAAGTGGCCACCAAAATGCTTTTGTGGTGCAAAAAAATGCGTTCTAAATGATACAGGTGATTCTGGTTCAGGTATTTGGTATATTGGATCAACAACCTGAATTAGTTTGTCACCGTCGCGTAATAGTTTATTCTTATCAAAGGTCTTACGTACAATATCCGAAATGCTTTCGTTATAGAAATCATCTTTAATGAGGTTAAAGCGTTCCTTATTATTTCTGATATTCTCTGATAAGAATCGATCAATTGTTTTATCAGCAGCATTGAAAATGTCGCGATAGTGTGATTTCAATTTCTTAATGTAGGCCTGAGTCTGTTTCACTACAGTTTCATTAAATCCTTCGGCCGTCAACTGATTTAGCGCAGTGAATTTAATACTTGGCACACGTTGCATTTCTTTCGAAAGCTCGTTTTTTATTAAAGCTAAATCATTGATGTATTCCTTACTGGTTTTGTCAGCAATACGACAGGCATCGAGTTTATCCTCTAACTCTGGTAGATAATACACATTTTTAAAATCAGAACTACTCTGTTTAAGTTCAATATCAAATATGTTTTTTTTGTAGTTGTTGTGCTTATATTGATGAACAATCAATCCTTCATAGATGTAGCGTGATGGCATAATTTCGGCTACCAATGGCACTTTATCAACACTAGTAAAGTCTTTATTGAGCTTATCAAATGTAAACATAGCGCCACCTAGTACCATTTGCGGAATCATCACCAATGGTATTAGTATGTATATGGTTACAATGGAGTTAAATGATGCGGATAAGATCAAGCCCAATATATTGGCAAAGGCAGAGACCGAAAATAATGCTAGCCAAAATTCAAATGTCAAGCCCTTTATGCCCAATACATTGTTAGCAACTAAGACAAACAATGTCATCTGGATAGCTGATATGGTAAATAGAATCAGCACCTTAGAGGCGAGATAACTGGATCGACTTAAGTTCAGGAACTTTTCTCTTTTCAGTATTTTAGCATCCTTAAATATTTCTTCGGCACTAACAATGAGGCCAAAGAATAACGCAATAACAATGCCCATGAAGATGTAAGGTGCCACATTTTCATTTTCTCTAAATACATATACGTCAGATTCTGGATCAACAATATAGCGTATTAGGTAGGCTAATATAAATCCAAGCAATGGCGCTTCAAGTAAGTTGAGAAGAATGTATTGCTTGTTACTAATTTTCGACTTAAAATCGCGAAGTGTATAAATGGCAAACTGCTTAAACCACGATGGGATATTCAGCGACTTAGGTGGGGCAGATTCTACTCTGTTCGCCTGAGGCAGTTCAATGTTTTCTTTGTAATGCTCGTGCCATTCTTCGGCAGTGGTTTTTCGTTTGTTGGTATAATTACCGTATTCATCTATAACGTTCGCATCAATAATGTTAAAGATAAGCTCCGGATTGAGGTTACCACAGGTACCACATTCTCCTTGATCGCTATTGATTTGCGCATCGAGGCGTTTGAAATAGATTAAGGACTCACTTGGGTTACCATAATAAACAGGGTAACCACCTGTGTCAAGAATGTACATCTTATCAAACATCTTGTAGATATCTGATGAGGGTTGGTGAATTACAACGTATATGAGTTTTCCTTTTAAGGCCAACTCGCGAAGTAAGTTCATCACATTCTCCGAATCGCGTGATGACAAACCAGATGTTGGTTCATCAACAAATAATATACCAGGCTCCCGTATTAATTCGAGTGCAATATTTAGTCTTTTTCGTTGACCACCACTAATCATTTTATTCAGTGGCGATCCTACTTTAAGGTTACGACGCTCAAATAAACCAAGGCTTGTAAGAGTGTTGTTAACCATTTCGTCAATCTCCTTCTCTTCTTTATCCTTAAAGCAGAGCTTGGCATTGTAGTAGAGGTTCTCGTATACCGTAAGTTCTTCGATCAGAAGATCGTCTTGAGGAATATAGCCGATAACACCCTCTACTTTATCTCGCTCTTGATGTAGATTGTATCCATTGATCAACACTTCTCCACTGGTCGGTGTTTCGTTACCACAAAGCACATTAAGTAGCGTCGTTTTACCAGCGCCACTAGCACCCATGATACCTATTAAGCGGCCTTGTTCTTCTGAAATATTTACATTGCGTAAACCAATGCCTCCCGATTTAAACTGAAAGCCAACATCGTTTACCTCATATGAAATTTTTGAAACGGATGAGTCAGACATAAAGTGAGACACAACATCAGTATAGTAAACGGGTTGGCCTTTCGGTAATTTTACAAAACTACCCTTTGGGAAAAGGTAAATACGACGATTATTGATTAACAAACCGTTTAAAAATAAGTCTTGCGTACCAGTGTAGCGCACAAAGTATAAACCCGCGCTCTTAACCCGAAGAATTATCACATTACCATCAAGTTCGCCCGATTGAATGTGCTTACTATTTTCATGGCTAGATAGCTCATGATTAACAAGTAAAACATCTTCTAGATCGAGCTTTGCCAAATCATTATTAACCGTATAGGTTTCTATGGCATCTATTTCCTGTTTAGGTAGTTTAAACACATCGGCCACAGTGTTGATTATGGCCATGCGTTGTTCTGTAAATTTCCGATCGGCATTCACTAACTCATACAATCGCAGTAGTACAACTACTTTCTGCTCTTTGTTGAGTTTTTTATTGATTTTCTTACAGATTCCGAGAATTTTCACGGAATCTTTCATCGAAGTTAATTTGACTTTACCTTCTGACTCTTCTTTACGTATTTTGGAGTCTTTGGAGAACTTCAGAAATAGTGAATAGTATTCTTCAACTGCTTCTGCATTTAGTTGTTGCTTGAGGAACGTTTGTACATACTCTGTTTCATTCGCCTCAACACCGCCATCTTGTTTAGCTATGAGGCCAAACAATTGCATCAGTGCTTTCAGAATTTCTTCACTCATACTTCAATTCTCTGGTTTGGTCGTTTATTTAATCCGTGTAAGAAACATAGTCAAAAGGAATTTCAACGATGTCAGCATACTCTTCACCAGCTTCTAACATGTCTTCTTCTTCCTCATGGTAATGCCACTTAATAACAACAGCGTTATCGTTTTCTACAATTTCTTCAAATTTTAGAAGAATATCTAGAATCACTTTAGATGATGCTGTGTTAAAATACTCCAATTTGAAATGGAATTCTGTTTTATCAGCTGGTGCTTCAGCATAGCCGTCAATCCATTCAAGAATTGGTTCATAAAACATGTTTACATCCTCAGGAAGAGAGCGTCCTGAGATTTCGAATTTTCCATTCTCTTTATCCAGAATTACATTTGGGGTATCGTCTGTTCCCGTAATGTTTATAACTTCCATGCTATTGTCTGATTAATTTCGTTTCACAGTTGATGTTAAAATAAAAAAGCTCACGTCGTCAGTCAATTTTTTGAATTCAAACGAAAGCTTGCTGCCTGTTTTCTTAGCAATATCAATAAATCCAAGCCCAGCTCCGCCTTTATCCGATATTTTACCATCGCGCATCTGTTGTTTAAATAATTCCGATAAGCCTTTCTTATCTAAACTATTTACATGCTCTAGGTTGGCTTTTAATTCAGGAACCTTGTCATTTTTTATTACGTTACCGGTAATAATGCTGTAGTTGGTTTCGCCATGGCTTACCATTACAATACCTCTTCTTGCACCGTCATCGTCTTCATCTATTGAATCCGCGTGTTTACTAATGTTCTGTAGACACTCAACCATCACATTAAAGACTTTACGTTGCACCGTGTTTGACTCTTGACTCTTTTCAAGGCTCTTTTCGGTAATCGAAGTAAATGTTTTGGTAATTTCTTGTGTTACCTCCCCTTCGTAAACCAAATTAATCTCGTTGGTTTTCATGGTCTTATACATTTGATATGCAAAGTCTAGAAAGCCATGGTTTTCCTTATTGTTATCCATACTAAGAAGTGTATTTAACTTACTACGTCGTTACGCTTTTGATATACTAACCAAATACAAAAATATAAAGAAGATGACAAAACTCAACGCTTGTTCTCCTTATAATTTTGCATCTCTTTTTATTTTAAGTGTTTAGACTTAAAAATAATTGAGGACAAGATAGAAATTTATTCTTACTCATCATGTCAGTGCTAGTACGGAAAATGTAAATAATTGTTTGAATATTTTACGTTAATTACATCATATCGCATATTAATTAATCTACTCTGCTGATGAATAGTGTGATAAGGGACTATTTTTGTTCTTGTTAATTAACGATTATATAATTGTAATGAGCAGTTAAACAAGTCTGTTTAATTGTGATTAATTAGATATTTTGATACTAAATATGATTTTTCCTCTGTGATCTGATTGGTGTATTGACCTTGGTTATGTGCAGAAATTGTAAAGCCTTGTGATAAGTAGTTTGAGATGGCCGCCATTTTATCAAATTCTGAAGTTTGATAGAATATGCGTGATGGATTGAATTGAAAACAATAGTCAACTGCTTTGGATAAGACTAAGGCACGTATTTTAAAATGGACGTAGTTAGCGGTGATCCCAAAATTTTTAATTTCTATTGCCTTATCTGGTAGTATCAAAAGATCAAAAGCCCCAACAATTTCCCCCTTGTAACTCGCTAATAAAAAATGAATTTCTGGAAGTGAGAGGCTTTTTTTTAAGATGGTTTCGTTTAGTGCCAGGTGTTCCCACCAATTAGAGCTTAAACTCGTGTTGGTTGAGATGTTGTAGTTGAATGCATCGTCTTTTTTGAGCTTCAGAAGTTCAATCTCAGTATCAAATCCTTTGGCAGGAATAAATTGATGTATACTTCTTAATTCGAGTACATTAATGCGTTTGTCCATAATGACCTTTCATTAAATGGTTTTTTTAAGAAAGGTACAAACAGTAATCGTGCCAAATTTAAATTAACTTGTTGCTTCCCAGTGTCCTGATTTGTTTGATTTAATGATGGCATCCATTACTTTTTGGTTTAGAATTGCGTCATCTTCTAGATTTGAAATCGGCTTCTTATTTAGAATAGTATCAGCAAAATGGCTAATCATAAGGCCATATTGATCCACAGGTTCGAAGAGAATCTCACGTTGACCAATGGCGGTGACAACATTAATTTTTGCCGAAGTATCACTATACGTATTGAATGGCAATAGAATGCTAATATGTCCAGCACTACCAATAATATCAACGCGCTGAAAAGGACTAGAATTAGTGCTTACGGTAAAGGTAGCTTTGCTATTGCCAAAATCGAGTATGGCTGTACTTAATGCGTCAGTTTCAAATTGGCTATGCATATTAAGCTGACTTATAACCTGAATAGGTTCTTTTCTCATCAAGAAGCGAGCTACTGAAATGGCATAACAGCCAATGTCGCGTAAGCCACCTCCTCCATATTCTTTAATGTTACGTATGTTGGTTGGAGAGGGGTTGTTATAAGAAAAAGAGGTGTGAATGTAATTGACCTTTCCAATATTATTGGTACGAATAATGTCAAGAGCCGTTTGCCATTGTGGGTGATGTTTGTACATAAAAGCTTCCATAAGACAAACACCCTTCTTTTGACAATACTCAACAACATATTGCGCTTCGTCAGCATTCATGCTTAAGGGTTTCTCGCATAAAACATGCTTGCCGGCATCAGCTGCTTTTAATATCCATTCGGCGTGCAAATGGTTGGGCAGTGGAATGTATACGGCATCTATTGATGTTGAGTTAAGGAGTGACTGGTAATTTTCGAAGGCATGCGGTATGTTAAATGATTGAGCACAATCATTGGCTTTAGACTTTGATCGTGAAGCTACCGCCACAAGCTCAACATTTGAAAGCTGATTGGCAGGTATGACAATGCGCTTAATAAAGTGATTTGAAACGCCTAGTACGCCTAATTTTAACTTTTTCATTTCCCTCTTAATCTACCTGATAGTTATAAATATAGTTGTTTAAACCGCCTACAATTAAGTTAAATCGAGTTGATGATGATTTAAGAAACCCAATACTAAAGCGTGAACATCCCTTTAATGGGAAGCCTTTATAGATTTTGCCATTTTTGTTTAGCAAATAAATATCTTTTGAATCCAATTCATATACTCCCAACTTGATGTCTTGCGATGAGAATTGATAGTGATCAATTTTCAGGTTTATTTCGGCATCAAATTCGCGTTCAAACACCTCTTGGCCAGTCTTATCATAACAGGTGACGCGGCGTGGTTCGCTAACAATATAGTGGGTCTGGTTATTCATTTTAAATACCGACAAAGCGTGATTGGTTTCTATGTCGTTTAGTTCCTGAGAATTAACTTGGCCATTGGACAGGTTAATTTTCATTAGCTGCCCTATGTTATTGGTTGTTACTAGACAGTCGTTGGCCACATTTTTGTTTTCAATGAAGTATGGCGAGTGTTTACTTCTTATAAATTCTGTTTTTAGTTTAACACGAATGTTACCCTTACGGTCGCAAATGTAATTCCGTTTGTTGTCGGCAAATGCAATGTAATCTTTGCCGTTGCTTCTAAAATGCTGAATGGGGAGATGAACTGTGCCTTCTGTTTTATCAAAGGTCCAACCAGGCACAATGTTACCTTTGTCGTTGTATAAATAAATACGCCTGTTTTCGCATGCTACAAAAAAGCGATACTTACGGTTATTATCGTAGTCAAATACTGCCATTCCATTGCTTGCTGGTGATGGCAGCTTAATCGGAAAATTAGCGACATGGTTGCCATTTCTATCTAGAAGGTAAATAGAGTTTTTAGTATTAAAGAGGTATTGCAGTTTATTGTTTCGGTAGTAATCAACTTGAACAATTTCGCCCATAATAGGACTATCCAATGGCTTTTTCCATAGCATTCGGCCATTATTACTTAATAAGTACAAGTTATTGGCATTATCTTGCACAATAACTTCTCGCTCTTGAGTATAATGGTTTTTAACCAAAACGGGTTTAGTGTATACGGTTGAATCAAGCAAACTCTGCCATATGGTGCGTGGCTCTGATTCGCGAGCTGGCATGTATTGCAGGTATATGGTCGAATATATCATTTTACCTGTTCCACTCAATTGTAAACCGAGCCCATAAAAACTATTGAGGGCTTCTTTCTGTTCTTCGCTTACTTCTGATAAAAGAGGGGCTAGAGCGGTACCAAATAAGGAAGAGACATGCGCTGGCTCGCAGAATGCAAATAAGTTCTCACGGCTTGAAAAATTGCTTAAAAAGGCCTGATGTGTTTTGCTATTGCCAAGCGTCCTATTGCGCATGTTAGCACGAATGAATTGCTCTATTAGCGATGTAGCATCGGCCATTACGAGGTTGTTATCGTAAAAGGCGAGGTATTTAGATGGAACTTTAGGTAAGAAAGGATTGAAAAAATGATGGATAATCTCTTTTGGAAAACCTTTGTAAATCTTAAAACTAACATCATTATCAGGTGAGTAAGTCTTAGCAAGCTGAGCTTTGCTGCTTTGTTTTTGCATTTTGCGGAGCATTTCTAAAATTAGCTCTTCACCTTTCGATTTGCTGTTAAGCTTGAAAACCGTGATGCCATTGGCAGTTGGCTGAAGGTGATCAAAATCTGAGTAGGCTAAAGCCATTTCACCCGTCAAAAGGCTGTAGAATTCTTCCTCAATGTTAAAGTTGTACTGTTTGCGAATGGTCTCTATCTTTTGATGATAGGAGCCATCAGTTGTGTTGTCCTTATGATAGTTAGACATGCGTTGTTTTAGCTCATTACCACTTTCGAGCGATAAGGCTAGGTAGGCTCTGGTATTACCAGGTAATACATCTTGTATTTGCACTTTCTGTGGTTGTGCATTGGTCAACAAATGACTATATATTCCCACATGATCACCGGTGATGAAACCATTCATCAGAAGGGAATTGTTACTTATGTCTACATCCAATTCTGCCCATTTACTTTGCTTTGATAAAGCACTTATTTTATGTTTAAATGATTGATCAACGAATGGTTTTAAGATATTGGGGAGATTAGTGAAATTAACAAAGACATTAAGGTGTGAGCCTGCCCCTACCGTTTTTTGAATCTGCTGAAAAGCATGAGATTCGACCCAGCTTTCTGGTGACTTCATTTGTCGAATAGAAGATTCAATAAGTAAATTAGAAGAGCTAACCAGCGCAACGCCTTGTTCAATATAGAAATACAAAGCTTGTTTTGTTTTAATGTTTTTAAGCTCAATAATTGCATTTGAGTTATACTGACGATCATGAACGGTATACTTCGAGCTAGGTAAGCTGTTTATCAATCGCTTGATTCTTATCTCTTCTTTTTTGTTAGGTAACTCCAACATATAAAGAGCTTTAACGCTTTCTTTGCCTTGGCCGTGTATGGTACAATAGAAAGGAAATTTTTGTAAGTCAGCTAATGCCTCAGGCATTTCAGTAACCAACGAGTCGAGCTCCTCCAGTGGTAAGATGACTTCTTTGAGAATATCTGAAGAAAGAAGTTCCTCTTTGAAATCAATGGTGTTGAGTAACGATTTTTTTAGGTGTTTAATATTTTCTGCTTTGATAATGATAGCAGCACTTGCCGGTATGGCTTTTAATGAGAGGTTGTGGTTGTATGATTTGACACGACTAACCTGAAAAAGTATATAAGCAAGTAATAAACAACTTGTAAGTATGGTAACAACAACCCAGCCTTTCTTCATATGTGTTTGTAAGTTCGGTTAAAACCTTGATGCTTGTAAGGATAAAATAATTCTATGTACAAAACTAGGATTGTAACGCTAAAAGGGCAAAAAATGTTGGTAAAATTATTATCTGACGATTAAAATTTTCGTAATGGCTGATTCCTGACCATCATTGGCGCTGGTATAAATCAAATAAACTCCCGACTTTACCTTTTCCCCACCGAAGTTTGTGCCATCCCAATAAGCCTTACCTCCAAGTGATTGAGTTTCGTATACCAATCGTCCACTTGTTGTTGTGATTTTAACGTTGCTGTCCTGTACCAATCCGGTTATAGTGATGTCGCCATTATAATCGTTGCGAACGGGATTTGGGTAGGCGTATATTTTTTTAAAGGTCTTGTCGCCCTCTGTTGCTCTCCCTTTGTAAGAAACCATGCCATGTTCTGTTCCAATAAACACTTCACCTGAGTGAGGAGCAATTGCAATGCTGGTTATGTTATTGGAGGGTAAAGGACTGTTATCCATGTTAAATGTTTGGTAGGTTTTTAAGCCGTCATCAGCCACCAGGTAGATGCCTGAACCTTCGGTACCTATCCACTTCCTATTCGCACCATCAACCGTAATGCACGATACTCTTTCCTTCTCAAGCAGATAATCGGCAAGGTTACTACCGTCGTTACGTGGAACTTTAATGCGACTTACCACAGGAACCGATTCATTAAAGATGGCCCATGGTTGGTAATAAACCAATACACCTTTATCTGTTCCTAGCCAGATGTGATCATTCTTATCCTCAGCTATGCTTAATACCGAATGGGTAATAATGTCTCCATTTTCGTCCCAAAGTTTTAATTGTCCGGCATCTCTGTCATCGGACGAGTAACTGATGGGTCCCCGGTATTTATCATCTGACTCGTCTAGCGGTGTTTGATTTGGATTAATGACTAATAATTGAGGATTACCAGAACTCATCACAGTCATCCACACGTAGTTATTATTCGCCACCATAACTTGGCTTAACCCACCTATGAATTGGGTAGATTCATAACTAAAGCGTTGCCATTGGTCAGCGGATTTAACCACAATACCCGATTCAACATTGGCATTAGTCATCCATATGTTACCTTCACTATCAGAAGCTAGTCCACCAACTTTAACCTTTCCATCAATGGCTTGCAACCCATTGGGGTTACTACCATAGTGAATTGTTTCATCAGCTGTATGTAGAAATAAACCGCCACCCCAGCTCGAAAAGAATACTTGTGTATCATCCGTTTTATTGGCGCAACTAGAAACGATGTCGACCCAACCATTACCACTCTCTGTTTCAGAAGCTTTAAAGAACGACCACTCTTCATTAATGTAATGCGAATATTCGGCTGGTTCATTACGCTCTGGACTGCCTGATGTAGAATAAACATCGTGTTGAGTAGCCAGAAGACTACTTGTGCGATTAGAATAAGGACCATTAACAACAAAAGAAAAGTCGCCCGATTCACTTGTTTTAACGAGGC
>Ga0193951_1000680_pt1 | contig 15259 bp, 13 predicted proteins | sample BB_2_MG_FD_140370 | JGI IMG/M metagenome (GOLD analysis project Ga0193951, IMG submission 140370) | Microbial mat bacterial communities from the Broadkill River, Lewes, Delaware, United States - BB_2_MG | ecosystem: Environmental > Aquatic > Freshwater > River > Microbial mats | place: USA... | reverse complement strand
TTCTTCTATTGAAATAAAATTGAATGTAATATCTGAAATTTTGACTTTCTTTAATTGGTTGTTATAAGAAATAAATTGTGTGTTCATTTTATTTGAGCAATTATTTATAGCTACTATTAGCAGTTTTTTGTTTATTTTTCTTCTTTCATTACTACGTCATATAAATTGATTATTTTAAAAGCTGTATTTCTTACTTTTTAAAATTCTTCTGCCGAAATAATCGTTCCTACTCTCATTTCAACTTTCATAAATTCACTCTATTCTAATTTTTTTTCTTCTGAAGACTCCATAAATATATTGTTTAAAGCACTATTTTGGCTTTTTATAAATTTGTTATTTGCTTATTTTCAATCCTGTAATCACGAATATCGTTCCTACTACTTCGTAAAGGGTTATTTCTTCTCCTAATATCAGATACGATAATAAATACCCAAAAACAGGCGCTAAAAATAACCACTTACTTGCTTTGACGGTGTCTTTTTTGAGTAGATTTAGCCAAAGTAATGTGGCGAAAACTGAAATCACAATAGTTAACCAAAACAGAGAAACATAAAAATTAGTATCTAAAATGATAGTTTTGGTATTCATTAGATATGCAACTGGAATTAGAAAAATTCCTCCAATAAGAGTTTGCCAGCCATTAATAGATTTATTTGATAATTTTAAATCAATTTTTTTATAATATACACTTCCAATTGAGTATGATGACATTCCGATTATTAATAATATAATTCCAATTAAACTGGCTTTAGACTCTTTAAGTATTGGAATAGTTGCTATTAAGAGACCGCTAAAACAAATTAAAAAACCAGTTATTTCATATTTAGAAACTTTTCTTTTTAATAAAAGAACTGAAAATAATATTATTAATATTGGATTAATAGAAATGAAAAGATTCATCAATCCAGCTGATACAAATTCTATTGCTGCAAATAAACAACCAAGATAAATAGTTATGTTAAGTAGTCCGAATATTGTAATTTTTAACCATTCAGATTTAGTTGGTAGTTTTTCATTAGAAAAAAGTTGAAAAACTATGACCATCAATAAACCTGCTATTAAAAATCTAATTACAGCTAATGTTAATGGCGAAGATGAATTTAAGCCTATTTTCATAGCAATTGCAGCAGAAGCCCAAAGTATAGCAAAGAATATTCCAGTTGTATTTTCTTTTTGTCGTATAGTTAATATTTGCATTTAATTTATCTGGTTATTTTCGAATTGTAGCCAACGGTAAATTGTATGAATAGCGACAGATTGCATGGAGCTTTCTTGTCAAATTGCTACGCAGTTTGAGCGGACCTCAACCTTGATATTTACTACATTGCCTGTCATTACTTATACAAAATGTTAGCCACTGGTTATTATTATTTTACATATAATTCTGCGATTTTTTCAATCTTTTCATGATGATGCTTCCAGCTGTTATATACTCCCCAAGCCCATTTTTCTATCATTTTTTTATACTCTTCCTCTTCATTAGGCTCATTAATTACTTGATTTATTGTTATTTCTCCTCTTTCAAATGGTTTTGGCGGACTGAGGAATTCATCTTTGTGTAGTTGTTTATACTTGTTTAAGTGACGACTAAGCTTTGTTGTTGATTGATGAGTCCAAATTACTTTGTATTTAAATATTAAATGTAGTCTAGTAAGATGTAGATGATTGTTCCATCTTCCATGAATTTCTGGATGTTGTAATGTATGAGCATCAACACTTAGTATTTTATAAATAAGGTTTATCGGATTATAAAAATCAATTACGCTATCTAAGCTATTATTAAACAAATCAATACATTCTGTTATTCCTTTATTTATGTTTGCATCACAAAATTGACATTTACCTTTGTCTAAAAGTTTTATACCGTTCTTCTTTGCAAAATCTTTATAGTCTTGCATTCTTACTTTGATTTAAATAAAAAATTATCACAGTACTGTTTTATCTGGTCATGGTTTGATTCATAGGAATGCCAAACTGATTCACTCCATTTTTTTATCATTTCATCACGATTTGATTCGTTCGCTAAAACATCTACTATTGTAATTTCTCCTCTCTTGATAGGAAATTTAATATCAGGAAGATGCTCTTTATGAAAGGAAAGTAATGTATGTGCTTGTTGTATTTGTCGTCCTGTATAATTCTTTTCAATTAATAAGTATAGACCGACTAAGGAAAAAACTATACTAATCTTTTTAGTATTTTCATTTGCTGTTTGTGCAGTATATGCATCAACAATTAATTGATGAATGAAATAATCTCTATCAGTGTGTGATAAAGTATAAAATGATAATTCGTCAAAATGGTCTTTAGTCGTTGTCATTTGTCATCATTTGTTTACTTGTGTACAACGGTCTCGGCTATGGGCAGTTGGGGATTTTACGTCCTAACTTTTCGGTTTAGCTTTGACCTTTGTTTTATGTTTACATTTTTGTTTTATCACTTTCGCCCCAATTGCCTATAGCCATTGTTGGCAACTGGCTTTTATTCATTAATCGCTTGTTCTTTATATTTCTCCACAAACTCTTTTGCTTCCCTCATAGATTGAGGATATTCAGCATAATTTGCTAAAGCATAAATTTCCCCCTTTTCATTTTTGAATACTTTTTGCCATACGTGATGATATAAAAATCCATTATCCATTAAAAATTTAGCCACATTCCATTTCTTAACCTCATTTTGTTTTGGTGGTCTAAATCTATGAGTAACCTGAGTCATTAAGTTTCCACATTCAGGGCATTTAGATTCACGAATATTATTGAAGTCAGTTCCTTGATTAAAAGCCTTTCTACAATCGAAACAAACGTTTTTATACCCCATTTCCAATTCGGTTTAATAGTTTGTCAAATTTTTTCTCTCCGAGTTCGCTTTTTATTAATTTGTAGTTCTGTTCCACAAGGTTTTTAAAAGTCAGAAATTCAGTCTTTTTTCTATTCCAAAACTCAGTCGGTAAACCTGAAACAGTAACAAGCAAATCGCCCTCATAGAAATCACATTCGGTCAAAATATTCCGTTCGAGTTTTTCGAGAGCAATTCCAATTAGGTATTCAGTTCCAATTTGCTGAGAAATCAGAAGTCTTATTTGTTCGTTAGTCAATTCTACAATACTTATTTTCCGATAACGATAGCATTTCTCAATCATATAAGTAGAAAATTCGGAAGGATTTTTCCAAACATCTTTTTCTAATTGTTCGATTGATTTTGTTTCCATTCTCGGTTTTTTTCAGCTTGTTGCCAACGATTTTGTGTAACGAGTGTTGCGGCGTTAGGTAGCTAAGTTAGCTAAAAAATAACAACCTATCACGTTTGCGAGGATTTTCCGCAAGGAAATTCATTATCTTTCCTTTGTTTGTTATCTGCCTATTAATCATTAGTTTATATAATATTTCACGTTCTTTTTTGTTGCCAAACTACCCTTTTTTGCTTATATTTGTTGCCGTATTGTTGCCCATACAACACTCTTAAAATGCATAGTTTAACATAGTAAATATAAGGAAAATGAAAGTTACTTTACGCCAACGTAGAAAAGGGAAACGAATAAGTTTATATCTTGATTATTACGAAAACGGAAATCGTAAGTACGAGTACTTGAAATTATATTTAATACCAGAACCCGACAAAGGGTCCTTAACTAAAGCCCAGAAATTAGAAAACAAGAAAATCTTACAACTTGCTGAAAGCATCAGAGCCAAAAGACATTTAGAGGTACAGAATAATATATATGGTTTTGAAAATAAAGAAAAGAAACAAGGAAATTTTTTTGTGTATTTAGAACAATGGATTGAAAGACGTTCAGAAAGTAAAGGTAATTTAGGTGTATGGAATAGCACACTAAAACATTTAAAAGATTATCACCCTACAGGAATTTCTTTTGAAAGAATAGATGAAGAATGGGTAGAAGGTTTTAAAGAGTATTTAGACAAAAAAGCACTTTCCAGAAGCAAAAGACCATTAAGCCAAAACACAAAATCAGCATATTTTAAAAAACTTTTAGCTGTATTACGACAAGCTGTTAAAGAAAAAGTAATTCAATACAATCCTGCTATTTCAGTTGAAAACTTTAAAGAAGAAGATACACATATGGAATTTTTAACTTTAGAAGAAGTTAGAAAGCTTTTTAGTACAGATAGCAAACACCCACAATTAAAAAATGCGTTTCTTTTCTCTTGCCTTACAGGTTTGCGTTGGTCGGATATTACAAAGCTACAATGGTCAGAAATCCAATATTCAGAAAGTTACGGGAATTTTATTAGATTTAAGCAAAAGAAAACTAAAGGAGCTGAAACCTTGCCAATTTCTGAACAAGCATTTGAATTGTTAGGAGAAAAAGGCGAATCGACTAAAAAAGTTTTCGAGAATATTAATAACGTTCAGAGAAATTATGACCTACTAAAAGAATGGGTTGGTAAGGCAGAAATTAAGAAGAATATCACGTTCCATTGTGCGCGTCATTCTTTTGCAACATTACAACTGACTTTGGGTACTGATATTTATACAGTATCAAAAATGTTAGGTCATAAGAATTTGAAAACAACTCAAATTTACGCTAAAGTAATTGATGACAAAAAGAAACAAGCAGCTTACAGAATAAACCTTAACCCAAATGGCTAAAGACTTATTTATCGACTTACTGTATGTGGAAAAGGTTACTGATGATAAAAGAACCGAAAACCAATTTAAAGAGCTTTTAAAAGGCTTTAAAAAGCAATACCTCAATACAACGCCTAAATATGAAATCGACTTCAAAAAGGCGTATTCTAATAAACGTAAATACTATTTAAAATTAATAGAAAACGAGTACATCAAAAATTTTAATCAAATTAATGATGCACTTGATGCAAACTCAACAGCTGATCATTTGTCTTTTCTATATGATAATGCTCACCGTAAATTTTTAAATTATTTAACCCAGATTAAAAATTACATTTCGGATAATGTTATTGATGAAAGTTTGTCTTTAAAGCCAATTCAAAATGATAAATCTGATGAAGCCTATATCATTTCATTTTTAAAAGCAAATGCGATGATGCTTTTTATGGAACTTCAAGAACGATTTTCAGAATTAAGTGATGCTGAAACTTATACAATAGAAGAACTGCACGAAGTATTTTTTAATGAAGAACCACCTCAAGAGTTAATTGTAAAATCCTATTCCGGTGCAGAAATAAAAACGGTCAGGAAACAAGTAAAACAAAGTTCAATTTTCAACGCTATACAAGGTGATTTTAGAGAGGAAAACAATGATGTCTTATCCTATAACGAACTTATTAATAAGATTAAACAAAGAGAATTTGCAAAATTAGAGGAGCTATTAAATGAAAAAGGCATTATAGATGATGAATATAACTTCATAAAGGATAGAGGTAATAAAATATTACTTGCAGCTTTTATGGTTAAGTTAACAGAAACTAAATATTTTAATGAAAGAATATTTTTTGACAGTAAACCATCTAAAAAAATTGAGCCTAAACACATTTATAAATTCTTTGCTTATCGATATGGACCAAGTAGTAATGCTGGTAAAGAATACCGTAGATTTTTAGGTACTGAAAAAAGAGCCTATCAAAAATTAGTTGATGCCAATTTTTGGCTTGACCAAATCAAATAAAACTTCACTTTTTAAAAGTGGTATTTTCTCTACTTAATACCAAATAGATAATACCAAAAACAACATAACTTATTGTTTTACAATGGTTTAATAATACCATTTTTTCTCTTTTCTATTATACCAAACACCATTTTCCATATTTGCTATGTCCTTGACAATCAAGGATGACTTTTGCGCAGAAGTCCATTTTTAAATTAAAAATTATAAAAAGATGGACGTTAAAATAATTGAACGTTTAGAACGCATCGAAAAGTTGTTAGTAGAACAACAAACGTTGCAAAAGCAAGTATTGAATTTCAATGAAACTTGTCAGTATTTAGAACTATCACAATCGCACTTGTATAAACTTACAAGTACGGGAGCCATTCCACACTATAAACCGAATGGTAAAAAAATCTATTTCCAACGTCAGGAGTTAGACCAATGGTTACTTCGTAACCGTATGGATTCCCAAGATGAAATCGAGCAACAGGCAGCTAATTACTTAATCAAAAAAGGAAGGATTTAGTTATGACTGAAATCATCGATTTACTCTTGGCACTCTCACAAGAGATTAAGGACTTAAAGGCACGTATCGAAATAGTAAGAGCTACGAGAGCAGAACGCTTAAAAGATACGTGGATTGACAATCAGGACGTAATGCAAACGCTACATATTAGCCAGCGCACTTTGCAAACATTCCGTTCAAATGGCACGATTCCATATAGCAAGATACAAGGTAAATTTTATTACAAAGTATCTGATATAGAGGAACTATTACAAAGCAATTATTATAACCCAAATTTTAAATGCGATGGAAATAAGTAAAGAAAGCATCTTAAAGAAAACGCATTACGGGTTAAATATCTATGCGTATGTATTAAGGCAGTATTATCCCAAATCAACAGTCCTTTCCTTAAAAGGAAGGGACTGCGGGATAACCCGTAACCCTTTTAACGGTGGTAAATCAACATTACAAATTAATGTTGTAGATAATAAAGCGGTGCATTACGATACAGAATTAACCGATTTTAAAGGTGATGTATTCGATTTTGCATCCTATCATTTTAAAATCATTAATGAAGAAGAATTGTTACTTAAAATTAATAAGGTAATGAATCTAAATTTTGAAGTTAAAAAAGAAGATGAATTATCCTGGTTAGATGCACCCGATGATACTTGGTATGCTTACAGCAGTTTTTACAAAGCACCAATTAGAAATGTGTTTCCAACTGAAAAAGTAAGATTACACCAAATATTTGAGCGTATTACAAGCGATAAGTATAAAAGTATCACAGAGCAATTTAGAGCGATTAAAAACCCTAAAGAAGCACGGAAATTTAAAGCAAATCATTTTGATTATGTAACATTTTCAGGTGTGTTTTCTAAACGAAATGATGATAGCTTAATTGAGCATTCATCATTATTGACAATCGATTTTGACCATTTAGAAAATCTTGAAGAACTAAAACAACAATTATTAAACGATGAATATTTCGAAACCGAAATGTTGTTTACATCACCTTCAGGAGAAGGCTTAAAATGGATAGTTAGAATCGATTTATCCAAAGTGTCACACAATGAATATTTTATTGCGGTGGCCAATTACATAAAGCAAACATATAACATTGAGGTAGACCAATCGGGTAAAGACATTTCCAGAGCGTGTTTTTTATCCCACGATCCATTGGCATACCTACATAAAAGACATCAAAAGCTATGACAAAAATATTCAACCCGAAAGATTGGTTAGCTGTTCCAGAGCAAAAAGAAGTACCTAAAAAACCAATCAACAACAAACCGACAACGGTTGTTGCAAATGATATTGAAACATATATCAACGCTTTAGAACAATCAGGTATCGATATTACTGATACTTATGAAAAGTGGCGTGATATTGGTTTTGCTATTTCAGAGGAATACGGTGAAGCTGGACGTGATTACTACCATAGAATTAGCAGAAATTATTCAGGTTACGACCATAAAGAATGCGACGAACAGTATAATAAATGCTTACAAGCAAAAGGACACGGTATAAGCATAGCAACCTTATACCACCATTTGCATCAAGTTGGTATTAAACCAAAACAGCAACAACAAGTTGTTGAAGTATCGCAACATCCAGAGGAAGAAAAACAACCATTGCCAACAATACCAACAACAGTTTACAACAACATCCCAACATTTTTGCAACAAGTAGTAAAACCATCAAGCAGTAATGAAGAACGTGATATTTTGTTGTTGGGTGCATTAACTGCATTTAGTGCCTGTTTTCCAAAATTATTTGGTGTGTACGACCAACGGAAAGTGTTTAGCAACTTGTATTTATTTGTTACTGCACCTGCTTCAGCAGGAAAAGGGAGATTAAACCAAATTAAAAATTTGGTAAATCCTGTTCACAAAGAAAAGCGCGAACAATCCAAAACCCTAAAACAACAGCATCAAGTTGAAATGGCTACTTATAATATGAATAAGGGCAAAAGTGAAACTATGGAAAAACCGAGTAAACCACCTGAAAGAATGCTGTTTATTCCGGCTAACAATAGTGTAACAGGTGTTTATCAATTAATATCGGATAATGAAGGTAGAGGGTTAATTTTTGAAACCGAAGGAGATACTTTAGCACAAGCTTTTAAAAGTGATTACGGTAATTATTCCGATGGTTTTCGTAAAGCATTCCACCACGAAACCATTAGTTACTATCGTAGAACGGACAGAGAGTATGTAGATATTGAAAGACCTTGTTTGTCAACGGTGTTGTCTGGTACACCAAAGCAGATTCAGGCATTGGTTCCAAGTGCTGAAAATGGCTTGTTTAGTCGTTTTATGTTTTATTATATGAATATCAAACCTACTTGGAAGAACGTTTTTCAAACTGATACAACCAATGGTTTAGATGAATATTACGACCAATTAGGAAAAGAATTTTTTGGGTTATACAAAACCCTAAAAAACAATCCTGATATTGAAGTAAGGCTAACAACCGAGCAACAACAAAAGTTTAATGTGTTTTTTGAGAAGCTTCAAACCAAATACCTCAATCTTCAACCCGATGACTATATAGCAACTGTTAGACGTTTGGGGTTAATAGCATTTAGAATTATAATGTTGTTTTCTGTATTTCGCATTATGGAAGATGGTGATGTAAACCAAGTAAGATATTGTGAGGATATAGATTTTGAAAATACATTGGAAATGATAAGCGTATTAGTAAAGCACAGTAGTAAGGTGTTTAACGATTTACCTATCGAACAAAAAGAAGTAAAAAGAGCCAATCGTAAAGAACGTTTTTTAGAAGCACTACCTTATCAATTTTCAAGACAAGATTACCTAAATATAGCCGACAAAAACAAGATTCCTCATAAAACAGCAGAAGGCTATATTACTAAATTTGTTGATGCTGGTCTAATACATAGGGAAGCACATAACAATTATACAAATCCCACAAAAGCACAATAAGGATTTTGAGGATTTTAAGGAAACGAGGATTTATAAAAATACTTTATATCCTCAAATCCTTAACTTCCTCATTTCCTGTTTATAATTGTTAATATCTTTTTGTTAGTTATTATTTTCTTTTTCTTACTTTAGACAAATATTGACAAGTCAAAATATCCCCAAAATGACGTTTGGAGAATACATTAGAGAAATACGAGAAGAAAAGCAATTATTGTTAAGAGAAGTCGCTTCTCAAATGAATATTGATACTGCACTTTTAAGTAAAATTGAACGTGGTACTCGTATAGCTCGTAAAGAACAAGTTGAAGCATTAGCTAAAGCATTAAAGCAAAACAAAAGCGAATTACTTCAATATTGGTTAGCAGATAAAATTGTCTTTATGTTAAAAGAAGAAAAAAACATTACGGAAATCCTCAAAATTGTAGAACAAAAAATTAATAGATTGAGCAAGAAGTAGAATTAATAAACCCAAGTCTTATGAGTCAGGAACTTTATTTTAATATCATAACATTTGATTTACCAGATAAACCAATAACTTTTTATTTAAGTAAAGAGAAAATTGGTAATGCTCAAAAGTTGTATAAAACAAAGTTTCCAACCAATATAGAAGATTTGTTTCCTGGTATAAAAGAAGAAAATCCTGATTTTATCTACACATCATTTATTTATGAAAAGGAAGGATATTTGCCTTTAAAACTCAATCTAAAAGAACAACCAACCGACTTAATAAAGCATTACTATAATTGGCGAATCAAAAAATTCTTTAAAAGCATAAAAAAACTTGTTGGTCAAAACTTTGTGAATGATAATCAAATTTGGATAGGTAATAGATCATATCAAAATAAAAGTTTTGCACAGTATTATAAGTTTACTGTCAAAGTACAAATTAAAGAAGTTAGTGAATATGGTGAGTTAGTTATTTCTTATGATGGTATGGCTAAAGTGTTTAAAAAACCTATTTCTGAAATTATAAAACATACCTCAACAACAAATCTTAATAAAGTTGTATATAAAATGAGGTTATTAAAATATCATAAGGAAAAGGAATTTATTGATGATAACACAATGGCTTATGCCATTTTGAATAACGATTTACGAACAGCTTTTAATATTCAACCAGAACCAAAAGATGATTCCAATAAATATATAAGTTATAAACACAAAATCGATAAGTTTATTCAACATTTCATTTTAAGTGAAGAATTTAAAAAAGTTATACCTGTTAATAATGACGATTACTTACCTGTAGAAATAAATCGAATTGGTGAAGTTGCTGATGAAAGCAATGATTTAGTGTTTCAAAATGGTGTTGGTAGAAATCCCAAAATTGATTTTAAGAATTTAAAGCCTTTAAATCCTTGTCAGTTAGATAATGTGCATTTCTTCTTTATATATCATACAAGTTATGCTAAAGAAGTAGAAGCATTGCAAAAATTATTGGAAGATGGTACAAGTTGGTATAAAGGTTTAAATATTTATGCAGGTGTTTTAGCACATTTCGATAATAATGTCAATATAATATTTGATGATTTAGAAAATCCATTACCTCAAATTGCAAAGGGTATAAAAGATTTTAAATCTGACCCTAATATTAATTATGTTGCTATTTATTTAAGTCCTTTTAACAAGCACGAACCCAATCTTGAAAAAAAGTTAGTGTATTACAAGGTTAAAGAGCAGCTTTTATATAAAAGAATTATATCTCAAGTAATAGAGTTTGATAGATTTAGAAGAAATCAACATAAGTTTATATACGATTTAACCAATATATCATTAGCCTTATTAGCAAAATTAGATGGTACACCTTGGCAACTAAATGTCAAACCTAAAAATGAATTAGTTATAGGTGTGGGTGCATTTAAAAATACCGAAGAAAACATTCGATATGTAGCGAGTGCATTTAGTTTTAAAAATAATGGAAGATTTAATGAATTTCATTATTTCAGTAAATCTGATGTTAAACAGTTAGGGGGTGCATTAAGTGATGCTATCTATCAATACGTACCAACAAACCAAATACCTGAAAAAATAGTGATTCACTTTTATAAGGATATGAAGGATGAAGAAATACAACCTGTTTTAGAAATGATGGATAAACTTCAATTGCCTTGTCCTCTTTTTGTTCTTAATATTAATAAAACAAAATCACAAGATATTATTGCTTTTGACCAAAATTGGAATGGTGAGTTAATTCCAATGAGTGGCACATATATAAATATTGGCCCTAAAGGAGAATATAAATATTTACTCTTTAATAATTTGAGGTATAACAATACTGTAAAATACCCAAGTCATTCAAGTTATTCATTTCCAATAAAACTTAAAATATCAAGTCCTACACCAGAGGCTTTAAATGATAGTAAAATGATTAGAAAGCTAATAGAGCAAGTGTATCAATTTAGTAGGCTATATTGGAAATCCTTACGTCAACAAAACGTACCAATAACAATTAAATATCCTGAAATGGTTGCAGAAATAGCACCTCGTTTTGAAAGCAAGGAAATACCACCTTTTGGTCAAGAAACCTTATGGTTTTTATAATCCGAAGCCTTTTTTCTTTGCACAACCATTGCATTAAAAAATTCTTATATTTGCCTTAATGAAATTTTTAGCATTCATATTGTCAATCTATATCTTCACACTAAATTTAGTGCCTTGTGAAGATACAGGTACTTTTGACAATGAAGTTAAAACAGAAATTTCTCAAGGTTTAGGTGATAACCACCAACATCAAGATGCAGATTTATGTTCCCCATTTTGTATTTGCCAATGTTGCCATATAAACGCAACTTATTTCAAATTCGCAGAAATAAAATTTGAGTTTAAATACATTTCTTCTCAAGATTTTCTCTACTTAAACGGTATAAAAAAAGATTTTACCACTTCCATTTTACAGCCACCACAGGCATAATTCAGTTTTTTAAAGGATAGCTATATCCTTACGCAATGCTTTTTAACAAAAGCATTGCTTCGCTTTTATTTTGCGCGAAGCGCAAAATGATATGTTTAACTGAATTAAAATTTTACTATGATTAATAAAATCATTGATTTTTCAATCAATAACAAATTCATTATTGGTTTGCTTACGCTTACCATAATTGGAGCAGGTATTTGGAGTATGACCAAAGTGCCAATAGATGCTGTTCCAGACATTACCAATAACCAAGTACAGGTTATTACACAAGCACCTAATTTAGGTACAGAAGATATTGAACAATTTGTAACCTACCCTGTGGAAGTTGCAATGAGCAACCTGCCTGATGTAAAGGAAATTAGGTCAATCTCTCGTTTTGGCTTATCGGTTGTTACCATCGTATTCGACGATGATATGGGAACCTATCTACCTCGTCAATTAGTAGCAGAAAAACTAAACGATGTTAAAGAACAAATACCGAGTGGTTTTGGCGAGCCAACTATGGGACCTATTTCAACAGGATTGGGAGAAATTTATCAATACACACTTAAAGTAAAACCAGAGTATAAAGACAAATATTCGGTTACTGATTTGCGCACAATGCAAGATTGGATTGTACAGCGTCAAATGGCTATGGTAGAAGGTGTAGTTGAGGTAAACGCTATAGGTGGAAAAATTAAGCAATACGAAGTAGCTGTAGACCCAAACGAATTAAAAGCTATTGGTTTAACAATTACCGATGTTTTTGAAGCTCTTGAAGCTAACAATCAAAATACAGGTGGAGCATATATTGAAAAGAACCATCAAGCCAATTTTATTCGTGGAGAAGGTTTGGTGCGTAGTTTAGAGGATATTAAAAAGATTACGGTTAAAAACACAAACAATATTCCAATTACCGTTGGCGACATTGCTACGGTACAATTTGGTGCTGCTATTCGCTATGGAGCTTTAACCCAAGATGGAGAAGGCGAAGTAGTTGGTGGTTTGGTTATGATGCTTAAAGGCGCTAATTCAAACGATGTAATTGAGAATGTAAAAGTGCGAATGGCTCAAATTGAAGAGTCATTACCTGAAGGTGTAATTATTGAACCCTTATTAGACCGAAGTAAATTAATTGGAGAAACAACTTCTACTGTAACCACAAATCTTATTGAAGGTGCATTGATAGTTATTTTTGTGCTTATCTTCTTATTGGGTAATTGGCGAGGTGGTTTAATCGTTGCTTCAACAATACCATTATCCTTATTATTCGCTTTTATTTTAATGAACGTGTTCGATGTTTGGGTAAACTTAATGAGTTTGGGAGCAATAGATTTCGGTATTATAGTTGATGGCGCTGTAATTATTGTAGAAAGTACAGTATTTCTCATTGCATCACAAGTACTAAAAAAGAAACAGCTTACATCCAAAGAGCGAGATAAAGTGGCGTCTAATGCTTCAAAAAAGATGATGAACGCTGCGTTTTTCGGTCAGTTGATTATCCTTATCGTTTTTCTACCCATTTTAGCCTTACAAGGTATTGAAGGAAAGATGTTTAAACCAATGGCATTGACCTTTATTTTTGCTATGATTGGTGCAATGGTACTGTGTTTAACCTATGTGCCAATGATGTCTGCTTTAGTGTTAAGAGCACCAAAAAATGATAAAAAATCTTATGGAGATAGATTTGTGCATTGGGTTGAAGACAAATACCAACCATTATTGGTTAGAGCCTTGCGAAAAGGTAAATGGGTAATTGGTATTGCAGTTGTGTTGTTTGGGATAACCGTTTTTATGTTTTCAAGAATGGGTGGTGAATTTATCCCGCAACTCGATGAAGGTGATATTGCATTTCACGCAATATTAAAACCAGGTAGCTCACTTACAGAAACTATTGAAACTACGACCAAAATAGAACAAATAGTAAAAGCCAAATTTCCAGAAGTCGAAAAAATTGTGAGTCGTATTGGTGTTGCTGAAATACCAACCGACCCAATGCCAATGGATTTAGCTGATGTTTTTGTTATTCTGAAACCTAAAAGCGAATGGACAACAGCAGAGACAAAAGATGAATTGATTGAGAAAATGAAAGAAGCGGTTGAAATCGTTCCTGGTGTTAATTATGAATTTACTCAACCTATCGAAATGCGTTTTAATGAGTTGCTTGAAGGTGTGCGTGAAGATATTGCCATTAAACTCTATGGTGAAGACATTGACATACTATCCCAAAAAGCTGAAGAAATATCTAAAATTATTGCAGGTACTGAAGGTATTGGAGATATGAAAGCGGAAGCCACAACGGGTTTACCACAAATGACCATCAATTACAACCGGAATAAATTAGCACAATACGGACTTCAAATAAATACGCTCAATCAAACCGTACAATCTGCATTTGCAGGTGGTACAGCAGGTGTGATTTTTGAAGGTGAAAAACGCTTCGATTTAGTGGTGCGTTTAAGTTCTCAAAACCGAAAGGATATAACAGATGTTCAAAACCTGTACATCAATTTACCTTCAGGTGCTCAAATTCCTTTACGTGAAATTGCAGATGTAAGCTACAAAGCAGGACCAATGCAAATAAGTAGAGACAATACCAACAGAAGAACCTATGTAGGTATCAATGTCAGAGGTCGAGATGTAAAATCTTTAGTAACTGAAATAAAATCAAAATTAGATGCACAATTGGAACTACCATCGGGTTATTTTATTCGCTATGGTGGTGCATTTGAAAATCTGGAACGTGCCAGCAACCGATTACAAACCGTTGTTCCTATCGCCTTATTACTCATATTTATACTAATATACTTTGCATTAAAATCACTACCTCAAACCTTAATGATTTATATAGCCATCCCAATGGCAACTATTGGTGGTGTAGTAGCCTTATGGTTGCGTGATATGCCATTTAGTATTTCGGCAGGTGTTGGTTTTATTGTACTATTTGGTGTTGCTGTTTTAAACGGATTAGTAATGATTAGTGGCCTTAACGAATTAAAAGAAGAAGGAGTAACCAATCTAAAAGATAGAATAATAGAAGGTACAAAGCGAAGAATTAGACCTATTATGTTAACAGCTTTTACAGATGTTTTAGGCTTTTTACCTATGGCAATTTCAGCATCAGCTGGTGCAGAAGTACAACGTCCATTGGCAACTGTAGTTATTGGTGGATTATTAACTTCAACTTTGCTTACCTTATTTGTTTTACCAATTTTATATCATTGGGTAGAAAACAAATCTTTTACGTTTAAGCCAAATAAAAAGTTAGTAACAGCAACAGCAGTTGTATTATTACTATTTGGCTTTTCACCACAAAGTAATGC
>Ga0193951_1000679_pt1 | contig 15262 bp, 11 predicted proteins | sample BB_2_MG_FD_140370 | JGI IMG/M metagenome (GOLD analysis project Ga0193951, IMG submission 140370) | Microbial mat bacterial communities from the Broadkill River, Lewes, Delaware, United States - BB_2_MG | ecosystem: Environmental > Aquatic > Freshwater > River > Microbial mats | place: USA... | reverse complement strand
TAGAGGTAAATACATCGACAATTTTTCCTTTGCCTTCATCTCCCCATTGTAATCCAAGTAGTAAATCTACTGCCATTTTAAAATTGAGTTAGTCGTCTTTTTTACGATTACCGTAAAAATATAGTGAATGATTAGTTATCTGAATATCAAAAACCTCTTCAATGGTTTTTTTTATGGATTGAATGCGTGGATCACAGAATTCTATAACCTCTCCTGTGTCTGTAAGAATAACATGATCGTGATTTTTGTCGAAATAGGATTTTTCGTAATGTGCTTGACTTTTTCCAAATTGGTGTTTGCGAACCAAAGCACATTCTAACAATAATTCAATCGTATTATAAAGCGTGGCTCTACTTACACGGTAGTTTTTGTTTTTCATTTTAATATAAAGAGACTCTATATCAAAATGATCTTCGCTGTCATAAATTTCTTGAAGTATAGCGTAACGCTCAGGTGTTTTTCTGTGACCTTTATCTTCTAGGAATTGTGTAAACACGCGTTTTACAATTTCTTGGTTGCTTTCTTCTGTAGTTGCATTCATAATTAAGGAGCAAATTTAAGCAAATTTTAAATGATATAAATTGTAAAAACTAGGATTTAAAAGGAAAAGAAATGAACATGTTTTTAATAACTTTTTAAAAGTTTAAAAAAACGAGTTATACTCTAGTAACTTTATCAATGCCATTAATTTTTTTAAGCTTTTCAATTACCTTTTTTAGCATAGTTTGGTTTTTGACTTCCACTGTTATTTTTCCTGTGAATACACCGTCATCACTAGAAAAGCTTAGGCTTTTCATATTTACGTGCATATTCTCGGAAATTAATTTTGTAATATGATTCACCAGTCCCATATCATCAATACCAGATAATGTAATCTGTGAGGTGTATACTTGCTGTGACGAATCTATCCATTTTGCTTGTAAAATTCTGTATGCGTAATTAGATTGTAAGCTTACAGCATTAGGGCAATTTTTCTTGTGCACTTTTATACCTTCATTAATGGTTACAAAGCCAAATACTTTGTCGCCAGGAATTGGATTACAGCAATTTGCTAATGTATAGTTGAGTTTTTCTTCCTCTTTACCAAAAACCAACATGTCATATTTAGAAGTAATTTCTTCTTTATGAATATCTTTTGGAACCGATGGTTTGTATATTTTGTTTTTAAAATAACTAACAAAGGCATTGCTACGAGAAGACGCAAATGCTTTTAATTTGCTGTTGTCAATAGTACCAATACCAACACGATAAAATAAATCTAAAGACGTATTTAGTTTAAAATAACTAACCAATTCATTAATGGAACTTTCATTTAAAGTTATTTTTAATTGCTTTAATTTTCGTCTTAAAATCTCTTTTCCTTCTTCTGCGATAAGCTTGGTGCCTTCGTTTAATGCCGATTTAATTTTACTTCTAGCTCTTGCTGTAGTAGCATAATCTAGCCAATTGGCGTTTGGTTTGGCATTTTCTGAAGTCATAATCTCAACACGATCGCCACTTTGTAGTTCATGACTTAAAGGCACTAATTTTCCATTCACTTTGGCACCGCGAGTTCTCATACCCACTTCTGTGTGAATACTAAATGCAAAATCGAGTGGAGTTGCCCCTTTTGGAAGCGATTTTAAATCACCTTTGGGTGAAAAGACAAAAATTTCTTTAGAATATAAGTTGAGTTTAAATTGTTCTACAAAGTCTACAGCATCAGCTTCATTGTTTTCTAAGGCTTCTTGTAAACGGTTAATCCACAAGTCTAAATTGTCTTCTTTGGCATCTGCATTTTTATATTTATAGTGAGCAGCATAGCCTTTTTCGGCAATTTCATTCATGCGCTCACTACGAATTTGAACTTCAACCCAGCGGCTTTTTGGACCAACAACTGTAATATGAAGTGCTTCGTAACCTGTAGATTTTGGTGACGAAATCCAATCTCTAAGTCGAATTGGATTTGGCGTAAAATGATCGGTTACAATAGAATATATTTTCCAAGCTAAGAATTTTTCGTTTGCTAAATCTGATTTATAAATAATACGAACCGCAAACTTATCGTAAACTTCTTCAAAAGAGACGCCTTGTTTTACCATTTTTCTACGAATGCTAAAAATGGATTTTGGCCGTCCTTTAATTTCGTAGTTTAGACCTTCGGTATTTAAAGAGTCTTCAATAACTTTAGAGAATGCTTTGATATATGCATCTTGCTCTTCTTTGCTATCTTTAATTTTTTCTAAAATATCATTATAGACCTCAGGTTCAGTGTATTTTAATCCTAAATCTTCGAGTTCGGTTTTAATATTGTAAAGTCCAATTCTATGAGCTAGAGGTGCGTATATGTATAGTGTTTCAGATGCAATCTTGACTTGCTTGTCTGAACGCATAGAATCCATGGTTTGCATATTATGCAAACGGTCTGCGATTTTAATAATAATAACTCTTACATCGTCATTTAAGGTCAGAAGCATTTTTCTGAAATTCTCGGCTTGCAAAGACACATCCATGTCTTTTTTTAACGATGAGATCTTGGTGAGGCCATCAACAATTCTCGCAACAGTTTCTCCAAACAGCCGTTCCATATCGTCAATGGTATATTCTGGGTTGTCCTCAACCACATCATGAAGTAAAGCTGCAGCAATAGATGTGGCGTCTAAACCAATTTCTTGAGCTACAATTTTAGCAACAGCAATAGGGTGAAAGATATAAGCTTCTCCAGATTTACGACGTTGATCTTTGTGCGCATCTACAGCGACATCAAAAGCATGACGGATTAATTTTTTATCCTCATCTGTTAACGTCTGATAGCTTACTTTTAGTAATTCTTTGTAAGCTTTTGCAATGGCCTTATTTTCTTTTTCTATAGCTTCCTCAGTCATAGAACTAAAGTAGTGAAAGGATTTCTAATTGGCAATTGTTTTTTTAAATGAAATTCGAATAAACTTTGATTTTTCAAGAAAACAGTGTCATTCTTTCAGGTAATAATAGAAAAATCAAGAGCTGTATTTATTATTGCGTAAGATTAAAAAAACTAATCATGGCTATTTGAATTAGCATTATGATAAATGAAGCTAAATTCATCTTTATTAATTCATTGCTTTTTATGTGATAAACGACCTTTGTATTGTCTTTATTGTTCATTACTCCAATGAAGATCATTGGAAGTATTACGAAAAGAAAAGCAATTACTATTGACCCATCTCGTTCAAGTTCGGCATCAATAAAAAAATAAATAAAAAGGCTTATTAAAAAATAGTAAAAGGAAAGCATTAGAACCCAACCCATTTTTGTTTTTAAGAAGACACCAATTAGAGGAATAAGCATTAAAAATGAAGTCCTTAATGTTGAAGTAGTAAATACTATTTTCAAATAGTCAACAATGGAGTTGCTATTTCCTGTTAATTCAAAATAATCAATTAAACTATTATAATCACGAATGAAGACTAGGATTGAAATAATAACAATTGGTATTTTAACTATAATATTTGTTATTGGTGTTTTAATTCTAGTCAATCTTAAGGGTTTAAATGTTTTAATTATAATGATTTAGAGTTCAATAATACAAATACTTCAAAATAAAAAACAACAAAACCCGCAATTAATGCAGGTTTTGTAATGACTTATTTCAATTTGAAACTTTTACGGATTAGTAGACCACAACGACGCATTAGCCATCATAGCGCGTCTAGGTAGTTTTAAACCAGATACAATTAGTTCTGCAAAATCTTCGGGCTGTAATACGCTGTCTTCAGAATCTTTGCTTGCAATACCTAATGCTATAGACATATCAGAAGCTATGGTGCTTGGTGTTAAAGTACACACTCTAATATTGTTTTTACGTACCTCTTTCATTAAAGATTGCGACATTCCAATAACGGCAAATTTTGAAGCTGAATATGCAGAAGTCGTAGCATTACCTGTTAAGCCTGCTGTAGAAGAGATATTTATAATATCACCTTCGTTTTTAGCTATTAAATGTGGTAAAACCTCTTTGGTGACGTAATACATTCCCATTACATTGGTTTGTATAATTTGACTCCATTGATCCACTTCCATATCGTTTAAAGATCCAAAAGCAGCTATACCTGCATTGTTCACTAAAATGTCTATAGCACCCAATGTTTCAATTAAAGAAGTAATGCCTGCTTGAACTTCCTCGTAATTACTCACATCAAATACAGCATATATAGCGTTAACTCCAAATGTCTTTAATTCTGAAACGGTTTCTTTTAAAACGGCTTCATTTCTGCCTGTAATAGCCACATCAATACCTTCTTTAGCAAAAGCGATAGCTGTTGCTTTTCCTAAACCTCTTCCGCCTCCTGTAATTATTGCTTTTCTATTTTTTAAATCTGTCATTTTATTATGTTTCTTTTTGTTCAAAGTTATAAAAATTGTGGGTTAGTCATGTTATAATAATGTGAACTTACAACCTTAAATTCTTAATGCGTTCTAAAAGTGTGAGATGCGTTTTTTTGACAAGTATTGGGTGTTAGAAAATGTTATTTACCGTGCTTTTTCCAATACGATTTACCGTAGCTGCAAAATACTTCTTCACCATAGTTTATGTCTTTTATTGCTTTGATGCAGACATTATTATCATCGTCTAAAGTAATTGCAGCATTATTTTTAAAATTACTTTGCGATAAGCCTTCTGCATCATTAGCGTATTTGGCAAAGCAATGGGTATGCATACTGTCCATAATAGTGCCATCTAGTAAGTTAATAAAATACCTATCTTGGTGCTGTGCTGCTCGTTTTTCGGCTTCTTTGTTATCGATAATTTCCCCTTTAAACAACGCAATGATTTCATCTTTATAAATGTCAACTGCCGTAAATAAACCTTGTCCAGCATGTTTAATTTGTGAAGGCTGAATAAACAAGTAATCTGATTCTGGAGCTTCAATAGTATTTGTACTTGTATAATGGTCTTCTGTATTGGAGGCGTTCAAGGTTTATAAGATTTGTTAAGGTTGTTAGTTGCTAGAATTTAAATCGCTTTTATTTTTTCAAGTTATTTACGCGTTCTAAAAGCGTAGGATGCGAATAATGCATAAACACATAGGCTTTATGAGGTGTTAAATTACTCAAGCTATTTTTAGATAATTTCTTTAATGAGGTGATTAAAGGTTCGGCTTTGTATGTTGCTTTAGCATAATCATCCGCTTGGTATTCAAAAACTCTTGAAACATAATTCATTATTAAACCTGTGACTTCAGAAATAGGCGAGTAGAGTAGTCCAAAAGCAATTAAGCCAACATGAAAACTCGGCGTTTCAACTCCAATAGCATTAGATAATAACGGATTTGATATAAAGATGGATAAAATGAATAGTGTTAATCCTGTAAGTAGAATAGAGGTCACTAAATTGAAAATGATGTGTTTCTTTTTGTAATGTCCTACTTCGTGTGCTAAAACAGCAACGATTTCTTCATCGTCTAAATCGTTGATTAAAGTATCGTAAAGGGTGACGCGTTTTTCACTGCCAAATCCCGAAAAATAAGCATTGGCTTTAGTACTTCGTTTTGAACCATCGATGATAAAAATCTTTTCAAGATTAAAACCAACAGATGCTGCATAGGCTGAAATTTTGGTTCTCAATTCACCCTCTTCTAAAGGAGTTTGTTTATTGAATAGTGGTACAATAAGTTTGGAGTAAAACATATTCATAAATACAGTGAAAGCGGTTACAATGCCCCAAGCGTATAGCCAGAATTGATTTCCTGTAACTTGATAAAACCAAACAATAAGTGCAATGATGCCTCCGCCGAGAAGTACGGTCATTAGCAAACCTTTTAATTTATCTAAAATAAAGGTTTTTTTAGTCGTTTTATTGAAGCCGAATTTTTCTTCAATTACAAAGGTTTTGTAATAGCCAAATGGTGTTGTAATTATATCGCTAGCAATCATAATAATGCCAAAGAAAATTAAGGCAATTAGTATTGGGTTATCAGAATAACGTCTGGCGAAATTATCAACGTATTCAAAGCCATCTAAAAGTAAGAAGTCTAAGGTTAATACAAAAGAAAACAAGGAGGTTATAAGTCCAAATTTATAATTCACGGTTTTGTAAGCTTGTGATTTTTTATATTCCTCTGCGTCATACACATCGTTTAATACTTCAGGAATTGGATCGTTATAATGTTTTGCGTTTATGGCATCGAGCACTTTATCGATTATAAAGTCGATGACAATAATAGCGATGATGATATAGAATAGGGTTTGTGCTGTCATTAATATATTTTTTTGTCACCTAGAGTTCAGGTGAAAGGTTTTAGAATACTATTAAAATAGGTTTCGACTGCGCTCAACCAAACAAATTAGGTTATTTAAAATTGCGTTGGCGTTTGGCTTCAAAAATAAGAATTCCAGCAGCAACAGACACATTCATGGAGTCAATTTCACCTTGCATTGGTATACTTATATTTTTTGATGCAGCTTTGCGCCATTCTTCGGTTAAACCTGTTGCTTCTGTACCCACCACAATAGCTGTTGGTAGGGTATAATCTTGCGTGTGATAGGGTTCTGATTCTTGTAGAATTGCCGAAAAAATATTGAAGTTGTATTTCTTTAAAAAGTCAATAGCTTCATCAGAACTGGCCATAGCAATTTCAGTTGTAAATACGCAGCCAACACTAGAACGAATAATATTAGGATTGTATAAATCAGATTTTGGATTTGCAATAATAACGGCATCAACATTTGCGGCATCAGCTGTTCTAAGCAAGGCACCAATATTACCAGGTTTTTCAGGGGCTTCGGCCACTAAAATTAGTGGGTTTTTAGATTCAAATTTTAAATCTTCTAATGTATGATGTTTTGAATTCACAACAGCAATAACCCCTTCAGTAGTATCGCGATGTGCTAATTTCTGAAAGACTTCTTTTGATATTTCAATAATCTCAATATTGTATTGTGACATCGCTTGAGCTTCGCTTTCAGAAAATAATTCTGGATAAAACAACAAGGTGTTAACAGTATAGCCACCTTTTATAGCTAATGATAATTCACGTTTGCCTTCAATTAAAAACAGTCCTGTTTTTTTGCGTTGTCTCGCTTTTTCTTTGAGCAGAACAAGTTGTTTTATAAATGGATTCTGAACGCTAGAGATGGATTTACTCATTACTATATTATTTATATCTATATTTGAGAGATACAAATTTAACCTATTATGAAACAAAAACTACTTTACCTATTTCTATTCTTAACAATCAACACAATTTCATTTGCTCAGGTGGCGAATCAACCAAACGATTACGTGGTTTGCGATGATGATAATGATGGTTTTGCTTTATTCGATTTAACTTATGCAGATGCACAAATTTTAGGAAGTCAACAAAGTGCTGTAGATTATACGGTAACGTATCACGAAACAATGAGTGATGCAATCAATGGGGTTTATGCGATTAATTATCCTTATGTTAATATTACCAGCTGGTTACAAATCATATATGTGCGATTAGAATCTAATGCTACTGGGAATTATGCGCTTACTGAATTAGCCTTAGTTGTAAATCCAACACCTATTGTTACTGTAGCAACATCCATGATGTTATGTGACGACAATGCTGATGAGATTGCTGTATTTGATTTAACAGCAAACAATTTAGAAATAACAGCGGGTAATACAGATTGGTCAGTAGCCTATTATGAAACACAATCAGATGCTCAGGCGCAGATGAATATGATATCTAATTCAGTAGCTTATACAAATACCTCAAATCCGCAGACATTATTTGCAGCAGTTACGGATACCAATACAGGTTGTGTAGGTATAACGCCATTAACTATACGTGTATTACCAAATCCTTCTGGAGCTATGGGAACTCCAAATGATATTGTACAATGCGATGACAATTATGATGGAATTACCGCTTTTGATCTAACACTAATCGAGGGTGAAATAAATCCGTCAGGAGAGCTTTTTACACTCTCTTATTTTATAGATGAAGCTGATGCTTTAAGTAATTTTTATCCAATTTCAGATCCAACTAATTTTACAAACGTAAGTAATCCACAAACTATTTATGTTAGAGTTGAAAATCTAGACGGCTGCTATGCACTTACTAATTTTGATATATATGTAAATACGTTGCCACAGTTAAATTTAGAAAGTAGTTATGGCTTTTGTGTAGGAGATTCAGTGGTCTTAGATACAGAATTATCTGCTACAGACTATAGTTTTCAATGGGCCAATGATGGTGGTCTTCTACCAGGTGAAACGCAATCGTCTCTAACGGTATCAGAACCTGGTTTTTATTATGTAACGGTTGTTGCTTTTTCTGGGTGTGGAACAGTTTCTACTATGATTAACGTAGAGGAAGTGGTTTGTACAGACACGGACAGTGACGGTGTCATTGATGCCGATGAAGATATCAATGACAATGGTAATCTAGAAGATGATGATACCGATGGTGATGATATTCCAAATTATTTAGACGATGATGACGATGGAGATGGTGTTGCTACTAGTGTTGAAATCAATATTGTATTAGGACGAAATACGATGCATCCATTTGTGGATACCGATAATGATACTATTGAAAATTATTTAGATAACGATGATGATGGCGATGGCGTATTAACTATTGATGAAGATTATAATAACAACGGAGATCCAACAGACGATGATACGAATAACAACATGATTCCAGATTATCTTGAAAGTTCAGTAGCTTTAAATGTTGAACATTTTAATGCTATTGAATTTAAACTATTTCCAAATCCGGCAAAAGGCAAAGTTAACATTCAGTTCGCAAATTCTTCTTCTGAAGTAGTAACCGTTAATGTTTTAAACCTTCAAGGCAAGTTGATTTTACCAGCAATGGAAGTTCAAGAGCAGTCTCTATCATTGGATATTTCTACTTTAGAAAGTGGTTTATATTTTGTGACTTTAACAACGCAAAGTATATCTGTAATTCAGAAATTGTTGGTGAACTAACTTAAATTATCAGTATTAAAATAAAGCTTCAGGGGTTTCTTGAAGCTTTTTTTGTTCGGATTAGTTATAAGAGGTCATTGTTTTTATTGGTTTAAATTTCAATCATAGTTATTGTTTTTACTTGTTTAAGTATTTCATATGTCGCTTAATCAGCATCCTACAACGTTTTTTAGGGTTAATATTTCAATGGATAGGGCTTAAAGTACAACGTTTGCAGCCCTAAATTTGTAAGTAATCGAAATAAACATTGATGATGATTAAAAATTTCACAGTCCTTATATTAGTATTTGTCAGTCTCTCGTCTTATAGTCAGGGAATAACTTTTCAAAAAAACACCAACACTGCAGCTCAAAAATTCAATTTAGTACAAAAATTGAATAAGAGTGGTGATAGTTTAATCCTTGCTACAGACCATAAAAAAATAAAACAAGTTGATATATTAAACTACGAGTATTTAGAGACTTTTGAAATTAATAATTTAAATGCAAAAATTGGTTTAAGCCATCTCTCTATAGGGAATTATGTGGTACAAGCCAGAATAGGCAGACACTGGATTGTGATGTACTTAGAAAAAAGAGATTTAAAAGCAGAAGGTATTAAAACCACAAATATTAATATTAATAGTAATGTAAAAGAAATGGTTTCTAAGAATCCAATTGCTTCAGAGTCCTCATCAATAGATACATCTAACTTACTTCAACTTAATGAAAATAAAATGTATTGGGTGGTGCAGGAGACTAATTCACAGTTTTCGTCATATAAAACAATGGGTTTAAAATTTTCATCAGAAATTTATAATTTAATAGATCAAATAGAATTAGAAATGAAATCTGAAGTGGCAAAAGCTAATACCCTACGTGTTTATGAGGTTTTTGATAAATCTGAATTTATGCGTAAACAGCTCAAAAATAAAAATTATCATAAAAGAAAAAGTTCTAAATTATTTAATGTTAATCCAATATATAATTCTGAAGATAAAAGGAAATCTATAAGTAGTTTGTAATTTAAGGGGTTAAAGCAGTCAGTGTTTTAAGGTTTGTCTTTGAGGTAACTGCGGATTTTTAAATTATTTCTAGAACTTTTTTGTAATGACTTAGGCTCAATATCGTCCAATAAGACAACTTAAAACCATATCATGAAAAAATTAGTACACCTATTTCTTTTAGCAGTCTTAATTACAGCTTGTAAAAACGAACCAAAACAAGACACTAAAATTGTAGAAGAGGTAAAGCAAGAAGAGATTACCACAAGCATCTATCCAGAACCTATAACTAAAGTGTTTGATGCACATGGAGGCATTGATAACTGGAACAAAATGCAAACGCTTTCTTTCTCCATTACAAAACCTACAGGAATAGAAAAAACCACAGAGAATTTAAAAACAAGAGCTGAGTTAATTGATACACCAACTTACACACAAGGATTTGATGGAAAAACGATTTGGATTAATGAAAAGGGAGGTAAAGCATATAAAGGCAACGCTACATTTTATAAAGGTCTAATGTTTTATTTCTATGCGATGCCATTTGTTTTAGGTGATGAAGGTATAACATACGAAGATACAGACCCATTAATTTTTGAAGGAGAGACTTATCCTGGAATCTTAATTACTTTTGAAGCAGGTGTTGGAGAATCTTCAAATGATCAGTATAAGGTTTTTTACAATGCTGAATCTGGTCAAATGGAGTGGTTAGCTTATACGGTAACCTTTGGAAGAACAGAAGGAAGTCCAGATTTTCATTTTATAAGATATAATAATTGGCAAACGGTTAATGGACTTCTAGTACCTAAAAGTGTAGACTGGTACAACTATAAAGATAATTTGCCAACAGAAAAACGAAATACAGTTGAGTTTAGTGATGTTGTACTTTCTGAAAATGCACCAGATAACGGGATATTTTTAAAACCTGAAAGTGCTAAAGTGATTGAATAATCAATATATCTAAACACAAAAAAAGCGAGCCATTTGGCTCGCTTTTTTTGTGTTTAGATGTTACGTAAACGTGCTAAGGTAATTTAATAGTTGTTAATCTTCTTGTTTAGGTTTCTCTGAAAACCGTTTCCAAAGTTCTGTTTGGTGGGTTTCTAAGCTTAAATTTCTACCATCAATAAAAGCATGTGTTAATTGATTGGTGCGCATATCTAAGGCATCACCTTCACTAATAAATAGTGTTGCGCTTTTACCAACTTCTAAAGTGCCATACATATCATCAATACCCATGATTTTTGCAGGGTTTTGTGTGATTAACTGCAAGGCTTGTGCTTTGGTTAAGCCATGTGCTACAGTGGTGCCAGCATAAAACGGGAGGTTACGAGAATTCATACGTTCCATTTGTCCGCTTGGTTCTAAAGCTACTAAAACACCAGCATCTACTAGCTTTTTTGCAAGTTTATAAGAGGTGTCATAATCATCATCTTCTAATTCTGGTCTAGAGTGAATTCGTCTTAAAAAGACAGACACATCATTTTGTTTTAAAAAGCTAGCGACATTACCTGCTTGATAACCACCAACAATTGTAATTTTAGAAACTCCATGGGACTTTGCAAAATTTACAGCATCAGTAATGCCTTTTTCATCATTAGCATTAATGTATAAACGTTTAGAGCCATCAAATAAGCCCGCTAAAGCTTCAAAAGGTAAATGTAATTCGGACTTATTTCCTTTATTATAACTCTTAGATTCATTAAAGTAATCTGATAATTCTTTTACTTGCTTGGTATAATCTTTATTGGGTTTTAAACCTGAATCTTCACCTAGCCACCAACGCCCACGACTAAAACTACTTGGCCAATTGACGTGAATTCCATTGTCCATTTTTATGGCGGCATCTTCCCAATTCCAAGCATCATACTGTACTACAGAAGATGTACCCGAAATACGGCCACCTCTTGGAACAACTTGTCCAAGTAATACGCCATTCGGTCGCATAGACTCAGTAACTTTAGATTCGGTATTATAAGCGATAATACTTCTAATATGTGGATTATATGTTCCCATTTCAGACAAGTCATCAGAAGCTTTTACAGCATCAACTTCTACTAAACCTAAGGTGCCGTTAGCGACAATAAAACCGGGATAGACGTCTTTTCCTTTAGCGTCAATAATATCCATGGCTTGTCTGGTGAGTGGAGTTGTAGCTTCGGGTCCAATGGTTGTTATTTTTCCATTACTAACCACAATAATGCTGTTTTCTATCACAGTGCCATTACCAATATGAGCGGTGGCACCAACAATCGCAAAGTCTTTGGTTTGCTTAGGTGCAGGTGTTTGCTGTGCGATTCCTAAAGTAACACACAACAAAAACAATAGACTATTTATTTTATTTAAGTTTTTCATTTTAAATCGTTTTTAGTGGTGTGAATCCATAGTGTCACAATGCATTAATTTCTCTTCTTTTTTCTTAACAGGCTGTGTTTTTAAGCCTTTGTTTTTTTCTTGAAGCATTAAGTTTGTGAGTTCACTTTTTTCTTTTTTAATAGCTTCACGCATTTGTTGATCTCTAGCTAAATCAAAATAGGTTACTCCTTCAATAATCGTTTTTTCAGCTTTAGCATAAATAGATAACGGATGATCGCTCCATAAGACCACATCGGCATCTTTTCCAACTTTTAAACTTCCAACGCGGTCATCAAGATGTAAAAGCTTTGCAGGATTTAACGTCACAAATTTTAAAGCCTCTTCTTCACTAATGCCACCATATTTTACAGATTTTGCAGCTTCTTGATTTAAACGACGCGACATTTCAGCATCATCACTATTGATGGAGACGGTAACACCAGCATTATGCATAATAGCTGCATTATAAGGAATGGCATCATTTACTTCATATTTGTAAGCCCACCAATCGCTAAATGTAGAACCACCAACTCCATGTGCTTTCATTTTATCAGCCACTTTATAACCTTCAAGGATGTGCGTAAATGTGTTAATTCTAAAATCAAATTGCTCGGCAACTTTCATCAGCATATTAATTTCACTTTGCACATAAGAATGACAAGAAATAAAACGCTCACCATTTAGAATTTCAACAAGTGTTTCCATTTCGGCATCATGTCGGTATGGCTTACCGCTTTTCTTTAATTCGTCATAAGCTTTTGCTCTTGTAAAATAATCGACAAATACCTGTTCAACACCCATTCGCGATTGTGGGAAACGCGAATTAGTTCTGCTTCGCGATTGCTTTACGTTTTCACCCAAAGCAAACTTGATAAACTTGGGAGAATTGTCATAGATTAAATCGTCAGCAGCTTCTCCCCATTTTAATTTAATAATTGCAGAGCGTCCACCAATAGGATTGGCTGAGCCATGTAAAATTTGAATGGAGGTCACTCCACCTGCCAAATTGCGATAGATATTAATGTCTTCATCATTTACAACATCTTCAATAGTCACTTCTGCTGAAGAATTTTGACCTCCTTCATTTATTGAAGCGGCTGCAATATGCGAATGTTCATCAATAATACCAGCCGTAATATGTTTTCCTGTAGCATCAATAACTTTTGCGTTTTTACTCGATAGGTCTTTTCCTATTTTTGAAATTTTACCATCCTTAATTAAGACATCAGTTTGTTCTAAAACACCTTCTTTTTCGTTTGTCCAAACGGTTGCATTTTTGAATAATAAGGTTTCCGATTTTGGTTTCTCAGTAAATCCGTAAGCTAAATTAGGATAGGTGATAGGACTCATAAAAGGCGTCTCTGTAGCATCAGTAGCTTTCTTTTTGTCGTCTTTTTTATTGGTGTCTTCTTTGGCCACTTTATTTGCAAAAAAGGATAGTTCATTACCATTTTCTAAAATAGCCTTACCGTTTAAAGTATTGTTATTTGCTGCGTTAGCTATAATTCTAACATATGCTTTTTTTGTGCTATCAGCAGTTTTGAACGTCAGATTTACCCAGTCATCTGAGTAGTTCATTTTTGTGCCTAAAGTTTGGTCACCACTTTCAAGTTTAGCTGTAGGTTTACTTGTGCTTCCAGAAATGGTAAGTTTATAATCATTTCCAGCGAGTTTAAAATTGTAATCGCCATCAATGTCTTTTGTATTCATATTGGCTATAACATGTGGTGTGCCTTGTACCCAATTTTCAAAAAGTTTAGTTTTCTTTTCGAAAATGTCTCCATCAGTAATTAAGAAATTGGCATAGCTTCCCGTTTTTAAAGTGCCTAAAACATCTGATTTTCCTAATAATGACGCCGGAATAGTGGTTAAAGCTTCTAATGCTTTTTGTTTAGAAAGCCCATTTTCAATCGCTTTCATTAAATTAGAAGAAAAGCTTTTATTCGATTTTAAACCATGTGTGGTTAACGCGAATTTGATACCGTTTTCAGCCAATAATCTTGGGTTATGAGGTTCTTGATTCCAAGCACGCATATCACTTAAAGACAATGTGCTAGCTAAGAATGGATCATCAACATCATAAGCCAATTGAAAATCTATGGGAAGAATAATGGTGGCGTTTGTGCGTTTAATTTCATCAATACGTTCGTATTCATCTCCACCACCAACAATGGTATATTGAATATTAAAAGCATCTCCAACTTTATCTGCTCGCATAACATTAGCTCTACTGCCAGCTTCAAAAATTTGAAGTAAATTTTTGTTTTTGTTTAAAGCTTCTAGTGATAAGTCTTTGGTATCAATATGGCCTGCTTCATACCATTTAGCGTCATTATACATTTGACGCAATAAAGCCATGCTGCCCATAATTGAAGATGGGTACGATTGGCGAGATCTTACACTTTTACGAAATGATAAATGTTGTGTAGTTTCACCATCAACAACACGCATAGCATTATCCGCATTATTGTTAAGTGCAATTAAAGCACCTGTGCCTCTAACAACACCATCTGGCATATGTGTATTTACAACACCAAAGCCTAATTTGTGTAGCTCTGATGCCGATTTTGCATCATATTTAAAACTTGCCATAACGTCTTGCTCTGGCATAATATGGTCGTTCCAATAATAGCCACTTCGGCTTGCTCCATATTGTGGACCGCTGCCACCACGTTTGGGTTTTTCTACACCAAAAGTGGTATACATATCAATGAAAGACGGATAAATGGTTTTTCCTGAAAGATCAATTTTTGTTGTATTCTTCGGAATGTTTACTGATTTTCCAACACTCACCACTTTACCATCCTTAATGAGGAGCGTGGCATTGTCTATTATTTCGGTTGGTGATACGTGAATCGTAGCATTTGTAAATGCTGTGTAGTTAGAGTTGTTTGCAATGACTCCGGAATTGCTAGGAAAGTAATCTTGTGCAAATAACGAAAAACTGCACATAAAAATGAGCAGCCGTAAATGAACTTTAATCATATAGTTTTGGTTGG
>Ga0193951_1000672_pt1 | contig 15316 bp, 14 predicted proteins | sample BB_2_MG_FD_140370 | JGI IMG/M metagenome (GOLD analysis project Ga0193951, IMG submission 140370) | Microbial mat bacterial communities from the Broadkill River, Lewes, Delaware, United States - BB_2_MG | ecosystem: Environmental > Aquatic > Freshwater > River > Microbial mats | place: USA... | reverse complement strand
TCGCTATCGCTATCGCTATCGTTAGCTGTTGCTGCTTTAGTTGGTGCAGTTTCGTTGTTAACGCTTGATTCAACTTTAACCTCAGTTAATGGTAAATCTTGGTGTTTTTCTTCAGTAATAGCTGGTGTAGCATCAGAAACAACCGGCTCAGCATTAGCAGGCTCAGAAATAACTGGCTCGGCAGTAGTCGATTCAGCAGTCGATTCAGCAATAACAGGTTCAGAAGTAACTTCAGGCGTTGGTGCTTCAGTCTCAACTTTTTTAGCGGTATTACTTTCTTTTTTGACTGTAGCTTTTGGCTTTTCAGTTGTAGTAGCTTCACTAACAGTTTCTGCTGTTGCTTTTGCTACAGGTGTTTCACCTTTCGGGTAACGCGCTTCAATTGCTTCATTATTTTCCGCTGGTGTATCGGTAGCTGGTGCATTTTCAGCCGAACCTTGTACTACTTCATCCTCTGGTTTCTTGTCACGGCGTCTACGTTGACCATTAGAACGTAAGTGTCTTGGAGAACGTCTATTACGAGAACGCTCTTCATTGTTTCCTTTCGTTTCTTCTGTTGTTACCGGTGTCACTTGTTTATCAGTTTCAGCTGCTTTTTCAGTAGTAACCGTAGTGCTAACTGTTTCTGTAGTCGTATTTTTAGCTGGTTTTTTGGGTTTATTAACCGCTTCTTTTTGTTCAGGTATTGCAACTTGAGCTGAAGTCGTGGCTTGCTCTACCTTTGCCTTATTTACACGTACTTTTTTACGGTTAGTTCTGCGTTGACGGCGCTCAGCAACAACTTCTTCTTTTACTGGTTTATTTTTATCATGTTCAGGTTTTTTATTATGCGCTTTAGCTTTATTAGGTGTATTTTTCTTCGTATCATCGCGTTCATTACGTGCATTAGTAGACTTATCATTTACTTTTGCATTACGATTTTGGTTGCGATCATTAGTACGTTCATCATTACGGTTGTTACCACGGTTACCATTACGGTTATTACCACGGCGTTGACCTTGACGATTACGTTGTTGATTATTGTTCTCAGGCTTAGGTTTACTTTCCGGTTTTTTCTCTTCTTTAACTACTTCTTCTGAGGTAAACAAACCTTTTAACCAAGTAAAAAAGCCTGTAGGTTTACTTTCAGAAATAGCCGCTTTATTCGATACTGGTGCTTTCGCTGGTTCCGCAACAGGAGCAACATTAGGTGCTGTCATTCCTTGGCCCATCGCTTGAATTAATGGTTCATCACGTTTAACCGCTACTTTATCAAACTTAGGCATTTTCGCTTCTTCAAGCTCTGCTTGTTTAATCGAAATGTCATAACTAGCTTCACTAACTGTTTCATCATTTTTAACACGTAAAACTTCATATTGTGGTGTATCCATATGAGGGTTAGGGATGATTAAAACACGTACGCCATGATGCTTTTCAATATGCATTACTGAACGGCGCTTTTCATTAAGTAAGTAAGTAGCAACAGGCACAGGTACTTGTGCTTGAACGTGTAGTGTATTTTCTTTAATGGCTTCTTCTTCCATTAAACGAAGTACAGACAAAGCAAGTGATTCAACGCCACGCACTTGGCCAGTACCACTACAACGAGGACATACACCTTGGCTAGTTTCACCAATAGAAGGGCGCAAGCGTTGACGCGACATTTCTAATAAACCAAAACGAGAAATTCGGCCTAATTGAATACGTGCTCTGTCTTGACGAACAGAGTCACGCATACGGTTTTCAACTTCACGTTGATGGCGAACAGGGGTCATATCGATAAAATCGATAACAACTAAACCACCTAAATCACGTAAACGTAATTGACGGGCTATTTCTTCTGCTGCTTCTAAGTTGGTATTAAATGCTGTTTCTTCGATATCGCTGCCTTTAGTTGCGCGAGCAGAGTTAATATCGATAGAAGTCATAGCTTCTGTTGGATCAATTACGATTGAACCACCTGAAGGTAAGCGTACTTCACGTTGAAATGCCGTTTCAATTTGCGTTTCAATTTGATAATGCGTGAATAGAGGAACATCACTGGTATAAAGCTTAATTTTACTCAAGAAATCAGGGCGTACTATTTCAATATGCTTTTTAACACTTTCGAATGTTTTTGGGCGATCAATTAAAACTTCGCCAATGTCACGGCGTAAATAATCGCGAATAGCGCGTAAAATAAGGTTGGTTTCTTGATGAATTAAAAAAGGTGCTTTACGACTTTCAGCTGCATCACTGATTGCTTTCCAATGATGTAATAAAACGCTTAAATCCCATTCTAATTCTTCATAAGCTTTACCAACACCGGCAGTACGAACAATAAGTCCCATGCCTTTAGGTAGGTCAAGTTTACTTAGTGAGGTTTTTAAATCAGTACGTTCATCACCTTCAATACGACGTGAAATACCACCAGCACGAGGATTATTTGGCATTAATACTAAATAACTACCGGCTAAGCTGATAAAAGTAGTTAACGCAGCGCCTTTTTGACCACGTTCTTCTTTGTCGATTTGAACAATTACTTCTTGGCCTTCGTGTAATACATCTTTGATGCTTGGACGACCTTGGAATGTATAACCTTTAGGGAAGTATTCACGCGCGATTTCTTTCATTGGTAAGAAACCATGGCGATCAGCACCATAGTCAACAAAAGCGGCTTCTAAAGAAGGTTCAATACGTGTGATTTTTGCTTTATAAATATTTGATTTTTTTTGTTCATGGCCAGGACTTTCGATATCTAAATCGTAAAGTTTTTGTCCATCAACGAGTGCTACACGCAATTCTTCCGATTGGGTAGCGTTTATTAACATACGTTTCATAGTTTGTGTGACTCAATTTTAAGTCACAGCACACTAGTGCTTAGTACACAAAGTAGTGCAATCTGTAGTGATGTAACAGCATTTTGTCAACCTCACGGGTGTCAATCCTAACGTGTCATCAAACCACGATAAGCTGTTATAAATTTTGATTGTTTCTATTGGCTATGACCTGACTTATTCAAGTATCATAGCGTTCTTGTTTCTTTATGTGCTCAGCGAATGTGCTGTGCGCACTTATATTTGCAATTAAATAATAAAAATTTGCTTAGTGATGTTTTACACTTCTTTGTTGCGCATTTAATTATTAAATTAAAACTTTTTTGCAAAATAAGTTAATTTAAATAAATTGCTTTATGGAGCTGGACTAGTATCTTTTAGTGATAAAACTGTTTATGTCATGATTAACAAGTTACACGCGTTAATTGTACAATAGGCCGTACTATTAATGTGTCAATTACCTTTTTATCGGTTATGCATACTAATGTGGCCGCAGTTTGCCTCTTACATCTCTCTGTAAAGCTTCAAATATAATACTTTTTTATTCACTGTGTAGGTAAGTTTTTATTTAGAAATTTACCCAGTAAATAACGTTGTTAAGTATTAACCTCGTCATTATCCCTTATAAAGTATGATAAGCCAATAAAAAAACAGATTAAATGTCAAAATGCAGTAAAAAAAGTATGTTAAACTGCGTGTCATTAAGAATCTAAGTTAATTAAACGCAAGCCATGTCACAAAAACCACTAGTACAAAAAGCAGAGATAAAAAAATCAAAGGGTGATGAAAATCAAGCTGACGATAAACCACAAGTACAATATATAACTATTGATGGTGAAGATGCCGGTCAGCGTATTGATAATTTTTTATTAAGAACCTTAAAAGGTGTTCCTAAAAGTCATTTATATCGTTTAATGCGTAAAGGTGAAATACGTGTAAATAAAAAACGTATTAAACCGGTTTATAAGTTATTGGTTGATGATGTTGTACGAATTGCGCCAATTCGTGTATCAGAAAAAGCAGATGCTGTATCTACAGGTCTAAGTATTGTTGCTAACCTTGAAAAACAAATATTATTTGAAGACGACCGATTAATTGTTATTAATAAACCGTCAGGAATGGCTGTTCATGGCGGTAGTGGTTTAAGTTTTGGCTTAATTGAAGCGCTTCGTTCTCTTCGCCCTGATGCTCGTATGTTAGAGTTAGTACATCGACTTGATAGAGATACGTCAGGTTGTTTGGTGGTTGCTAAAAAACGTTCGGCATTACGTCACTTACATGAACAACTACGCAGTAAAAATGTTCAGAAATTTTATCATGCTTTGGTGAAAGGTCATTGGCCAACTAAATTAACCCGTGTTACTGAGGGATTAAGAAAGAATGATCTTAAATCCGGAGAGCGCGTAGTAATTACTGATAATATCAATGGTAAAGAGTCAGAAACACGATATAAAGTATTAGAACGTTATCGCGGTGCAACCTTAGTTCGTGCTTTTCCTGTAACCGGTAGAACCCATCAAATTCGTGTGCATTGTCAAGTGAGTGGTCATTCTATCGCTATGGATGCAAAGTATGGTCATGAAGGTTTTGATGCTGAGATGAAAAGCAAAGGTTTAAAACGTTTGTTTTTACATGCCGCGAGCATTGAATTTACTCACCCAAAAACAGAAGAGCGTATAACAATAGAAGCGCCGCTTGAGCCAAGTTTGGAAAAATTACTGACTAAATTAGTTAGAGAATAACAAACAACTAAATTAGAACGTATTTATGAAAAATTATAAGTTAATTATTTTTGACTGGGATGGCACATTGATGAATTCGGTTGATCGTATTGTATCGTCAATGCAATCAGCCGCCGACACTGTTGGTTTAGTTACACCAACCAATAATGAAGTAAAAGACATTATTGGGTTAAGCTTGCCTGTAGTATTCGACCGGTTATTTACTGACATAACAGCTGAACAAATAGAAGCCATGTCAGTACAGTACAAATATCAATACCTTGAAGTTAATACTACACCATCGCCTTTATTTAATGATGCGATGGAATTACTTGTTACTTTAAAACAGCACAATAAGTTACTAGCTGTTGCAACAGGAAAAGGTAGAGCAGGTTTAGCAAGCGTCTTAAGTTTGAGTAACACAACGAATCTGTTTCATACAACTCGTTGTGCTGATGAAATGCCATCAAAACCGGATCCTACAATGCTGCTTAGTATTTTATCTGAATTAGGTATATCTTCACATGAAGCGTTAATGATTGGTGATACAAGCTATGATTTAAAAATGGCAAAAAATGCAGGCATTGATAGTATTGGAGTAAGTTTTGGTGTTCATGATAAGCCAACACTTGAAAAGTATTCACCTAAAGTTATCGTTGACTCGTTAAGTGAGTTAAAGGCGTTGCTAGTCTAGTTGTTGAGTTACTTGGTTATTTAAAATACGTTTAAATGACAGCATCTGTAAAGTTCTCAAATACTACTTATTGATTATCGCGCTGTTTATGCCAAACCAAGCATATCAATAGAGCAAATATACCACTGAGATACGTTGCGATAATAGGAATGATTGTAAGCTGATATTCATGTTCATGATCTTCTGGATAAAAAGAATCTCCTGATAAGAACCAAGCTGCAATAGCGCCTACAATGAACCAAATAAGGGCAGCTTCTCTTTTGTAACTTGGTGCTGTTATATAACCACACATAACAACACAAAAAGCAGCAAAAGCACCTATTATAGGCTTTTTCCAAACGCCGATAAGATCAGCAACAATACCAGCAGATATTGCAGAAATTAAAAATAAAGCGATAACCAGAATAATTGATAAAGCAAATCCTTTAATTTGGCTCATATGTATCCTTATTATCGCTGTAAAATCGTGAAGAGATTTGTAGTTTTAAATTTATTGCTGTTTAAATACTAAACTGAATGACACTGGAACAACAGGGCTGATTGACGGAAGATTGGCAACTTCACGCAACTTTTCAATACCAGCGACTAAATTATACTTATTAGCATTAATAATGATTGGGCTTAATGAAAAGGCTAATATGTCATTCTTAGCTAATTTAACTACTTGTATATCTGTTGTTATTTGTTGTGATACGCCATGTAAAGATAAATTGAAACTAATTGTACTTTGATATGACTCACCAACAGTGAGCTCGCTGAATAACTTTGGATCTAAATTCGCGCTAATATTTGCGTTTGAAAATGAAGCAACGTCAAAAAGCATAGTTTTAACACGTTCATTACGAATAGCAATATTGGTTTCAACACTACTTAAGTCAATAGCTAAAGATAATTCTCCTGTATCTTTGAGCGTACCATTAAGCTTTTTAAAGCTATTTACCTCTCCTACTTTTGATGCTTTAGTTGAAACATAGTTAATGGTTGATTTATCATTCACTAGCTCCCATTGAGCTATCGCGTTTGAAGACAAGAGTAACGTAGATAGTAAAAATACATATTTTTTTAACATTTTTATTCCTTTGGACTTTCAATACAATGACTTTTATTAGTCGATCTACTTATCCTATTAATAGGGTAAATATAATTGTTCACAATAAGCGACGAAAGAACAAATGCCAACTGTTTTCCTATATTAAAGGATTAACAGTCAAGGCGATTATGTGAAATCAAGAATATAATAACAAAATCACTATTGAATAATAATTATTCAATAGTCTAAAGTCTAAAATAAATGTAATAGTAGAACAATAGTTCAGGTTATTTATTGTCTATAAAGAGTGATATTGACCAGACGCTTACACAGCGTCCGGTTACGGCTTTTATTAAGCATTTGCTAGCGGTTGTTAGCACGTTGGGTTTTGTTGCGCTAAGGTATCTAAGCCATGCTCTTTAAGTAAGCTAACTAATTTAATTAACGGTAAACCAATAAGCGTATTAGGATCATCACCTTCAAGTTTTTTGAATAAACAAATACCTAGACCTTCACTTTTAAAACTACCTGCACAATTGTAAGGTTGTTCTGCTTTTAAATAGCTTTCTATTTCTGAGCGCGACAATTCATTAAAATGCACTATAAAAGGTTCAACTAATGAAGTACTAGTATTACTTGCACTATCATAGACACATAAACCAGTATAAAAGGTGACACTTTTATTACTAAACTTAGTCAGCTGCTTTATACCATTTTCAAAGGTATGAGGTTTACCTAAAATTTCACCGTCACAAACTGCGACTTGATCTGAACCTATAATAAGTGCATTAGAAAATTCACTTGCTACGGCTTTTGCTTTTGCAATTGCTAAACGCTCAACTAACGCTTGAGGTGCTTCATTGGCTAAAGCTGTTTCATCCACATCAGGTTTAGCACATTCAAAAGCTAAGTTGAGTTTTTCTAAAATACTTTTACGAAAAGGGGAGGTAGAGCCTAAAACTAAGGTTTTCATGAAGATCCTTAAAAATGTGGGAATTGATCAATTTTGATGAACAATTAAACAATAATTATCATATTACTGTTATTATTGGGTCAATCTATCGTTTTTAAACAAAATAAGCTAATTTTCTTTTGACAGTTGCCTCTTGGAGCTTTATTATGCGCGACTTATGCAGAATCTTAAGCTTCCGATTACAATTAGTCCATCCCGAAGTGCACAGCGCAGGCTTGTGTGTGAAGGTATATTTAACGTGTCGGAAATGACTAGGCTTCTTGCTGTCAGCGAAATGCGCAGTGAGTATGCTCAAGTTAGTGTTAAGTTTGATGTGGATGAACGTGGTTTAACAGTAATGTCAGGCACAGCATCGGCATTAGTTGCATTAACTTGTCAGCGGTGTAATGAGCTTTTTGATATGGAATTAAAAGTAGATTTTATTTTTAGTCCAGCAAAAAATGAAGAAGCAGCTGAAAATATTCCATCATATTATGATGTAATAGAATTAAATGAAGATGGTGAAGTAAACTTACGAGAGTTAGTGGAAGAAGAGTTTTTACTTTCTATTCCATTTATTCCAAGGCATAACATTGAAGACTGTTCAGCTGATGCTGATACGGTTTGGGGTGAATTGCCGGAAGAGCTTGAGAAGCCGAACCCATTTGACGTATTAAAACAATTTAAATAGTTAAACGCATTTAGCAATTTAACTAATAACCCGATTTAGGAGTAACTCATGGCAGTTCAAAAAAGCAAAAAGTCTCGTTCAAGACGTGGCATGCGCCGTTCACATGATGCTTTAACAGCAGAGAATTTATCAGTAGATCCAGTATCAGGTGAAACACATCGTCGTCACCATGTAACAGCTGATGGCTTTTACAAAGGCGTTAAAGTAATCGCTAACTAAGCGAATTTACTTTAATACCCTATTTATAGCTAATTAATTTTCGCTTGAATAGTCAAGAAATACTAACCTTAGCGTTAGATGTTATGGGGGGCGATAAAGGCCCCTCTATAACAATTCCTTCAGCAATAATGGCAATTAATCATCTGCCTAACTTGCATCTAATTCTTTGTGGTGATGAACAGATCATTACATCAGAACTTGCACGATTAAATATTTCCAAAGAAGCATTAGCTCAACATCAACAGTTATCTATTTTCCCGACCTCAGAAGTTGTTGAAATGGATGAAAAACCAGCCTTTGCTCTTCGAACAAAAAAAGATTCATCTATGCGTAAAGCATTAGATCTTGTTCATGATGGTAAAGCCCAAGCATGTGTTAGTGCAGGTAATACAGGTGCTTTATTTTCCATGGCACATTTTGTTTTAAAAACATTACCTGGTGTTGAACGTCCAGCCTTAATTTCTTCTTTACCTACACATGATGATGACAAACACGTATTTATGCTTGATTTAGGTGCGAATGTTTTTTGTGATTCACATGTACTCTACCAATTTGGAATTATGGGTTCTGTTATGGCCCAGCAAGTTGATGGTATTGATAAACCTCGTATAGCATTACTCAATATGGGGGAAGAATCAATTAAAGGCAGTGACCATATTAAGCAAGCTGCACTTGAATTATCTGACAATAAAGATATCAATTATATTGGTTTTATTGAGGGAGGAGATATTTTCTCTAATAAAGCTGACGTTATTGTTTGTGATGGCTTTGTTGGTAATGTAGCACTAAAAACCTGTGAAGGTGTTGCTCGTTTAGTGTATAAAAGATCAAAAACACTCTTCCAACAGAACATTTTAGTAAAAATGTTAGCTTTTATTGTTAAACCTAGTTTAAAAAAATTATTTAAGTCAATGAACCCCGACCAGTATAACGGTGCAAGTTTGATAGGATTGCGCGGTATCGTTGTAAAAAGCCATGGCAATGCAAATTCAGGCGCTTTTTTCTCCGCTATAATGGAAGCTGTTAAAGAAGTTGAGCGTCAAGTACCTGAGAAAATTAAATGCTCTTTAGAGCAAGGTCTGTCTCCTCAATAATATTTTATTATATTGTCTATATTGTTTATAAACATAAGAGTAACAAATAAAAATGCAAAATATATCCTTACAAGGTGAATTAGCCTTCGTATTCCCAGGGCAAGGCTCTCAAGCCGTTGCTATGTTAAGTGACTTTAGTGACAATGATATTGTTCAAAATACTTTTAAAGAAGCATCTGACGCACTAGGTTATGACTTGTGGCAATTAGTTGCGCAAGGACCAGCAGAACAACTTAATCAAACAAATTTCACACAACCTGCCTTATTAACTGCGAGTGTTGCGTTGTGGCGTGTTTGGCAAGCCGAATCTGATATTTTACCTGCTGTTTTAGCAGGTCACAGCTTAGGCGAATACTCAGCTTTAGTATGTGCAGATGTTATTTCGTTAACTGATGGTGTTAAGTTAGTCGAAAAACGTGGCGAATATATGCAAACTTGTGTTCCGGCGGGTGTTGGTGCAATGGCAGCAGTGATTGGATTAGATGATCAAGCGATTATTGATGCTTGTGCACAAGCACAAGACTCACATGAAGTTAAAGAAGTTGTCGCAGCTGTTAATTTTAATTCACCTGGTCAAGTTGTTATCGCGGGTCATAAAGATGCTGTTGAACGTGCGGGTGAACTGTGTAAAGTAGCAGGTGCTAAACGCGTTTTACCTCTACCAGTAAGTGTACCATCTCATTGTGCACTATTGGCTGATGCTGCGGTTAAGTTAGCTGCCGATCTTGAAGGTATTATCTTTAAAACACCATCAATTAATGTTGTTAATAACGTTGATGTTGCTATTGAAACAAGTGGTGAAGCTATTAAGTCAGCTTTAGTTAAACAGCTATATAGTCCTGTACGCTGGAGTGAAACAGTAACAAAAATTGGCGAGATGGGCGTTACTCAAATGATTGAAGTAGGTCCAGGAAAAGTATTACAAGGATTGGTTAAACGTATCAATAAATCGATTAACTGCGTTTCTTTTAATACAGAAGACTCATTAGTTAAAGCAAAAGAATTGACGCAAGCTAAATAGATTTAATAAAAATAAAAAACAAATAGGAAATATTATGTTTTCATTAACAGGTAAAATAGCCCTTGTTACAGGTGCTAGTCGTGGTATTGGCAAAGCAATAGCGACACAATTACAAGCGTTAGGGGCTACGGTTGTAGGAACAGCGACGTCAGAACATGGCGCAGAAAGAATTTCAGAATATTTAGGTGAGGGCAATGGCCTCGTATTAAATGTGACGAGTGATGATTCTATTACCGAACTATTTTCAGCGATTAAAGACGCACATGGTAGTATTGATATTTTAGTTAATAATGCCGGTATCACGCGCGATAATCTATTTATGCGTATGAAAGATGATGAATGGCAAGATATAATTGATACTAACTTAACTTCTGTGTTTAAGGTAAGTAAAGCCGCGATTCGTCCTATGATGAAAAAACGTAATGGCCGAATTATTAATATTGGCTCTGTAGTGGGCTCAATGGGTAATGCAGGGCAAGTAAACTACGCAACAGCTAAAGCGGGTTTATTAGGTTTTACTAAGTCTTTGGCACGTGAGGTTGCTTCTCGTGGCATAACAGTTAATACTATTGCGCCAGGTTTTATCGATACAGATATGACACAAACGTTAACTGATGAACAAAAAGAGGGGATTTTCTCACAAGTTCCAGCTAATCGTTTAGGTAAACCTGAAGAAATTGCGAGCACTGTCGCCTTTTTAGCGTCAGATACAGCCGCATATATCACTGGCGAAACGATTCATGTTAACGGTGGTATGTATATGGTGTAACCCTTAAATATAAAGGGCTACATTGTTTCGTATCACTATTTTAGTGTAGTAAACAGGTTCGACCACCTAAAAAAATAAAGCTATAGGCTTGCATGGCAGGGCTTTGGCGAATACACTACACGCAATTTGATAAATTACACTTTCAGTAAGTAAAGGAAAAAAAATGAGTACTATCGAAGAACGCGTTAAAAAAATCACTATTGAACAACTAGGTGTTAGTGAAGCAGAAGTTAAAACTGATTCATCTTTCGTTGATGATTTAGGTGCTGATTCATTAGACACAGTAGAATTAGTTATGGCGTTGGAAGAAGAATTTGATACTGAAATTCCTGACGAAGAAGCTGAAAAAATCACTACTGTTCAAGCGGCAATCGATTACGTTAACGCTAATCAGTAATTGCTAACTAGTTATTACTAGTTAATTGTAAAAATGTAATTGAAAAAAAGGCGGTATACTTATCATTTAAGTGACCGCTTTTTTTGTATCTCCTATTTCATAATTAAGAGGTAGAACACAATGAGACGTGTTGTTGTTACCGGTCTTGGTATGCTTAGCCCACTAGGCAATACCCCTGAACAAACCTGGGAAAACTTATTACTTGGTAAAAGTGGTATTCGTAATATTGATCATTTCGATACAACTGAGTATTCAACTAAGTTTGCAGGTTTAGTTAACGATTTTGACGCGCAAAACTATATGGAAAAAAAAGAAGCCAAAAAAATGGATCTTTTTATTCAATATGGTGTTGCCGCAGGCGTTCAAGCAATCCAAGATTCTGGCATTGAAGTTAATGAACAAAACTCACCTCGTATCGGTGTGGCTATTGGCTCTGGTATTGGCGGGTTAGGCCTAATAGAACAAAATCATGAAAAAATGGTAAAAACAGGTAGTCCGAAAAGACTTTCGCCGTTTTTTGTGCCTTCTACAATCATTAACATGATTTCAGGTAATTTATCTATCATGTTTGGTTTGCAAGGACCTAATATTTCTATTACTACAGCCTGTACTAGTGGCGTGCACAATATTGGTCATGCAGCTCGCATGATTGCATACGGTGATGCTGATGTTATGGTGGCTGGTGGTGCCGAAAAAGCATCTACCACATTAGGAATGGGCGGTTTTGGTGCAGCACGTGCTTTATCTAGACGTAATGATGACCCTCAATCGGCTTCACGTCCTTGGGATAAAGATCGTGATGGTTTTGTTTTAGGTGATGGTGCCGGTGTTGTTGTTGTTGAAGAATATGAACATGCCAAAGCACGTGGCGCAAAAATTTATGCTGAGTTAGTTGGTTTTGGTATGAGTGGTGATGCTTATCATATGACATCACCTCCAGCAGATGGTGCTGGTGCAGCACGTGCGATGGAAAATGCCTTAAATGACGCTAAAATAAATGCTAATCAAATTGGTTATATTAATGCGCATGGTACTTCAACGCCTGCAGGTGATATCGCTGAAACTAATGCCGTAAAATCAATTTTTGGTGCCGATGCATATAATGTATTAATGGGATCAACTAAATCGATGACTGGGCATTTATTAGGTGCTGCTGGTGCCGTTGAAAGTATCTTTAGTATTCAAGCATTAGCGAGCTCTTGTGTTCCTCCAACAATTAATTTAGATAATCCAGGTGAAGGTTGTGATTTAGATTATATTCGCGGCTCAGCTCGTGATATTAATTTAGATTATGTTTTGTGTAATTCATTTGGTTTTGGTGGTACAAACGGGTCATTAATATTTAAAAAAATATAATAATTGAAGTGACTTGTAACTAAAGCTTGAAATCAATTTATTAAGCCTGAATACTTAGCATATATGTGTAAGTTCTCAGGCTTTTTTAATTTAGTTTTAACCTGTTTTATCTATATAGTGAACCGACAATGAAATTATGTTTAGTTAATGGAATACAACAAAATCATATTGATATTGAAAGTCGTGGTCTTGCTTATGGGGATGGCCTGTTTACTACGGCAAAAGTCATTCATGGTAAAGTAGAATACTTAACACAGCATGTAGAACGTTTAACTTCTGGTTGTGAAAAACTGGGGTTCTCATCTCCTTCATCAGACGAATTAACACAACAATTAGCTGCTATAGCAAAAAACTATCCATTAGCTGTGCTCAAAGTTATTATTGCAGCAAGTAGTGGTGGGCGAGGTTATGCGCGCTCATCAAACAATCATCATGATCTGATCATTATGATCCATGATTATCCGATACATTATGATAATTTGATTCATAGCGGCATTAATTTAGGGCTCAGTAAGCAACAAATAGGTATTAATCCTATGTTAGGTGGTTTGAAGCATTTAAACCGTCTCGAACAAGTTTTATTAAGGCAAGAGTTATCTTTGAGTAATGTGGATGACTTGGTGGTGACAAATATAAATAATGACGTGATAGAAGCAACTAGTGCTAATCTATTTATTTTCTTAAATGACACATTATATACGCCAGACGTTAGTCAAAGTGGTGTAAATGGTATTATGCGTCAAACTATATTGCGCCATTACCCTGAAACCATTATTAAAGCTATTTCTCTAGAGGAGGTTGCTCAAGCACAGGCAATATTTGTGTGTAATTGTGTTATGGGCGTCATGCCTGTGAATAATTATAACGGGCAGGTATTATCATTAGACTTACCCTTAGCAATAGCACTAACTATCCGTAATGGTATTAACCGTGAGCAATAAATTATTAATAGGTTTTTAATGAAAAAAATACTTTATGTTTGTATTGGTAGCGCGATTATATTTATTCTTGGCTTTTTTCTTTTATTAGAAAAAGAAATGAATAAGCCTTTACCAATTACACAGCATCAATTAATTACTATTGAACAAGGTAGTTCTGTTGCTTCATTTTCAAAGGCATTAGAGAGCAAAGGTTGGATAGATAATCGTTTTTGGCTTAGAGTCTACGCACGTTTACAACCTCACAAAACCATTATAAAAGTTGGCACTTATCAAATTTTGCCTAACTCAAGTTTGCAAAATATTCTGACATTAATCACTAGTGCAAACGAGCATCAATTTAAATTCACTATTGTTGAAGGCACAACGTTTAAAGAGCTATTGACTCAATTAGGTAATCATTCAGAGTTAATGCATACTGTAGAGTCATTAAGTATTGAACAAATATCGCAACGATTAAATATAGAACAAGCTAATCCTGAAGGGTGGTTTCTCCCTGAAACTTATGCTTTTACTAAAGGTACAGAAGATCTTCAGATTTTAAAACGTGCTCATGCGTCGATGCAAAACACCTTAAGCAAGCTTTGGCAAGCGCGTGCAGTCGGTTTACCTTATGAATCGCCATATGAAGCCTTAATTATGGCATCAATTATTGAAAAAGAGACCAGTCATATACCGGAACAGCCTTTGATCGCCTCGGTCTTTATGAATCGGTTAGCGAAAAAAATGCGATTACAAACCGATCCTACGGTTATTTATGGCTTAGGTGAACGTTATAAGGGAGACATTACTAAGGCGCATTTAAGAGAGAAAACAGCTTATAACACTTATCGTATAAATGGTTTACCACCAAGTCCTATAGCAATGCCGGGGTTATCAGCTATTAAAGCAGCACTTAATCCCCAAGAGAGTGATTATTACTACTTTGTTAGCGAAGGGAATGGAAAACATGTTTTTAGCCGAACGCTAGCGGAGCATAATAGTGCCGTTAGAGATTATTTGAAACAGCTAAAAGCAAAACAGTAAGCGCAAAAAAATAAGCGTAATTTTGAGCCTGTAACAGCTTTTCTTTACTATATTGCTTATTACGTTGCTTATGGCATAGTTTATTCGAAGGATAATTACCTGTCCGTTCATCAAAAATGCATTTAACAGACGTCAATTGGCAAGAATATGCTTATTAATGTCATTTTTTGTGGGGTACTCCCGTCAGTTAACGACATCCGATTTACTTTATATCAAATGAATAGTAAATATTCGCCGAGTTTTCTAAACCAGAAACCGCTTCAACCCATAAACGACTATAGATATAAAACCTAACCGTCAGCTCTTTAATTGGTTCAGTTACGCCTACGCCGTATTTCACATAAACTTGATCACCTAAATATCCGGCAATAGAAGCTTGTTCATCGTCTCCGTCAATTTCAAGTTTATTGAGCAAGGGTAGCTTTTCTATTTGAGTTAGTACTCCCGAAAAGTTTGTTATTGCCGTTCCTAAGGCCACACCTATTGCAGCATTACTATTATTCGTTTTAGCATCTAAGCCTCGGCCTCTAACTAAATATGATAAGGCTTCTGATTGCTGCATAGTAGGTTTTGAAAACAGTGTAATATGTAAACTATTCGCTAAACCTTTAGC
>Ga0193951_1000671_pt1 | contig 15340 bp, 10 predicted proteins | sample BB_2_MG_FD_140370 | JGI IMG/M metagenome (GOLD analysis project Ga0193951, IMG submission 140370) | Microbial mat bacterial communities from the Broadkill River, Lewes, Delaware, United States - BB_2_MG | ecosystem: Environmental > Aquatic > Freshwater > River > Microbial mats | place: USA... | reverse complement strand
GTTTTCGATGGCGAAATTATTACAGGTATCCAAATTGCTAGTATATTAGTGGCACTAATTGGAGTTGCATTGGTGAATAAAAAATAAATAATGAATATTTAAGATGTGAGTTGAGAGTTAAAAGAATATCAACTTTTAATCACTAATTAACAATATTACAGTATCACTAAACTCTAAAAACTAAAGAAAAAAACAAACAACATGATTTTAAACACCCTCGATTGGACAATTGTAATAGTCTTTTTTATTTTTTCGCTTCTAATAGGTCTTGTTGCAATGCGCAAAGCGGGAAAAAGTTATGCCGATTTTTTTCTATCGGGAAGAAATATGCCCTGGTGGTTACTTGGTGTTTCAATGGTAGCCACAACTTTCTCGTGCGACACTCCTAACCTTGTGGCCGATATTGTTCGTCAGAACGGTGTTGCTGGAAACTGGGCATGGTGGGCTTTCTTATTAACAGGAATGTTAACAGTGTTTATCTACGCTAAGCTATGGCGACGTTCGGGCGTTTTAACCGATTTAGAATTTTACGAGATACGATATGGAGGAAAACCAGCAGCGTTCTTAAGAGGATTTAGAGCATTATATCTGGGTGTATTTTTTAATGTTCTTGTTATCGCAACAGTGTGTCTTGCTTTAATAAAAATTGGTGCCGTAATGCTTAACTGGTCGGCTGTTGATACGCTTTTAGTAGCATCGGTTATTCTTTTAATATACTCGGTTTTGGGTGGTTTACGAGGTATTCTACTTACCGATTTTTTTCAGTTTATTGTCTCGATGATTGGAGCAATTGGTGCTGCTTTTGTTTTATTAAAACGACCAGAAATAGGCGGATTAACCGATATGTTAACACACCCAAATGTTATGGGTAAATTAAATATGCTACCCGATTTCTCTGATAGCAATGCACTATGGATGTTGTTTATTCTTCCTCTTGCGGTTCAGTGGTGGAGCGTATGGTATCCAGGCTCGGAACCAGGTGGCGGCGGATACATTGCTCAAAGAATGCTGTCGGCTAAAGACGAAAAAGGAGCAATAAAATCGACCCTTTTCTTTAATATTGCCCATTATGCTTTACGCCCTTGGCCATGGATTCTAGTGGCTCTAGCTTCGCTGATAATTTTCCCCGATTTAGTGTCTCTTCAAAAGGCATTTCCTAATATCGATCCAAATATTGTTCAGCATGATTTAGCTTATCCAGCAATGATGAGCCTGCTGCCTCACGGCTTTTTAGGACTGGTTGTAGCTTCGCTGATAGCTGCTTTTATGTCAACAGTATCTACTCAACTAAACTGGGGTGCATCGTATATTGTTCACGATTTTTATTTCCGCTTTTTCGACAAGCAAGCATCAGACAAAAAACTTGTTTTGGTTGGACGAATAGCCACTGTTTCGCTAATGGTTTTAGCAGGTCTGTTTGCCTTGGTACTTCAAAATGCTCTGGGGGCATTTAATATTCTTTTGCAAGTGGGAGCTGGAACTGGTTTAATATTTATTCTGCGCTGGTTTTGGTGGCGTATTAATGCATGGAGTGAACTTACAGCAATGATAGTGTCGTTTTTAGTTGCTCTATTTTTCCAAATTATTTATCCATACACTGGTTTTCCTGAACTCACAGATGGTATAAAACTAGTTTCGGGAGTAGGCTTTACAACTATTGCTTGGGTGTTGGTTACTTTTATAACAAGACCAACCGACAGAAAAACACTAATAAACTTCAATAGCAAAATTCAAGCTGGTGGTCCAGGATGGGAAAAAGTTAACGAAATGGCAAAAGCCGACGGTGTGGAAATAATTGAAAAAGCTAAAGGATGGGATGTGCCAACAGGCATCTTGTGTATGGTATTAGGTACAATTATGGTTTATTCAGCACTATTCTGCTTTGGATACTTCCTTTTTGGCAACTTACTGCTTGCTTCAATATTATTTGCGATAGTTGTTGTTTCGGGTTGGTTGCTGAATAAGACACGAAAACGATTGGTTATACTATAAAATATTATGAATGTAGAGGCAAGGTGTTACTTGTCTCTACTTTAATGTACACATACTACAAAACAAATCAACTTATATTCCGTTATAGATGTAACTCAAATATTTACAGCTATGCGAAAAATCATTATTCTAATATTTCTTTCAACTTCTCTTTATTCATTTGGCCAGATTAATTACTCTAAGTACGGAGTTGACCAGACAAAACACATTCCTGTAGGATTAAATATTGGCGATCAAGCTCCTTCTTTCTCTGCAAACGACCAATATGGAAACACAGTTGTTCTGGATTCACTGTTAAAAAAGGGTTCGGTTGTAGTAATCTTTTATCGTGGTTATTGGTGCCCTGTATGCAGTCGTTATCTGAGTAATTTACAAGATTCGCTTGCATATATCGAATCTCGAAAAGCAACAGTTGTTGCTATTACACCAGAGAAACCAGAAGGCATCCAGAAAACAATTGCGAAAACAAAATCGGAATTTGTAATTCTCTCGGATTCGCTTGATAAAATATCAATAGATTACGATGTGCTATTTAATGTAACAAATGGATATGCAACAAAAATTAAATTAGGACTTTTTACAGATATAAGTAAGAATAATGGTTCACAGGAAGCCAAACTTCCTGTTCCTGCAACGTTTATTATCTCGCCCAACCGAAAAATTATCTACAAACAGTTTGACATTGATTACAAAAATAGAGCACATGTAATTGACATGATTAAGGCGTTGGAAAATATTGGTCGGTAATTATACAAGCCGAACTTATTAACTATTACCATCTTTATTTCTCAGTATAAAAATAAAAACGCTGACACTACCTCGACGATGTCTGATTCTATTATTTAACACCCTGAACGTTTGCCCAAAATCTGGGTAATTCATTGTATAGCCTAGCTTTTTCCTGCGTTCGTCTAAAAAAAAAGAACTATAAAGTCGGCTTTACCGACAATTGCCTATAAAAAAGAGACATAAATGTCGGTTTCACCTAGTATATTCTACAAAAAAGGAAGAATAGAGTCGGTATTTTATACGCTCACCTAGGTAAAAGATAGATAAATGTCTGATTTTATTAGGCTATATACTAAAAAAGGGAGAATCATGATTAATTATTATTGATTGTAGAGATAGTTTTTTTACGATAGCCTCTAATTCTTAGTATAAGGACGCCAAGTTTTTTTATTATTTCTTTGCGTCATGGCAACATAGCAATACAATTTACACAGGTTTGAATTTAAATGAACAAAAAACAACCTTTAAATACGACAGAGCCATAATAATTAAGTATTATGTTATATTTCTTGTAAGACTTCAGTTATTTTAAGCATTATTTGTTCGTATTCCCAATCTTTTGTATCGCCCAATCTTACAATTACGGTTTTATTTTTTGGATCAACATATAAGATTTGTCCCATAATTCCCACAGCCGAGTTAGTACCTGGATACACTTTTAATGCGTAGCGATATTCATTCATATCTTTCCACATATATTTTTCGCGATACCATTTTTTATATCCTTTGGGTGTTACTCTTAGCATAGTGCCTTTTACCGATTTATGAGCATATTTCTTGCGATATAGCTTTATTACATCTGTAGAATCTTTAAAAAATATATTTCCTAATGAGTCTTCTCCCTCGTAGCATTCATTGTACCACTGGTTTTTGTATCCGCCTCCATTTTGTGTGTTCAACGATATAGTTTCAGTAATCCATTTTTCCGAAACTATCTGTTTACCGCCAAACTTTCCTTTGTTAACATAAAGGGTTCCTATTTTTGCCAAATCGATTGCGCTAATATTTAACCCACAATACGATTTTGCCGACTTGTGCTTTTTGTCGTCAAGACTCCAGCTCCCTCGATTTTGCATGCCTAAAGGTTTCCAAACTTTATCTTCAAAATACTTTGCAAGATTCTGACGAGTAGCTTTTTCGAGTACAATGCCCAATATTGCTGTCGAAACACTTTGATACTCATGGCTAGTTCCTGGTTTACATTTAAAATGCATTCTCTTAATTTTGCCTAGCTGATTTGTACCGTAATATAACCGTGCCATCCATGATAGAGGATTGCTGTATGACTCATTAAATTTTATCCCCGAACGCATATCCAACAAATGTCTTATTGTTAGTTCACCAAACATTGGGTCGGCATCTCTTAATTCTTTAATATACTTTGTAACAGGATCGTTTGTATTTTTAATAAATCCCTCGTCAATTGCGATTCCTATTAATAAGGATGTAACTGATTTAGATGCAGAGAAAATTGTTGAAAAATCCTGATTATTATATCCATTAAAGTACTCTTCGAATAAAACCGAATCGTTTTGAATGACAACAAATGCTCTTGTAGAAGTACTATCAAGAATCGTTTTTAAGTTTTGTAACTCCCCTCTATTATTCTTAAAAAGTATTGTGTCTAAAACAGAATTGCTCTTTTTATTAAAAAAATACTTATCACTATTTTCTTTAAAGACATACTGAGCAAAGACCTTTGAATCATCAATATCAGCTTCACCATATCGAATATATCGGGAAACTATAGTACATGAGCTGAATAGTAATATTGCTGATAGTAGCTGTATTATTTTTTTCATGTGTGTTTTATTAATATTCTTGTAAAAAATTATTAGTGCTTAGAACCTAGTTATTAACTATCTAAACTCCAATAACTAATAATTATAATAACTATTCGTACTTAAGCACCTCCACCGGATTCTGCTTTGCTGTTCTATAGGTTTGTAACCAAACTGTAGCCAACGAAATAATTAAAACAGCTACACCTGCTAAGGCAAAAATCCACCAACTTATGGTTGTTTTGTATGCATAATTTTCAAGCATCAACTCAATCAAGTAAAAAGCCAGAGGAAAAGCAATTATAAATGCTATAGCCATCCATCTAAGATAAACTTTGTTTAGCATAAAAATAATCTCCATTACTGTTGCCCCATTTACCTTTCGTATTCCAATCTCTTTAGATCTTTTACGTAACATAAATAACGATAATGCAAAAAGTCCTAATAACGATAAGACAATCGATATTCCGCCACCAATTAGCACCATTGTTTTAATTCTATCTTCTTGCTGATAATTCCTTAGGTTCATATCTTTCATTATATATGAAGCCGATTGCCAAGAATCATCCACTTTTTTAAATGCACTGTTAACAATATCTAATGTTGATTTAGATGCCAAACCAACAGTTTTTATTACTATAAAGTTTGGCCTCTTTCGGTAATTGGTAAACATTAATGGTTCAATTGCACTACGCAAAGAGTAATAATGGTGGTCTGCAGCAATACCAATTATTGTAAACTCTTTTTCCCACATAATAAGTTTTTGCCCAATTATATTTTCACCTCCTCCAAGAGCTTTTACGGCTGCTTGATTTAGAATCATGGCTGTTTTATCTGTCTCAATCTCCTCCGAAAATTCACGCCCTTCAACCAATTGAATACCCATGGCATGAAAATAGCCCGCATGCACGCGCTTTTCATTTATCATTACCTCTTCCGACTTTCCTTTCGCTTTTAAGAAACCTGCCTGTCCCGATGTTCCTCCAACAGGATCGTGTACAGACGAGGTAACCATCTCTATCATTGGAGATGCTTTAAGTTCATCTCTAATGCCATCAATATTACTAAGAATCTCTTTATTTAAGTCTTGCACCACAATGACATTCTCTGGCGAATATCCTAAATCATAACTCTTTAAGAAATCTATCTGCTTAACTATTCCCAATGCAGTAGTAATAGCAACTACCGACACAACAAACTGAAATATTACCAGACTACCAGAAAATCCAAATCTTCCCTTAACAACCTGATGGCCTTTTATTGTATTCTGAATAGGTTGACGAGATATTGCAAAAGCAGGATATAATCCCGATAAAATCGCAGTGATTATTGTAATAAACAAGAACCACAATCCAGGCAAACTAATCAAGTTAAGTTCAAATCTTTTGCGTAACAACATGCTTGCCTCAGGGATTAACAACTGAACAATAACCAAAGCAATTATCGCCGAAATTAATGTTAACAAACCGGAAGTTGTTGTTAGCTTAACAAAAAGATCACGACGTTCTGCACCCATAACTTTATGAATTGTATAATCTTTAATACGCGATTTGTAATGTGCAGTAAATAGGTTAATATAATTAATTATTGCAGTGAGTAATACAAAAAAGGCAATTATAGAAAAAATATAAACCGATTCTATACTCCCTTGAGCACCAAGACGAGTACTATAGTCGGAACGAAGATACACATCAGTAAGTTTCTGAGTTTCTGATGTACAAATGGCACCCCATTGGGCAAATAAATCGTTGTTTATTCTATCGTTAACTTCTCGACACTTAGAAAGAACCTCGTGATGATTAACTCCCTCTTTAAGCATGATGTAGGTAACAAACTCCATCCCTCCAAAGTCTGCAAACGAAGGGAAAGTGTGAATTGACCCTACAATATCGAAACTATAGTGTGATTTTTTGGGGATATCTTCGATAACGGCCTTTACTGTAAAAACAGTTTTATCATACCTAAGTGTTTTACCTACTGGATTTTCGTCACCAAAGAATTTTTCACTTGTATTCCTATTTATAATAATACCACCTGCATCGTCAAGAGCAGTTTCTAAATTACCATAAATGGTTGTAAAAGTGAATATATCTGTAAATTCTGGATCTACCAAAATTATCTTTTGACTGTTATACCGCTTATCTCCAACATAAATATTGCCATACCCCTCTAGATATACTTTAGCTATTTTCTCAACTCCCGGCACTTCTGTTAAAATAGCATCTTTTGACGCAGAACGACAAATACCAGTTTTATTGTGCTGATTATCTGAAGTAATTATATTATTAATCTTATATATACGCTTTGCATTTATATTATATGTATCGTATCCAAGTTGACTATTAATAAATAAGAATAGTAGTAGAGATACAGCCAAACCTAATGCCAAGCCAAGAATATTAATAAGAGTTAGGAACTTATTTTTTTTAATTTCGCGAAATGATATTTTGAGGTATTTAAAGATCATGTTTTTTTTATTTGATAATAATTATCTAGGTGGTAGACACACAGTATCCTACTGTTTGTCTACAAAATTATATTGTTATTCGTATTTTAACGATTTAACAGGGTTTTGCATAGCCGATTTAACTGACTGCCAACTAACTGTAATTACAGCAATAATCAGGGCCGTAAGCGCTGCCGCCACAAACATCAACCATGACATTTCTGTTTTATACGCAAATTTTTGCAACCACTTTTCCATAAATAGATATGCCAAAGGAATACCAATAATAATTGAAATAAATACCAATTGGATAAATGATTTATTAAGCATAAACAAAATATTGTAAACAGAAGCTCCATTGACCTTTCGAATTCCTATTTCTTTTGTTCTTTGCTCAGCGGCAAATGCAGATAACCCTAACAGTCCTAAACAAGAGATGAATATTGCAATAAAAGAAAAACTGCTAAATAGGTTTGATATTCGCTTTTCTGATGTGTACATACTGTTTAATTTGTCGTTAAAAAATCCTGTAGTCAATGGTTCTTGGGGATTTATATTTTGCCAAACTTCTTTTACTTTTTCTAGCGTGCTATGAATGTTTCCTTTTTGTAATCTTACAATAAGGATAGGGGCATTGGTTGTGATAGGTATTAAAACTAGAGGCTCTATTTTACTATGTAATGATTCAAAGTGATAGTCTTCTACAATACCAATAATTCTACCTTTCCATCCAAATCCAAACGATTTACCAATTGGGTCTTTAAGTTGCATTTGCCTAATAGCCTCTTGGTTTAATATCACTTCATATTCCTGAACATCATCTTTAAAGTAATCTATGTTAGAAAAATTATTCCCTTCAGCTAACTTAATCCCTAATGTTTGTAGGTAGTTATTATCTACTTGAGTTATACTTATAAGAACACTTGACTTAGGATCTTTACCCTCCCAATCAAAACCACCAGTATTGTTACCACCTAAAAAAGGTCCTTTGTCGGCTTTTGTGCAATTAACTATTTGTGGTAATTTATTTAATTCCTGAATTAGAACTTCATCTTTCATGGTGCTAGCTCCATTAAGTTCAACATAAATGAGATTTTCTTTATCATATCCCAGATTTGTATTCATTAGGTGTTTTAGCTGCGAGTTAATTACAATTGTGCATATTATTAAAGCAACAGATAAAGAGAATTGAATAATCACCAGAATATTTCTGAAGCTAATTTTTTTGCTTTTTGTTAATGACCCCAATGGTTTTAATGCTCGCATAGCCGAGAATGATGACATATACAGTGACGGATATACACTAGCAAAAATTGTTGTTGCAATTCCAATAGCTAGAAAACCTAAACTAAACTTAAGGTCGAAAACCTCGGTAAAAGTGATTGATTTACCTGATATCTGGTTAAATAGAGGTATTGCCGAGTAAGCCATTATTAGCGAAACACACATACATATAAATATTATCACTACCTTCTCAGTAAGAAATTGCATTACAATATTCCTCTTTTCGGCACCGTTAACCTTACGGATACCAACTTCCACAGCACGTTTTTGTGTTTTGGCAGTTGAGATGTTAACAAAGTTTATACACGCTATTAATAATATAATTATACCTATTCCAATAAACAGATAAATATATTGCAGTCTGTAACCAATACCATTATTGGTGTAAAGGCGATCGTTTTTGAGCGGTTTTAACGATAACTCAATATTTTCTGAGCCATTCTCTTTGTTTAGGTTTTTTATTGACTGTGAAAGGATTGTAACATTGCTATTTGGTTTGGTTTGTACTATTGTGGATGGCCAGTTACCATACCAATTGCTAAAATCTGCACCAAAGAGCTTAGTTAACTGAATTATTGGCATAATTATGTTGAAATCGAGAGTTGTGTTTTTGGGATTATCGGCAACCACCGCTCCAACGGTAAATTCCTTTATACTATTAATAAGCAGGGGTTGTCCCAGAGCACTTTTATTTCCAAAGAATGTATTTGCAACCTTTTTTGTGATAATTATGTTCTCGCAATTGTTTAAACAATTAATATCACCTTCAATTAATTCTAAGGTAAAAATATCTGTAAACTCTGGATCTGCGGCAACAATCATATCTGTAACAAATTTTTTATCTCCATTACCTACTGGAAAATTTCCCCATTCTGTAAATCGGCAAACTGTTTCCACTTCGGGATAATTTTTCTGTAAAGCATCCTTTAGAGGAAAAGGGGTACACTTGGTATGAACCTCGTTTCCATTGTCGTAAGTCTGATTACTTATTGCAAAAAATATGTTGTCAAGATTCTTGTGTTGTTTGTCGAAACTTAGCTCGTCAGCCACCCACATAAAAACCAAAACAGAAACAGCTATTCCAGAAGATAATCCAAGTATGTTTAGGATAGAGAAAAACTTATTCTTGATAAGATTCCTGAATGCCAACTTTATATTTAGTAAAATCATTTTCGATGTTTTTTAAGTATCATACTAACTCTGTTACAAGACCTACCTGTTTTTTCTCTGTTATAATCTGCCCGTCAAAAAGGTTAATTACTCTATGAGCATAGCTAGCATCTATATCGGAGTGAGTAACCATAACTATTGTAGCACCGTCGGCATTAAGTTCCGAAAGTAGTTTCATAACCTCCTGACCATTTTTTGAGTCTAGATTTCCAGTTGGCTCATCGGCAAGTATTAACTTTGGGTTTACCACCAAGGCACGAGCAATAGCTACACGTTGTTGTTGTCCACCCGATAGTTGTTGCGGAAAATGATTTTTGCGATGGCTAATTTTCATTCTATCTAAAACCTTTGTTATTCGCTCTTTCCGTTCCGAAGCACCTATTCTAAGATAGATTAGTGGTAGCTCAACATTTTCGTAAACAGACAATTCATCAATCAAATTAAAACTTTGGAATACAAATCCAACTTGTCCTTTGCGTAAACGTGTACGCTGAAGCTCTTTTCGTTTTGAAACATCAACACTATCGAAGAGATATTTCCCCGATGTTGGATTATCTAGCAGTCCGATGATATTAAGTAACGACGACTTACCACATCCCGAAGGACCCATAATTGCTACAAATTCTCCCTTTTGTACATGTAAATTTACATTGTTAATAGCTGTTGTTTCAATCTCTTCTGTCTTAAAGACCTTGTTTAAGTTGGTTATTTTAATCATAGTTTTATTTTTATTTTTGATAAATACGCATAGTCGTACGTCTCTTTATGTTAATATATATTTACTGTAAAATTATCTTCTCACTATCACCAAACATATCGTATCCAGATGAAATTATCTTTTCACCAGGTTTAAGCCCATCAAGAATCTGGTAATACTTTGGATTTTGCTTACCAATAGTAATCATTCGTTTTTCGGCATAACTACCATCTTCAGACAACACAAAAGCCCACTGTCCACCTGTGCTCTGGAAAAATCCACCACGTGCTACTTGTAAACTTTCAGTGGTTTCGCCAAGTTGCAAGTTCATATAATATGTTTGCCCTGTACGCATATTTTCGGGCTTTTTGCCTGTAAAAATTAAATCAATATCAAACTGCCCCTCTCTAACATCTGGATAAACTTTAGCTATTCTTAGGTTAAAACTATCTTGCTTACGCTCTAAATTAGATATTAATCCTTTTTTAATTCTATCAATATAATGCTCATTAATTTTAGCCTTAATCTTAAACGACGTAAGAACATTAATTTGCCCAATACGCTGTCCTTTGCTGATTGACTGCCCTATGTCTGCTGTTAAAGAACCCAATTGTCCATCAACAGGAGCTTTCACATTCAGATTATCTAGACGCTGACGAACCATCGATAAATTTATCTGCATATTATTTAAATTCTGATCCATGTGTGTCCGTTGATTTTCGCGAAAAATTGAATCTTGCACAAGTTTCATGTATATCAGTTCGCGATCTTTTACTGCCAAAGTATATTCTTCTTGCGCCACAATAAACTCCTCCTTCGATATTACCTTCTTTTCGTATAACATCTTTTTGGTTTCGTAATGACGCTTTAGTCTTAAAATCTCGAAGTCTTTGTGTAAAATCTGTTGCTTATTGATAATCTTTCCTTGCTCCATTGCAATCATAGTATTTCGAAGTTCGTTAGTATGATAAGCTAGATTCGATTCGCTATTCATAATTGTTAGGTTAAGATCATTGTTTCGAAGCTTGAGAATTACATCGCCACGGTTAACCATTGCTCCCTCTTCAATGTAAATCTCCTCAATCTTACCACCCTCTTCAACATCCAAAAACACTGTTGATATAGGCTCTACTTGCCCCATAATTCTGATGAAGTCGTGAAACTTTCCATTAAAGACCTCCGAAATAATAACTTTTTCTTTTTCAATATTCAATTTAGCTGATGTGTCTCTAATAGATATATAAAGACCAATTGCAATTACTAAAACCGAAATAGAAATATATTGTATGTGACCTCTCTTTATTAACCTTTTGCTCTGTATTATCTTATCCATATTTTTAAACTTTCCCTTTTTAAAGCAATGGACATACCAAAAACGGAATGTTTCAGAAATAGAACATATTAGAATATTTAGTCTATTTCGTATTGTATAAATATTTTACAACAGAGTGTAAAAATATTTGACACCTATTTTACGAACTCTATTTTTATTTATGTTTGTTCATCGGTTATATATCATTCAGCAACCCTAAAACAAAATAAACAATATGCAAAAAGAGTCAATTCTTATTGTAGACGATAATAAAAATGCCCTAAGCGCTCTTCGTATGTTTTTGATGTTAGATTTCGAAAACGTAGTAACAATATCGAATCCAAATTTATTGCCAAGCAAACTTAAAGAGCAAATGTTTGATGTTGTTTTGTTAGATATGAATTTTTCAGCTGGAATAAATAATGGAACCGAAGGACTTTTCTGGCTTTCGGAAATAAAAAAAATATCGCCTACTACCGAAGTTGTTCCAATTACTGCCTATGGCGATGTTGAATTAGCTGTTAAAGCTCTTAAACTTGGAGCCTCAGATTTTGTTCTTAAACCTTGGGAGAACCAAAAGTTGTTGGCTACTATTAAATCGTCGTGTCGCCATCGTCAATCAAATTTAAAAATAGATAAACTGCTAAGTCGCGAGGATTATCTTAAGCACGAGATTAATAAAAATAGAAATATAATTATTGGTGAATCGCCAGAGATAAAAGCAGTACAAAAGCTTATTGAAAAAGTATCAAAAACCGATGCCAATGTATTAATTACTGGTGAAAACGGAACAGGTAAAGAGCTTGTAGCGCAAGAAATACACCGCCAATCAAATCGTGCAAGCGAGTTAATAGTTAGTGTTGATATGGGCGCAATCCCCGAAACATTGTTTGAAAGCGAACTTTTTGGGCATAAAAAAGGTGCCTTTACTGATGCTCGCGAAGATAGAATAGGAAAATTTCAGCTTGCCGATAAAGGCACCCTATTTCTTGACGAAATTGGTAATCTACCTCTTACATTACAATCGAAACTACTCGCCGTTTTACAGAATAGGGTTGTAACACCAGTTGGATCAAATAAAAATAACCCAATAAATATTAGACTAATTAGTGCTACTAACTGTAATATGCAAGATATGGTTGGTAATATGTCGTTTCGAGAAGATCTTCTTTATAGAATAAATACTATTCAGATTGAAATACCTCCTTTGCGCGAAAGAGGAGATGATATTGAACTTTTAGCAACTCATTTTCTTAAAATATTTGAAAAAAAATATCAGAAAAGACGACTTAAATTAAGTATTGGGGCTATCAGAAAACTTAAAAAACACAGCTGGCCAGGGAATATACGCGAACTACAACATACAATAGAAAAAGCTGTTATCCTAAGCGATTCGGATGTGTTAACAGATAACGATTTTTTGTTTAATACAACTCATAATTCAGCGTCTGATAGACCAGAAAGTTTAGAAGAGATGGAACGCATAATGATTGAGGATGCTATGGACAGTAATAGAGGTAATTATTCGGCAGCAGCAAACCAGTTAGGTATTAGTAGGCAAACACTTTATAATAAACTTAAGAAATATGGTCTTTAAAAACGTAACTCTTACCCTGCTTATTAATATTATTGTTTTTGCCGCCACAATAGTATTTTTAACACTTACTATTCAGTCAGAAAAGTGGTTTTATGTATCAATTATTTTTGGTCTATTAATTATTGCAGAAGTCTATAATCTTATACTCTTTTACAACTCAGTAAACAGAAAGGTAGCCTATTTCTTTGAAGCTGTAAAGAACGATGACTCTTCTCTGGTTTTTCCTGAAACCATAACAAGTAAATCAATTGTAAGGCTACACAAAAGCATGAATAATATTAATAAACTAATTTCCGATATAAAAATTAGTAATCAGAGTAATGAAAAATTCCTTATCGAACTTATAAACCATTCGTCTACAGGATTAATGTCGGTAGATAATAGTGGATATATTGGACATATTAACAATAGTGCAAAAACTCTTTTGGGAATTAATGATACAGCAAACTTTAATACTCTAAAACAACAAAACCCTGTTATTTTTAAAATTTTAAATTCTATAGCTCCATTTGAGAGACGTAGTGTAAAACTTCTTTTTAACAGCGAGGTAAAGCATCTTGTTATTCAAAAATCGACTCTTAAATTTAAAGATGAAGAGTATGATATTTTTTCGCTCGATGACATTAAAAAAGAGATAGATGAAAATGAGTTAGACTCATATCAAAAGTTAATACGAGTAATGACTCACGAAATAATGAACTCAATTGCTCCAATTACATCTTTAAGCAATACTATATCTAGATACTTTTATTCAAAACAACAACCAAAAAAACCAGATGAGATTACACAAAAAAATATTACAAATACAATAGATGGATTGTCAATTATTGAGGAACAAGGTGATGCTTTAATACACTTTGTTGATAACTATCGTAAGTTGACAAAATTACCTGAACCAAATTACAAAAACATAGTTGTTAAAGATTGGCTAAACTCTTTTGTGATGCTTTATAAGGCCGAAATGGAGTCTAGAGATATAATATTTAGAGTTGCTTTTGATAACAACATCTCCAATTTTATAAGTGATGACAAACTTCTAAATCAAGTAATTATTAACGTTATTAAAAATGCCATTCATGCTGTTCAAAATTCTACTAACAAAGAGATTGCGTTAATTTTAGAATTGTCTGAAACAGGAAAACGTGTAATAAAAATTTCTGACACTGGGTGCGGAATAGAGTCAACGCTTATTGATAAGATATTTATACCTTTCTTCACAACTAAAACCGATGGCGATGGTATTGGTTTAAGTTTGTCGCGCCAGATTATTAAACGCCTTGGTGGAACTTTTGCTGTTAAATCGGAACTAGGAAAAGGAACTCAAGTTATTATTAGTTTGTAGAAATTCTAAAACATCTCCCAATGTCCCTCCAAACCTATCAACAGATGAATTACTATTGAAGGAACATCTGCATGGCCATCGGAAATTGGAATTTTAGCATATCCTGCTGTAAGCTTACCTTCAAAGTTTACAGAACTATATTTGGTGAAATTTAATCTTTTTTGAATAGCTACTTGCGAACATATACCATTAAAATGGTAACCCAATCCCGCTGTTGTGTATTCTTTATTACGAACAGTTGTCTCAGGATGAGTTAATACGCCTCCAATTCCTATGCGTAAATCGAATCTTCGGTACTCAATCATCCTATTAATAAAAATCTGATTATAGCCGTGACTAATTCCAAAATGCTGTACTTCTGCTGGCTTATTATCTAAATATAATTTAAGATGATTTAATTCAACCTCCCAAAATTTATTCTCTACTCCTACCCCTAGTCTAAAAGAATAATAAATTGGTAGTTCGTAATCGCGAGTTTTATATTTTGCTGTTAACGATATATCTGAAAATCCTTTTTGAGATATAGATAATGGCATGGGAAAAGCATATGTAATACCAGGTAAAAACTCAATTTTCCATTTATAAGAAAATACATTTTGTTGCAGGCCAAACAGAAATATTAATACAATTAATCTTCTCATTTTTTCATCTCAAGATAATTCAAAAGCAACACAATGTAAAGACACTAACCAAATCATTGTTAACAACTCATGCACAAACGTTTGTATTGTTAATAAATTAATATGTTAAGATTTGTTAATTATATTTTAAAGTATCACTTTTGAATTCCTTTTCATTTTCACAAACTTTAAAAGGTAACAATTAATTAATATAAGTTTTAACAAAAAACATATTACACGGATGTAATTTTATCACATATTTTTTAAACTTAAATTTAGCTCAAATGAACAACAAGTTAATGCGTTGGTC
>Ga0193951_1000670_pt1 | contig 15365 bp, 11 predicted proteins | sample BB_2_MG_FD_140370 | JGI IMG/M metagenome (GOLD analysis project Ga0193951, IMG submission 140370) | Microbial mat bacterial communities from the Broadkill River, Lewes, Delaware, United States - BB_2_MG | ecosystem: Environmental > Aquatic > Freshwater > River > Microbial mats | place: USA... | reverse complement strand
TACGTCGCGTTGTAGAGCCTTTGATTACATTGGCTAAAACCGACAGTGTTGCAAATCGTCGTTTAGCATTTGCTCGTACACAAGACAAAGAAGTAGTAGGTATTTTATTTAACGAACTTGGTGCTCGTTACCAAGAACGTCCAGGTGGTTACACTCGCATTTTAAAATGTGGTTTCCGTACTGGTGATAAAGCTCCTATGGCTTATGTTGAATTAGTAGACCGCCCAGCAGTTGAAGACGCTGTTGAAGAAGTTGAAGAATCAGCAGAAGCTTAAGCATTAGTTTAAGTTTCATTCTTTTATAAGAATTAAAAAACCGAGCCTTGGCTCGGTTTTTTGTTTCTTGACGTTCGCTATTTTTCCCCGTATAAAATACCCTACTTTTTAGCTTATACTAATTGAAATGATTAATAGCATCATTTAGTACTAATATGTGAGTCAGTATAAATGTCATCACGAAATCCAATTATTGCTGTAACTGGCTCATCTGGTGCGGGAACTTCCACAACTACCGCTGCTTTTGAGCATATGTTTAGAACCTTAGGGATCAACTCTGTTAATGTTGAAGGCGATAGCTTTCATCGTTTTTCGCGTCCTGAAATGGATCTAGAAAAGCGTAAAGCGAAAGAAACGCATTCTAATATCAGTTACTTTGGTGATTTGGCTAATGATTTTGGTGCATTAGAAAAGTTATTTAGTAATTATGGTGAAACTGGACGTGGAATGACACGTCGCTATCTCCATACATTCGACGAGGCGGTGCCTTACAATCAAATGCCTGGTACTTTTACTCCATGGGAAGAGATAGGTGAGGGAACAGATTTACTCTTTTATGAAGGGCTTCATGGCGGTGTAGTGACTCCTGAGAACGATGTTGCAAAACATGTCGATTTACTTATTGGCATGGTACCTATTGTCAATCTGGAATGGATCCAAAAAATTGTGCGTGATACGAAAAAGCGAGGGCATACTCGAGAAGCTGTTACAGCAAGTATAGTGCGGAGTATGGAAGATTATATATCCTTTATTACCCCCCAATTTTCCCGTACACATATTAACTTTCAGCGGGTTCCTACGGTTGATACGTCAAATCCATTTAGTGCCAAGGGCATTCCAAGCTTAGATGAAAGCTTTGTTGTTATACGTTTTCGAGAAATGAAAAATGTCGACTTCCAATATTATTTACGCATGATTGATGGATCTTTTATGTCAAGAGTGAGCACATTAGTAGTACCTGGGGGGAAAATGGGATTAGCGATGGAGTTAATCTTAACGCCATTAATTCGAGATTTAATGGAAAGAAAAACACAGGCAAATAAACAACTCGATTGGATGAGTGATCTATAATATAGTTGCAGTAACTAGATTTTAATATACTAGGTAATGCTATCTTCACTAAGCTGTATTATTAATGATCGTTCAATTAAGTAAATGACACTGGCATCTATTTTATTTTTAGGCGAGCAATTTATTAATTTCTGTATCAAATAAATTTTTGATTAACATTGCAAACTCTTTAATAAATCGAGCTTGTTGTCCCGTAACTGGATTGTTGACCACACCAGAAAAGACTTCTTCTAGATCATATACAATAGCATCAACTTCACGAATAATAGCATTGCGTTGATTGAAAGATAGCGCACTGTTTTGACTACATACCGCTATTATTTGTTCGCTTAATTCAAGCTCTATTACTTCCATAATAGTCTCAGTATTACTATCTTCATTAAGCCTGCTTTCAAATAAGCTTAGGTGCTCTGTTAAATACTCAATTAAATGGATGTAACCTTCATTGTCTGTAACCATGATAATGTTATTAACCTTTATTGTGATAGCTTTAACTCTACAATTTTATTATTAAAACATAAATAGTAACTTAATGAAAATAAGGTTAATTTATATTTAAAGCTTAGTCATCTTTTAGGGGAAGTTAGCACTAAGTGATTATGAACTTAGTGCTAATAATTGAGTAACTGTGCTTAAGAGGCGTTAGTACTTTCAAAGATTTTATCTGCAGAGGCTGCAACAAAGCCTGTATAAAGTTCGCCATCAGCTTTTGGGTAGCGTTTAGCAAACTCATAGAAACAGCTCGGGATTTCCATAGTGGTATCGCTAAAGTTAACTAAAGCTTTATCTGCTAATGTTGATGATTGCTCTAACATAACTGTTGGATCACCTTTAATTTCACCACCAGTGGTGTTTAATTTATATCCTGCTGCTTTTAACGTGTCATTAACAGCCATAATACAATCATAACCTTTGAGGTGATTGATGCTAACGGTAAAGTGATTAGCACGGTATCCCCATGCTGCTAACCAAGCAGCATACTCACTTTCAGCTAATAAAGTTTGATAGTCTGTTGAATTGATTTTCCATGGGCGACCAGAATATAAAAAGTTTTCTTGCTCGCTGATGTCATCTGGTAATTGATCAACTAATGAGTGGATGATCGCTTGTATAGCCTCTGGGAATTCTTTAACGCGTAGCTCACTGATAAATACTTTAGGCATAGTGCTATCACTATGTTCATAATGTTTAGCGGTTAATTTTTTTGCTGCAAAATCGTATTGACCACATTCTGTATAACCAATAGCTAATAAATGATTAGCAAGTTTTTTTAAGTTCACTTTTTCTATATCAAAAGTACGGTAAGCAACATGATCGTTGATTACATCTTTTCCATCACCTAACAGTTGGTGAATTTTATCTGCAGAAGGTGTTACCGCGATATATTGTTGCCAAATATTGTCAAAGAGTTTAGTTACTGTAGCTGTCATCATTTTTCCTTTTTTATCATGGTAGTAGATATAAATTAAACAAAAAGGTAGTCGTAACAGTTAAGATTTTCATAAGAAAATCAGGTGATAACTGACGCTACCACCTAAATTTATAGTTGATCGATACTTTTAAAGAAGCAGGGACGTACCCCATCTTCTCTTTTATTAGCGAAAATATAAGTATCTTTAATTTGCATAGTTAAGTTACGTCGTTATAGTTTAATACCAGGGCTTAACGTTGCCGGTAAACTTACTTTTTCTGCTTCAACAGAGGCAACGGGGTATGCACAGTAATCAGCAGCGTAGAAAGCACTTGCTCTATGATTACCACTTGCGCCAATACCACCAAAAGGAGCGGCACTGCTTGCACCAGTAATTGGCTTGTTCCAATTAACAATACCTGCTCTGATACGAGTAAAGAAGTGGTTGTATAATGCTTCACTATCACTCAATAAGCCTGCAGATAAACCAAAACCAGTATTATTGCCTTCGTTGATTGCTTCATCAAAATCGGTATAGCGATATACTTTTAGTAAAGGACCAAAGTATTCTTCATCTGGTACTTCAGCAACAATATCTGTTACATCAATGATGCCTGGAGAAATAAAACCAGTATTAGCTTCTAAATGCTTCAATTCAAGTAATGAGGTTGCACCTAAATCAACTAATTTTTGTTGAGCAGCAACTAAACCTAACGCAGCTTTTTCAGAAATCATAGAACCAATGAAAGGTTGCTCATTATCATCATAATAACCAATCGTTAATGCTTTAGTCGCTTCAATTAGCTTAGCCATAATCGCATCGCCTTGTTCGCCTTGTTCAATGAATAAACGACGAGCACAAGTACAACGTTGACCTGTAGTAACAAAAGCAGACTGAATTATATCGTGCACAACGGCGGTTATATCACTAACATCTTTAACAATTAACGGGTTATTTCCACCCATCTCTAACGCTAATATTTTGCCCGGTTGACCACCAAATTGCTCATGTAATAAATGACCTGTAGTGGAGCTGCCTGTAAAGAACAAGCCATCAATCATTTTATTACTTGCTAATGCTTTACCTGTTTCCACTTCACCTTGCACAAGGTTAATAACACCAGCAGGAAGGCCTGCTGCTTGCCATAGCTTTATTACTTCTTCAGCAACTTTAGGTGTTAATTCACTTGGTTTAAATACCACAGTATTGCCTGCAATAAGCGCAGGAACAATATGACCATTTGGAAGATGGCCAGGGAAATTATAAGGACCAAACACAGCAACAACACCATGAGGTTTATGGCGAATAAAGGCTTTAGCACCAGGCATAGGGTTTTCAACAGTCCCTGTGCGTTCATTATATGCATTAAGTGAGATATTTATTTTACCTACCATAGCACCAACTTCACCTAGCGTTTCCCAGCGAGGTTTGCCTGTTTCTAGTGCTATGGTGTTAGCTAATTGTTCTTTATTTTCCGTTAGCAGTTCAGCAAATTTAGTGATGATAGCGACACGCTCATCAAAGCTGAGTATAGACCAGCTTTCAAAGGCAACACGTGCACTACTAATTGCTTGTTCAACTTGTGCCGGTGATGCAGTTTTACCTTGCCAGATAACTTCGTTTCTAGCTGGGTTTAGTGAGGTGACATCATGACCTAAGCCAGGTTGCCATTGACCATTAATAAATTGAACGTTTGACATATTTATTCCTATTTTAAATTAGGGTACTAATTAGGTAAAAGACGAACCCAGTCATCTTTCTGTACTTGTAACGCTTGAGCGACTTTATTGGTGATTACTACTTGGTTAGCGGTTTCACGCAGTGTCAAATTAACTTGTGTCGCTCTAAAGTTTTCAACTTGAGTGTTGCAAACAATGTATTTTTGGTTACTTTCTTCTCCGCAATTGTCATCAATTAGTACTTGGTATTTATTACTTTCTCGAATAGCTCTTATTTGACTTCGCTCTGCTTCAACTGTTGGACCGGCATCAAAAATGTCAATATAGCCACGACGAGAAAACCCCTCTGCCTCAAGTAAACGTAAGGCTGGTATTGTATTATCGTGTACTTTGTTAATAACTTTTTGCGCTTCTTTACTGAGTAAGTTGACATACACAGGGTATTTAGGCATTAATTCAGCGATAAAACCTTTATTACCTATTCCTGTTAAGTAATCAGCTTTGGTGAACTCAATAGATAAAAAATGTTCTTCAAGCCAACTATAAAATGGCGATTGGCCATTCTCGTCACTAACTCCTCGCATTTCGGCAATAATACAATCGGAAAAGCGCTCTTTATGTTCGGCAATGAATAAGAATCGACAGCGAGATAAGAATCGACCATTACTGTTTTTTCTATGACTTTCTTGTAAGAACAGAGTACAAATTTCAGTTGCACCAGAGTAGTCGTTACAAAGTGCAAGTGTTTCAACAGTATTGTGGATATTTAATTCACGTGAACTATGGACTACTTTGCCTAAATGATAATGATAAAAAGCATTATCTAAGCCGACAGCGGCTTCAATTCCTGTCGTACCTACAACTTGCCCAGTTTCAAGATCTTCCATCACAAATAAGTAGCCTTGATTACCAGGTTGGTTCACTTGAGTTTTAAAAGACTCTTCTGAGTGACTAATACGCTTTTTAAGTATCTCTTCGTTAACAGGTAATGAGGTAAAGCCATGGCCAGACTCAATAGCTATACGATGTAAGTCGTCATAATCAGTCATTTTAATAGGACGGATGATAATCATAAGTAATTCTCGATGATTAAAAGAAGTGCTTGCTAGCGTTAAATAAGCTAGCAAGCGTATTGAATAGCAATGTGGATTATGCCGTTATTTTGGCGATAGCTTTTTCAAAACGGGCTAAACCTTCAGTGATATCTTCATCAGGGATAATGAGTGAAGGGGCAAAACGGACAATACTAGCACCGGCAACTAAGGTCATAACACCTTCACTCATAGCAGCAACTAAAAAGTCTTTTGCTTTACCTTGATATTCATCATTTAATACCGCACCAATTAATAAGCCTTTACCACGTATTTCTTTAAATACGTTGTATTTAGTATTAATTGCTTGTAAACCATCAGCGAAAATTTTTGCTTTCGCTTTTACACCATTAAGTACTTCTGGTGTATTAATTACATCAATAACCGCTTCACTTACAGCACAAGCTAATGGGTTACCACCATAAGTGCTACCATGAGTTCCTATTTTCAAATGCTTAGCAATGTCAGTTGTTGTTAACATAGCGCCGATAGGGAAACCGCCACCTAAACCTTTGGCTGTGGTTAAAATATCAGGTGTTACGCCAAGATCCATATAGGCATAAAGTGAGCCTAAACGACCAGCACCAGTTTGCACTTCATCAAATATTAATAAAGCATTGTGCTCATCACATAGTTGACGAACGCCTTTAATAAATTCATCAGTTGGAGAAACAATACCACCTTCGCCTTGTAATGGTTCAATCATAATAGCGCAAGTTTTATCTGAAATAAGCGCTTTAACGCTGTCTAAATTATTATATTCAGCGTGTACAATATCACCTGGTTTTGGTCCAAAACCATCAGAATACGCTGCTTGCCCGCCTACCGTTACGGTAAAAAAAGTCCGTCCGTGGAAACCTTGGTTAAAAGCTATAATTTGCGTTTTATCGCTACCGTGAACATCAATAGCCCAACGACGAGCTAATTTTAAAGCTGCTTCATTTGACTCAGCACCTGAATTGGCAAAGTATACTTTTTCCGCAAAGGTATTATCGACTAGCTTTTTTGCTAAACGTAATGCTGGTTCATTAGTCATTACATTGGATAAATGCCAAATTTTCTCGCTTTGTTCTTGTATTGCGCCAACAAGTGCTGGGTGACAATGACCTAAACAATTTACTGCGATACCACCTGCAAGATCAACATACTCTTTGTCTTGTTGATCCCATACTCGAGAGCCTTGACCGCGTACTGGTATAACAGCTGAAGGTGCGTAGTTAGGCACCATGACATCATCAAATAACTCGCGATTAACAGAAAACTGTTCTGACATTTTTAACTCCTCAAAATTGGATGGATAACTTGTTTGTTTAGCACTCATTTTAGTATATAAGTAAACTGATTTTTTGTGCTAATAATATTGTTCGGTGTTTCAAAAACAGAAGGTTATTATGACAGGAAAAATTAACGCTGTCTTGCTAGTGAATGCCGCAAGCCATTAAAAACAAAGGCCTACCGTGTTTTATTCAAATATAATGAATATTTATTGCATGAAATAAAACGATTAAAAGATAGCTTTGTATAAGACAGGGAGTTGACTTACTGAAAAAGGATTCTTAATGTTTTTAATAAATAATCAAAAATAAATTAATAAAAAAGAGAGAGAACTAGTTAAATTTTAACTTTATATGGTCAATATCACTTTTTTTAAGCAAGATAAGTTCAGCTTTATTGAGTTTTGCAGACTCAAAAAGCGCTAACGCTTCCTTCGTATTGATTAAATTATCTTTGGCGAGATTACGGTAACAAACATACGCTTTAGCTTTAGTCACTATTTGTGCTATTGGGCACATTTTGTCAATAGCGTCAGCATAAGCTAAGTCAAACATTGGCTCTGTTATTGGCAAGCGATCAAAGTTCATAAATTCAATTAATTCAGCTGAAAGTTGGCTACTACGTAAAGTTAATTGTTCGAGTAACAGCTCGGGTGGATTTTCAATTTTAACCAGGATGTCATGCAAAGGTTTATCTTTGGCATCAAAAGCATCTCGTAACTCTTGTTTATACATCCGGTTGTAAGTACTTAAAAAGCATCGAGTTACGGCAAGTTGTCCCAGGTTCGATAACATGCCAGTTGTAAAGGCAACATAGGCATTAGCACCAACTTGTTCAGCAAGGAAGCTCGAAGCTAAGGCAATAGATAAACTATCATTCCACAGTTTGCGTTTCATTAAGTTAAAAGGAGCTGAGCTTTTAGGTAGCCAATGCTTAAGTATAAATGTTGGCATTACCAGTTTTAAATTATCTAAGCCTATGTAACTCAGTGCAAGTTTAGCATCGTTGACTTGAACATCGGCTCGTTTCCGATATTGAGGTTTATTAACTAAACTGATTAGATCTGTGGCAAGCCAGGGTAATGAAGTGGCTAGAGGTTTAATTTTATTAATAGAAGTGGCTCGCAAAGAGAGTAACTCTAAAATTATAGGGGCTTCTTCTTCAATATTAAGTACACTGGCATATAAATAAGCTTTGTTATCAAATTCTGCATTTACTTGCTTGTTTACTTGCGCAAAAAATGTCGCCATGACTTGCTGGCGAAAATGTTCTTTGCCATGATCGGCAACCATTTTTTCTTGTCGTGCAGTTTCTTCAACAGATAATAGTTGTCTACGGCGATTTTTTTGTTCACTCCCTTGAAAATCTACAAGATTAACTTTCCCCCGGCGTTGCTCAGCAAAGCTCTTACTAATAGATAAGCTAATGGCTTGCTGATATATAGAATAAATTATGTCATTGTTTTCAAAGAAGTGCATAGCGTTTAGTTCATGTGTAACAAGTTACTCTTTTACTTTAAAAGAGTATAACGTAAGCGTTGATTCTAAGGTGATTAGTTTGTGTTATCAAAGTATTAATGTGATAAAAGGCAGTTTCTTTAATTTCTAGAATTAATACTGTGTAGCGTACATAGTTAAAAAGTTACTCAACAAGGCTTGGCCTTGTTGAGTTAATACTGATTCAGGATGAAATTGAACACTGCATAAGGCGAGTTCTTTATGCTGTAATGCCATAATCTCATCTTTATTTCCTTGTTCATCAAGACTCCATGCAGTCACAACGAGTTCACTAGGTAAGGATGCTTGTTCAACTATCAGTGAATGATATCGTGTAACTTGTAAAGAGGGGGTAAGCTGTTTAAATAAACCCGCTGCATTATGACTAATAATACTTGTTTTACCATGCATCAACTTCTTTGCTTTTATTATTTTAGCGCCATAGTGTTGGGCAATGCATTGATGGCCTAAACAAACACCGAGTAAAGGAATTTTACCGGCAAAGTTTTCGACTACCGCTAACGATATGCCAGCATTGTCTGGATCACAGGGACCAGGGGAGATGACTAAATAATCAGGTTTGAGACGAGTAATTTCCTCGATACTAATTTCATCATGGCGAAAAACTTTTACTTCTTGCCCTAGTGCTTGAAAGTAATGCACTAAATTAAAAGTAAATGAGTCGTAATTATCTATCATTAATAACAAAATGGATGAGCCTAACCATGGAAACCGCGGCTATTCTAATATTTTTAACTTAAAGTTGGAAGTGAGAAAGTTACCTAGCACTACCTTTATCTATTGTTTGTGAATAAGGCTTTGATGCTATTAAAAAAACCTTATTGTTGTTACTTTTAAATAAACTAGCGAAGCTAGAGTGTCAATATCATCTATCGAAGGTTAGGTATGATCAATAACCACATCACTCATGGCAACTGATATACAGCATAATATATAGCCTTCTTGCTGTTCTAAAGCCGTTAAGCCGCCGTTATCATCCATTGATGTTGGTCTTACTTCTCCGCTGATAAGTTTTGCTCGACAACGGCCACACATACCTGCACGGCATGAGTAAGGTAAAATTAGTCCAGCATCTTCACCATGTTCTAGTAGTGTTTTTGCTTGCTCGTTGGTTTCTTGGTCTAAAGCCGATACTTTGATGCTTTTATTCCATTTTTCAAAAGCGATGGTCAATTTTTTATTTACAGAGGGAACAACAATATCGTTAATGGCATCAGCCTTTGGTAAATCATCTATCGGCAAATTATCTACCTCCTGTGTAGCTTGAGGGCTAATGAATGTTGGCGGTTTTTGTGTATTTAAAACGGTTAAGGTATCACCTTGGCTTATGGTCCCTTTATTCAGAGCTATTAAATTTTGACCAAATAACACTTCACCATTATGATCTTGCCGAAATGATTTTAACATTTTTAGTGGTTGTTGCTGTGGGTGTTTCTCGCCATTGCTTGGATTAACTGTAGTAAATATACAGCGTTCACATGGCTTACTTACTTTGAACTCTACTTCACCAATACGAATATGTTGCCAACTATCTTCAGCAAAAGGAAGGCAGTCATCGACGACAATATTTGGTCGAAATTGTGCCATTGAAATATCTTGTGGTGAATTATTAGATGAATTAGCGAGTAAACGTTTATTAAGATCGTTTAATGATGCTTTTGAAATAAGTAATATAGGGTAGCCATCAGCGAATGCAATTTTTCTTGCATTATCCGTAGTAGGTTTTCTTTCTCGATGAGAATTTTTTCCGAAGTAGAGTAATTCACAAGGTCGTTGTAAGTAATCACTAAACCAGTTATTCGCTTTTTGCGAGCAAAATTGTCCATTAACCTCATCACCCCAAACCATCACTTTATGATACTGGTCGGTAAATTCTTGATACGATAATGTTAACATTTCCATATTAGGTGCTGACAATGCTACCCCTTGCTCGGTCATTGTTGTTTGTACCAAGCATAACTTTGGCTCTGTTCTCGCTGTGATAAATTGTCCTGAAGGATCGCAAACAATAAAGCGTCTATCAAAGGCTAACCCAAGCTCTTCAACCTTTGAATTAGGTAAACTTATACCTGCTGTCGACTTAATAGGGTAAATATGAATACTGCTAACTTTTGTCATTTCTGTATATTGTCCGATATTTTTTTACTTGTCATAAGTGGATACGTTATATTAACCCTCATAATCTTTCATCTACTTTCAGTACTTTTTTTTGCTCATGACAAATAAAATTCAACATATACACATTCTTGGCATCTGCGGCACCTTTATGGGGGGCATTGCAGCATTAGCGAAAGAGCTGGGTTTTCGCGTAACAGGATGCGATGCTCAGGTTTATCCACCAATGAGCACACAATTAGAAGAACTTGGCATTGAGTTAATGCAAGGCTATAAAACAGAGCATTTTGATGATGAGCCAGATTTAGTTATTGTTGGTAACGCTATGTCTCGTGGCAATGTGATGGTGGAGTACATACTTGATCGAAATATTCCCTATATTTCAGGTCCTCAATGGTTATTAGAAAATGTTTTGAAAAATTGTTGGGTGCTTGCTGTCTCTGGTACGCATGGTAAAACAACAACAAGTAGCATGCTTACTTGGATTTTAGAATACGCACAGTTATCGCCAGGTTTTCTTATTGGAGGTGTCCCGCAAAACTTTAATTGTTCAGCACGATTAGGTAACACTCCTTTTTTTGTTATTGAAGCAGATGAATACGATACCGCCTTTTTTGATAAACGATCTAAATTTGTCCATTATCGTCCAAGAACATTAGTTATCAATAATTTAGAATTTGATCATGGTGATATCTTTAATGATTTATCTGATATTCAACGCCAATTTCATCACCTTATCCGAATGGTGCCTAGCAATGGTTTAATTTTATCACCAAAGAATGAATTCGCGATTAACGAAACATTAGCAATGGGCTGTTGGACCCCAACAGAGCAAAGCGACAGTGATAAAGGTTGGCAAGCTAATAAAGTTGTTGCAGACGGGAGTGAATTTATTGTTACTTTTAACGGTAAAGAGCAGGGCACTGTTAAGTGGGGACTCATTGGCGACTTTAATATTGATAATGCATTAATGGCAATTGCTGCAGCTAGACATGCTGGAGTACCAAGTCATATTGCTATTGAAGCTTTAGCCGAGTTTATTAATACTAAACGACGTTTAGAATTACGAGGCACAGTAAATCAAATTAAAGTTTATGATGATTTTGCTCACCATCCAACAGCGATTGCTAAAACCCTTGCCGGCGTTAGAGCGCAAGTTGATGGTAATAATAGTCCAGGCCGTGTTATTGCAGTATTAGAGCCTCGTTCTAATACGATGAAATCTGGTGTACATAAGGACACCTTGCCTGGTTCATTAGCTCAAGCGGATCAAGTGTTTTTATTTCAAGGTGAACAAGTAAAGTGGTCAGTCAGCGATTTAATTAATAATTGCCAGCAGCCTTGTATTGTTGAAGATGATATTAATCAGTTAGTGAATAAAATTACAGATTATGCACAAGCTGGCGATAGTATTGTCGTGATGAGTAATGGTTCATTCTCTTCTATTCACGAAAAATTACTTCAATGTCTTGACTTGAAATAGGTCACGTTACTCCCTTTGCTAAGCAAGAGACTTGTTTGGTGATTATCATTTAAAGTTAAGATTGATTGTATTATATTGTATGCAATCAAGCTTGACTTGAAACTATTCCACTATGAACTAAAACGATATTATTAATATGGTTTTAGGACATAAAACAATCGAATAAAGGACTGTAATATGTCGAAATACCTTCAGAAAATTATCACTGTCGGAATGATGCTAACCATGTCAGTATCGATAGTGAGCGTTAATGCCCAGGCGAAAGAATTAAAAGAAGAAAAACCTACTTGGTCGGTTAATTCGCCACAAGGCGTGTTTAAAAATGCGAGTATAGACGTGACCTCTGGTACATGGATGAATGTTGATGTTAGTCCAGATGGTACAACGTTGCTTTTTGATTTGCTCGGTGATATTTACACTATGCCAATCACAGGTGGTGAAGCTACTCCGCTAATGACGGATATTGCATGGCAAATGCAGCCGAAATTTAGTCCGGACGGCAAGTATATAGCATTTACTTCCGATGAAGATGGTGGCGATAATTTATGGATTATGAATCGAGATGGCAGTAATCGAAAAGCCGTTTCAACAGAGCCATTTCGTTTATTAAATAGCCCCGCATGGTCTCCTGATGGTAACTATTTAATTGGCAGGAAACACTACTCTAGTACACGTTCTTTGGGGGCTGGTGAGGTTTGGCTTTACCATAAAACTGGTGGTAGCGGTGTTATGTTAACTAAAAGGCCTAATGAACAAAAAGATTTAGGTGAGCCTGCTTATTCTGCTGATGGCAAGTATGTTTATTTTTCTCAAGATGCAACACCAGGGAAAACCTTTCATTATTCAAAAGATTCAGTGAAAGGTATTTACAAAATAAAACGCTTGGAGTTAGCAACAGGCGAAATTGACACCATTATTAGTGGTAAAGGTGGTGCTATTCGTCCAACACCGTCACCCGACGGAAAATACCTTGCTTTTATTAGCCGTGATGACTTTTCTTCAAACCTCTATTTATACGATTTAACCAGCGGTAAAGAAACAAAAATCTATGAAAATTTAGAACGTGACTTGCAAGAAACATGGGCGATTCATGGGGTGTATCCTAATATTGCTTGGACACCTAAGAGCGATAGTTTAGTTTTTTGGAATGGTGGAAAAATTAATCGTTTAGATATTGCTTCTAAAAAATCATCAATCATTGATTTTCATGTAAAAACTGTGAAAAGAATTCAACAAGCATTGCGATTTAAGCAAGACTTACCACAAGATAAATTTAACGTAAAAATGCTTCGTGATGTTGAGATATCGCCAGATGGCAATAAAGTTGTGTTTGAATCTATGGGGCACATATACACACGTAATATTAAGAACGGTAAAGCACAAGGAAAGGCGAAACGATTAACTAAACAACAAAGCCATTATGAATTAAACCCAAGCTTTTCTCGTGATGGTAAAAACATTGTTTATGCTACATGGAATGACGATAAACAAGGTCAGATTCGTATTGTTTCAAGTAGAGGAGGTAAAGGCAAAGCATTATTAAATGAGCCAGGGAAATACATTGAGCCAACTTTTTCTCCTGATGGAAAAACAGTGGTATATCGTAAAATATCTGGTGGTTATATTACTCAACCGACTTGGGATCTTAATACGGGGATCTATGCGATATCTGCTAAAGGTGAACGTCAAGGTCGTAAACCTATTTTCATCACGAAAGATGGCAGACAGCCTCATTTTGGCAGCAGCAGTGATAATATTTATGTCATGCGCAATGGTGACAAGCCACAATTAGCATATGTGAGTCTTGATGGGAAAGAAGACCGAGTATTATATCAAGGAGAATTTGCTACTGAGTATAACGTATCACCTAACGGTAAATATTTAGCTTTTGCAGAACGTTTTAAAGTATTTGTAACTCCTTTTGTTGAACGTGGTGATGTTATTACTATTGGCCCTAAAGGAGGTAACTTTCCTGTTAAACAATTATCAATGCGTGCCGGTGAAGGGATTAATTGGAATAGTGATTCAAATGAACTGTACTGGAGCTTAGGTGCTAATTTATTTCAAGCCAATATTACTGATATTTTTGCAATAACTGATGCTGTAGATAAGAAAGAAAATATTGATAACACCTCTAAAGAGGCATCAGCAACAGAAGTAACTAAAACTTACCTTGGTTATACTAGTGCTGTTGACAAGCCTTCAGGCATTATCGCTTTTGTGGGCGGTAAAGTGGTTACTATGGAAGGTGATAAAGTTATCGATAATGGTACTGTTTTGGTTGAAGGTAATATAATCAAAGCAATAGGTAGTAAGTTAGATGTTACTATTCCTTCTTCAGCTATTGTTATCGATATAACTGGCAAGAGTATTATGCCAGGGCTCATTGATGCGCATGCACATGGTCCACAAGGCAATAATCAAATAATTCCTCAACAGAACTGGAAAAACTATGCCGGTTTAGCTTTGGGAGTTACCAGTATTCATGATCCATCGAATGACACTAACGAATTTTTTGCGGCGAGTGAAATGCAAAAAGCAGGAAAAATTGTTGCGGCACGTTTATTTTCAACAGGAAAAATCCTTTATGGTGCAAATGCTGCTGGATATACGGCACATGTGGATAGTTTAGCTGATGCTAAGTTTCATGTTGAGCGTTTAAAAGAAGCGGGCGCTTTTAGTGTAAAAAGCTACAATCAACCACGTAGAAATCAACGTCAGCAATTTATTCAAGCGGCACGAGAGTTAAATATGCTGGTAGTTCCTGAAGGTGGCTCTTTATTACAGCATAACTTAACCATGTTAGTTGATGGTCATACAACTTTAGAGCATTCAATTCCTGTCGCTAATATTTACGACGACGTGAAGCAGTTATGGTCGCAATCTGAAATGGCATATACACCTACGCTTGTCGTTGCCTATGGTGGAATTTGGGGGGAGAACTACTGGTATGATAAAACTGATGTTTGGTTACATCCTCGTTTAAGTAAGTATGTACCAAGTGAGTTTTTACAACCTAGAGCGATGCGTAGACCAAAAGCGCCATTGCATCACTATAATCATTTTAGCGTTGCTAAGGTGGCTAAAGAGTTACAAGATTTAGGTATTAAAGTTAATTCAGGTGGTCATGGACAGCGTGAAGGATTGGCGATGCACTGGGAAATGTGGATGATGGCGCAAGGTGGGATGACACCATTACAAGCATTAAAAACTGCGACTATTGCTTCAGCACAAACGTTAGGCTTAGACGAACAACTTGGTTCAATTAAAACAGGTAAATTAGCCGATCTAATTGTGGTTGATGGCGATGTCAGCCAAGATATACGACAAAGTGATAAGGTTATTTATACTATGATTAATGGTCGTTTATACAATGCTGAAACTATGGATGAAGTAGGGCATTATGATAATAAACGCGCTAAGTTCTATTTTGAAAATTAGCAATAG
>Ga0193951_1000669_pt1 | contig 15366 bp, 13 predicted proteins | sample BB_2_MG_FD_140370 | JGI IMG/M metagenome (GOLD analysis project Ga0193951, IMG submission 140370) | Microbial mat bacterial communities from the Broadkill River, Lewes, Delaware, United States - BB_2_MG | ecosystem: Environmental > Aquatic > Freshwater > River > Microbial mats | place: USA... | reverse complement strand
GTGTCAGGCCGATCTCGGGGATCAGAATCAGCGCCTGTTTGCCTGCTCGCAGTGCGGCTTCAATGATTTGCAGGTAAACCTCGGTTTTACCGGAGCCGGTAATGCCTTCCAGCAGAAAGGGCTGGAAACCGCTGCTCTGGTTCACGCTGTCGACCGCCAGCTGCTGCTGGCTGTTAAGGCTCAGGGTTGGCTCACGCAGCAGCTCGGGTGGCAGCTGGGGGCGGTGGCTGTCGGGGGTAAACTCGAACTGTTCTGCCAGCCCTTTGTCAGCCAGTTTTTTCAGTACGGTACTGTCGCCACCTTCGGCCCGCAAAGCGTCGCTACTGATGCCCTGAGGGTGCTCCAGCAGGATGCTGAGGGTTTCATGCTGCTTTTTAGCCCGTGCTGAGAGGGCAGTAGGGCAGGCGTCTTTGCTGGCGCGCCAGAGCAGGGCATGAGCAAACTGGCAGGGCGCGCCTTTGCGCAGCAGGATCGGGAGTGCCAGCTGCAGTGCATCGCCCAGCGGGTGATGGTAGTAACTGGCTGCCCAGCGTGCCAGTTCCAGCAGGTGGTCGGGCAGAGGCGGTTGCTGGTCGAGAATTTCCAGTGCCGGTTTCAGTTTGCCTGCCGGTACATCGCTGTGTTCGCTGACTTCAACCAGCAGGCCGATTACATCTTTCTGCTGGCCAAATGATACCCGTACCCGCAGGCCAGGACGCAGATCCTCCAGCCGGGTATCGGCCGGTGGCAGGTAGTCAAACAGGCGGCGGAGCGGGGTAGGAATGGCCAGGCGCAGTACGGACATCAGAACCTTCGACAGGGCTATCAGGAAAGAGGCGTCAGTGTAGGAAATTCGACGCCGGGAATAAATGAAAGAAACAGACGGATTATTGCGGCACGATCTACGCTGTATATATTGCAGCCAGTGTTGGACGTGCGTATAATCCGCCGCCTACTCGACATCATCGGCTTCGGCCGTATTTAAACCTCCGTGCGGTATCTGGAGTGGATGCACAGAAAGGTGTGCAGCAACCAGATGGCGGCACAAAGTGAGAGCAAAAAAATGAAAGCTGATATCCATCCGAATTACGTAGAAATTACTGCAACCTGCTCTTGCGGTAATGTTATCAAAACCCGCTCTACCGTGGGTAAAGACATGCACCTGGACGTATGCTCCTCTTGCCACCCGTTCTACACTGGCAAGCAGAAAGACGCGACTTCCGGTGGCCGTGTTGATCGCTTCAACAAGCGTTTCGGCGGTCGTAGCCTCAAGAAGTAATCAATGCTTCTTGCGCTCGAGAAAAAGGCACCCTTATCCGGTGCCTTTTTGTTTTTCTGCACTCTGCTTTTTGCTTTACCTGCCTCCGGCCGAGATTGCTCGGCGCTGCTGTTACCTCCGAACACCCCTGCTGAATCAGTTCATGTCCGTTACGTTTATGATGGCGATACTGTCCAGCTGGATGATGGTCGTCGTGTCCGCCTGCTGGGCATTAATACCCCGGAAATGGGCCGTGATGGCCGTGCTGATCAGCCCTTTGCGCTGGATGCACGCCAGGCGTTGCAGAGCCTGACAGCACAGCGAGAGCTTCTATTGGTGGTGGGTAAAAAACGTAAAGACCGTTATGGTCGGGTACTGGGGCATCTGTTACACAGCGATGGCAGCCTGCTCAGTGCTGATCTGTTGTCGAAGGGGCTGGGTTACTGGATTTCACTGGCACCCAATACCCGTGCGACCCGTTGTCTGGCTCTGGCTGAACAATCAGCCCGGCGTGCTGGTGCAGGGCTATGGCAGGTCGATAAAGTGCGTCAGGCCCGCCAGCTGGTGCCGGGTGATCAGGGCTTTATGTTGCTGGAGGGGCGGGTAACGGATATTCAGGCCAGTCGTAAAGCCCACTGGTTGACGCTGGATAACCGGCTGGTGGTGCAGGTGAACAAAGGGCTGGACCCTGCGCTGAACCCGGGTGTAATCAACGCCCTGCGTGACAAGCGCGTTGCTGTACGTGGCTGGGTGATTGATCGTCAGGCTCGTGGCCAGCGCCTCAAAAAAGGTTACCAACGCTGGCTGTTACGTGTGTCTGCGGCTCCTATGTTGCAGTCTATAACTGACATTTAAGTGCAGGTTTGGACTGTGATTGAGCGCTATCGCTCTGTTCCTTACTCCGTAAAGATGATTGTATTTACATCCCCTGACGCATATCAAATTGGCCCAAAGGCCCTGCCCCCGTTAGTTGTGGGGATTATGCCTTTTAGATATGATGTTGGGCTCGTCTTTTGTTAACAAACTTTGGAACAGCAGCCATGTCTGAAGATATGAAGCAAGCCGCCCTCGATTATCACGAGTTCCCACGCCCTGGTAAGATCAGCGTTGAGCTGTCTACCCCGGCCGAAAGTGCCCGTGATCTGGCCCTGGCCTACAGCCCGGGTGTTGCTGAGCCGGTACGTGAAATCGCCAAGGATCCGGAAAACGCTTACCGCTATACGGCCAAGGGCAACCTGGTCGCCGTTATTACCAATGGTTCTGCCATTCTGGGTCTGGGTGATTTGGGTCCACTGGCATCCAAGCCGGTAATGGAAGGTAAGTCTTTGCTGTTCAAGAAGTTCGCAGGTCTGGACTCTATTGATATCGAAGTGGATGCTGAAAGCCCACAGGCTTTCATCGACACCGTAGCGCGTATCGCCGACACCTTCGGTGGTATCAACCTGGAAGATATCAAAGCGCCAGAGTGTTTTGAGATTGAGCGCGCTCTGATCGAGCGTTGCAGCATCCCGGTATTCCACGACGACCAGCACGGTACAGCAATTGTAACGGCTGCGGGCATGATCAACGCCTTGGAAATCGCCGGTAAAGAACTGTCCACAGCCAGCATTGTATGTCTGGGTGCGGGCGCAGCAGCAAATGCATGCATGAAGCTGCTGATCAACATGGGTGCGAAAGTAGAAAACATCTACATGCTGGACCGTAAGGGTGTGATCCACTCTGGTCGTGAAGACCTGACACCGGAAAAAGCAGCTTTCGCCACTGAAACTGATAAGCGCACTCTGGATGACGCTATCGACGGTGCTGACGTATTCGTTGGCCTGTCTGGTCCTGATCTGCTGGCTGCTGAACAGCTGGCTAAAATGGCCGCTAACCCGGTTGTATTCGCCTGTGCGAACCCTGATCCGGAAATTCGTCCTGAACTGGCCCATGCGACCCGTGATGATGTCATCATGGCAACTGGCCGTTCTGACTTCCCGAACCAGGTGAACAATGTACTGGGCTTCCCGTTCATCTTCCGTGGTGCAATGGACGTACGTGCCACTGCTATCAACGAAGAGATGAAAGCGGCTGCCGTACTGGCGATCGCCGATATGGCGAAAGAGCCGGTACCACAGGATGTATTGACTGCTTACAATCTGGACTCTCTGGAGTTTGGCCCGCAGTACATTATTCCTAAGCCGACTGATGAGCGTCTGCTCAAGCGTGTTGCAACAGCTGTTGCACAGGCTGCAATCGATACGGGTGTTGCTAAACTGCCAATGCCAGAAAACTACCTGGGCTAAGCATTACGCTGAATACCGGTAGCGCACTGCGCATATAAAAAACCGGCCACCCCTTGCGGGGTGGCCGGTTTTTTTTGCCTGAGGCTATAGCTTGAACCGTGTGACCAGGGTTTCCAGTTCGCTGGCAAGGTTGCCCAGCTCATGGGCGACACTGTTTAGCTGGCCTGTGCGCTCGGAGGTATGGCGGGTGGTGTCGACAATACTTCCCATACTCTGTTCAACGGTGCCTGCCATCTGACTTTGCTCCTGCACTGAATTGACCACCTCATGGTTCATATTGTTGATGGAGCGGACCTCTTCGGCGATCTGGTGCAGCGCCTGTGAGGTGCGCTGCACGTGCTCTACACCGTCATTGGAGCTCTGCAGTGCCCTGTCCATGGCTGTAACTGCCTCACGTGCGTCCGTCTGCAGCGTCTCGATAATATTGTTGATCTCTTCGGTAGAGTTGTGGGTACGGCTGGCCAGAGTACGAACCTCATCGGCTACCACGGCAAAGCCGCGTCCCTGTTCTCCTGCACGGGCTGCCTCAATTGCCGCGTTCAGTGCCAGCAGGTTGGTCTGCTCGGCTATTTTCTGAATCACTTCCAGTACGGTGCCTACGCTCTGGCTTTGAGCATCCAGTTTGCGGATAACTGCTGTCGCTGTTTCTATCCGGCTGCGCATCTCTTCCATCGACTCGATGGCATCCGTCGTGATGGCATTGCCCTGCAAGCTGTCTTCCAGTGCCTGATTGGAGACGGCGACGGTGTTCTCGGCACTTTTTTGCACATTCAGTGTGGCTGCTTCCATCTGGTTGATGGCGGCGGCAATGGTTGTCGTCTGTACCTGCTGGGCTTGCACCGCCTCATTGGAAATAACGGCGATGTCGTTGATCGCTGTAGAGGAGTCTCCCAGCCGGTGAATACTGCTGGTGACCTGAGTCAGGCTGTTCTGAAAGGCATCCAGCATGGAGTTGAACGCCAGCGCCATGGTACCTATCTCGTCTTTGGCGTGGACGCGGGTGCGCTGGCTGAGGTCGGAGTCGCGCTCAATGGTGGCAATGGTTCGGCTCAGGCGGTTAATCGGCTTTACAACCAGAGTGCGAAGCAGGAGGCTGATCAGCAGTACTCCGGCGATAATCAGCCCAAGCTCGATCAATGCAACGGTACGCAGGTTGCTGCTGATCTGTTGATCCATGGCGGCGAAAGAGTAAGTGACACGCACCGCGCCCAGAATGGTGCCCTCGGCAACCGGATGGCAGGTCAGGCAGTTGGTGCCTTTGTATTCTGGCAGCGCTTTCATCGGAGTGATCACAGTCAGCCGATGGCCGTTTTCGTCGTCGATCTCCTCAATAATCTGCTCGCCAGCCATCGCTTTACGGTCCAGTTCGTCCTGAATAACGGCATCTGGCAGGCCGGGGCCATACATATCGCTTACCCCTTTGCCTCGAATAATCCGGGCCTCAAGGATATCTGCGTTTGCTTCGAGTTTGTGTTGCAGGGTCTGGCGGTTGGCCATGGCACCACTGAGCATCAGCATATTTATGCTGTCAAAGTAGGAGTCGGCAGTGTTCAGGGTGCTGGTTCGTGCGACCTGCTGCACCAGCGAGGTTTCACTGCGGTAAATCGCACTCAGTGAGCTGATCAATACCACGATTAATACAGCCACAAGCGAAAGGTTAACTTTCGTCTGGATAGAAAGAGAAGTCATGTTTAGCCTGCTTTTAAAACTGACGAGCAAGTTTTTATTTTTGTATGCCGGATCGTTTATGGGGCGGATGCTGATTGCTACATGGGTATATAGCGCCCAGACAAGGAATAGCCTTAGCACCAAACAATACATATTGAACGATGATTCGTCAGTAGTTCAGATCAATAAAACTGACGTTTAGTTATGGGTTGGAGGTTTGTTCAGATATGGGGGGATTTCCGCCAGTGACAAACTATAAATGAGTGAGAGTTCGTCCATTTACCTGTTCAGGCTACTAGTTACAGAACTCGCTAATCTCTAACCTATTGTTATATAGGCGTTTTATTTTATTTTCTACTTCTGGCCCGAGGTTTGCTTTGTTGAGTGAGTGTCTCGATGGCTTTTGGCTTTCCCCCTCGCGGTAGAGCTGATGGTTAAAAGTTACAACACTCATAATAAGCAAAAGATACCAGGAGTATACCTATGCGTTTTCTGACTGCTGCTGCCACTGCGCTGGCGCTGACTCTGGGTGCCCAGAGCACCTTTGCGGCCCCTGTTGAGATCAAATTTTCCCATGTAGTTGCGGAAAATACGCCAAAAGGACAGATGGCGACCAAGTTTAAGCAACTGGTTGCTGAGCGTCTGGCGGGCAAAGTTGAGGTGAAGGTTTACCCTAACTCCCAGCTGTTTGGCGATAACAAGGTGCTGGAAGCGATGCTGCTGGGTGATGTGCAGATGGCTGCACCCTCACTGTCCAAATTCCAGAAGTACACCAAGCAGTTACAGGTGTTTGATCTGCCGTTTCTGTTTAAAGACATGGCAGCGGTTGAGCGCTTCCAGCAGGGTGAAAAAGGTCAGGAGCTGCTGACGTCGTTGCGGAAAAAAGGCCTGGTCGGGCTGGGTTACCTGCATAACGGCATGAAGCAGATGTCCGGCTACGAGCCAATCCGTACACCAGCGGATGCCAGCGGCAAGAAATTCCGCATTATGACCTCCGATGTACTGCAGGCGCAGTTCGAAGCGGTAGATGCGGTACCACTGAAAAAGCCATTCTCCGAAGTTTTCACCCTGCTGCAGACCAAAGCCATTGATGGTGCCGAGAACCCATGGTCTAACCTGTTCTCGAAAAAATTCTTCGAAGTACAGCCTTACATCACTGAAACCAACCATGGTCTGCTGGACTACATGGTTGTGACCTCTGCCGAGTTCTGGATGGAGCTGGATGATGATCTGCGTGTTGAAGTGAAAAAAGCCCTGGATGAAGCGATTGCCTTCGGTAACCAGGTGGCGGCTGTTAAAGCGCAGGCGGATAAACAGTCCATCATCGACTCTCCTCGTTCTGAAGTTGTTTCCATCACTGATGCTGAACGTCAGCAGTGGGTGACGGCGATGAAGCCTGTGTGGAAGCAGTTTGAAGGTGAAATTGGCAAAGATCTGATCGACGCAGCTGAAGCGGCGAACCACTGAGCCAACAGAGCACCCGCTCGTTACCGGCCTGATTGACGGTCGGGTGCGAGCCTGGCGGGCGACCCACCCGCCTTTTTACTCTGGCAACGATGCCTGTCAGGTCTGACAGGCACCGTGCCTCCCCCCTGACAGCTATCAGAGCAGAGGCCTGTGCACCTTCTTCTTCGGAGGTAGCAGGGCTGCGCTGTGGTATTGCCTGTTGCTAATAACGAGATCGTGATCCGGGGACTGTTTTATATGCGCAAATTAATTAATAACCTGGAGGAGGCGTTTATCAGCCTGCTGCTGGTTTCCATGACCTTGCTGGTATTTGCCGAAGTGATAGCCCGCTTCGTATTTAATGCCGGTATTCACTGGGCACAGGAAGTGACGCTGTTAATGGCGGCCTGGTTTGTTCTCTTTGGTGCCTCCTATGGCATCAAGGTTGGCGCACACATCGGTGTGGATGTGTTTGTAAAAATGCTGCCTAAAGGCGCCACTCGCTTCTTTACCCTGCTGGCCATTGGTTTGTGCCTGTTTTACTGCAGCCTGTTTCTGTATGGCTCCTGGATCTACCTGAGCAAGATGCAGATGATCGGTATCGAGCTGGAAGACCTGCCAGTACCTAAATGGATTCCGATGACGGTGTTGATTATCGGCTTTGGCTTGCTGGCAGTACGTTTTGTCCAGCTGGGTGTGAATGTGATCAAAGGCCAGGCGGACGGTTTCCATCTGGCTGATGAGGCCAAAGAATCCATGGAGCTGGCTGATGAGCTCAAAGATGCCGTGGACCAGGCGGCAGACCGCAACACTGATAAAGGGGCTAAATCATGACCATCGCTGTACTCTTTATTACCCTGTTTGGCTGCATGCTGATGGGGATGCCGATCGCGATCGCGCTTGGCCTGTCGTCGGTGACGACGATTATGTTGTTCTCGAATGACTCGCTGGCCTCTGTGGCCCTCAAACTGTTTGAGGCTACCTCTGAGCATTACACGTTGCTGGCGATTCCGTTCTTCATTGTCTCTTCAGCCTTTCTATCCACCGGTGGTGTGGCCAAGCGGCTGATCAACTTTGCCGTAGATAGCATTGGCCATGTTCGTGGTGGTCTGGCGATGGCCTCCGTGATGGCCTGTATGCTGTTTGCTGCGGTATCCGGTTCCTCCCCGGCAACGGTTGCAGCCATCGGTACCATTGTTATCGCCGGTATGGTGCGCTCCGGTTACCCGCAGTCTTTTGCTGCAGGCGTTATCGCCAATGCCGGGACACTGGGCATTCTGATTCCGCCGTCAATCGTGATGCTGGTCTATGCAGCAGCCACTGAAGTGTCGGCGTCACGGATGTTTATGGCCGGTTTTATTCCCGGACTGATGATGGGTGGCCTGCTGATGCTGGCGATCTACATTGTGGCGCGGATTAAAAAACTGCCCGCACAGCCATTCCCGGGCTTCGGCCAGCTGGCGCGCTCCGGCCTGGTGGCGCTGGGCGGTCTGATGCTGATCTTTATCGTACTGGGCTCTATTTATGGCGGCGTGGCGTCACCAACGGAGGCGGCGGCTGTGGCAGCGGTGTATGCCTACCTGATTGCCGTTGTCGGCTACCGTGATATCGGCCCGATGAAAGGGGTGGCATGGCGTGACGAGGGTGAAAACCTGCTGACGGCTGCACTGCGTAACAGTGCTCAGATGCTGCTGGCATTGCCACGTTCGGTCAGCCATCCGGAAGTACGCAAGACCATTCTCGATGCGTCCAAAGTCTCCATGATGCTGCTGTTCATCATCGCTAATGCGATGCTGTTTGCCCATGTACTGACGACTGAGCGGATTCCACACACGATTGCGGAAACGATCATCCAGTGGGGCCTGCCTGCCTGGGGTTTCCTGATTGTGGTAAATATTTTGCTGTTGATCGCCGGTAACTTTATGGAGCCGTCGGCCATTTTGCTGATTATGGCACCGATTCTGTTCCCGATTGCGACGCAGCTGGGTATCGACCCGATCCACCTGGGCATCATCATGGTGGTAAATATGGAGATAGGCATGCTGACACCGCCGGTGGGGCTTAATCTGTTCGTGACAGCGGGGATTACCGGCCAGAATATGGTCTGGGTGATCAAGGCCTGCCTGCCATGGCTGGGGCTGCTGTTGTCGTTCCTGATCCTGATTACCTATGTGCCGCAGATTTCGCTGTTCCTGCCTGAATATATTGATCAGTTGAACGGCTACTAAGCTCGATTGTTGTGTTTGGCGGTGCCCTGGTCGCAGCAGAGCAGGGCGCTGCATTTTTCGTTTTCAGTTCAGGAGCCTTCTGTCTCATCCAAAAGATAACCTGCAGGTTATCACCCATGTTTCCTGAATGAGCACCCGTATGGGTGCTTTTTTTTGTGGGTAAAAAAGATATTTATAGTAACCCTTGTCTTATACCGTTATCTGGCTGATATAAAACAGGTATATTCTTGGGTTACAGCAGCGGGCAGATAGGGATATGGTTGCTGATTATGGATAGTTGATCGTTGGTTATCACAGTATTATTACGCTGAATTATTAGCCGCCGGCTGCCTTGTTGAGCATCTGGTATACATAGGGAGAGCTGCTTGTTATCGCATCTGAGTATTCGCCGTAAGCTTGTATTGCTGGTGTTGATTATGACCGTCGGTACTGTTCTGGCTCTCTGGCTTGCGTTACAGGCCTTTCATAAGGACATGGTTACGGAGCGGCGTCAACAGCTCAAAACCGTAACCCAGCTGATGGTGAATGAGCTACAGCTCCTTTATCAGGCGAGCTCTGTCGAGCCAGGCGCAGAGCCGCAGCTGGAAAAACTGCGGGCAATGATCCATAGCTCCCGCTACAGCGATACGGACTACTTTTTTCTGACCCGGCGCTCAGGTGTGATGGTGGCCCATCCGATTGATCGCAGCCTGGAAGGGCGCAATCTGCTGACGCTGCAGGATATGGACGGCCTCTATATCGTTCAGGAGATGCTGGCCGGGCTTGAAAAAGAGGACTCTGTATACTGGGTGTTCAAGTGGCCCCGGCCTGGTGAAGTCAACCCTGTGACGAAGCTCGGTTTTGCAATGGGGATACCGGATACTGATCTTGTTGTGGGTACCGGGTTGTACATGGATACTCTGGAAAATGCTTACCGGCACCGCCTGATCAGCACCGGGAGCCTGTTGGTGGTTCTGTTACTGATCATCCTTATGCTGGCCCTGCTGCTGGCTCGCAGCATCAGCAGGCCGATTGTTCATCTGTCACGACAGATGAAACGGCTGGCACGGGGTGATCTGCAGCAGAAAATCATCGCTACTGATCGCAAGGATGAGCTGGGAACCATGGCCCGTTCTGTACGTCGTTTTCAGCACCAGGGTGTGGAAAATAAACGTTTGCAGCAGATGCAGGAGCAGACCCGCTTCAAAACTGACTTTGACCCTGTCACTCAGCTACCCAACCGGCAGGCGGCAAACGACGCAATTGATCGGGAGGTTACCCACCAGTCCTCCAACCCTGAAGGGTTTGTTGTGCTGTGTATTCGACTGGGTAATTTGCAGCAGCTGACAATGCAGTATGGTGAGCAGACCCGTGATCAGCTTTTACTGCATCTGACTCGGCGTCTGTTTCAGGTGTTGGGAGTGGGGGATGTGCTGGCCCGCCTGTCTGATGACAGTCTGTGCCTGCTGTTACCAGGTGTTGCCTCTGAGGAGGCGCTAGTGCCTGTGCGTGAGGCGCTGTTGCGAAACCTGCTGCAGCCAATCGAAAAGCTGGAACACGAGTTTGTACTGGAATGTTATCTGGGGGGTAGTTTTTATCCGCACAATGGTGATCAGGGCTATCAGTTGCTGGGACAGGCTGAAATCGCTGCGACAGCAGGCCTGAAAACAGAACAGACCTGGACGGCATTTGATACCCTGGATGAAGAAACTCATGACCCTCATGCGGTATTGTGGCGTGAGCTGCAGACGGCCATTGAAGAGGATCAGTTTCGTCTGGTTATGCAGCCTATCTATAGCCTGACAACCGGCCAGGTTGCCAGTGCTGAAGTCCTTTTGCGCTGGCGTCATCCCAGTCGCGGATTCGTTAACCCGATGAGCTTTATTCCTCAGGCTGAGCAAAATGGCATGATCAGCCGGATAGATCGCTGGGTGCTTGATGCTGTTGCCAGGCAGTTGCGCAGCTGGCTGGATGCGGGCATTGAGCTGCCACGTTTTGCGGTAAACATATCGGGTATCAGCTTCCTGCGTTATGACCTGCCAGAGCTGGCCCGCAACACCTTTGAGCAGTACCTGGTGCCGATGAAGTACCTGGAGGTTGAGCTGACCGAGGGTGTACTGATTGATGAACTCAGCGTTGTGAGTGACCAGATGGAGCGGGTACGGGCGATGGGGGCTACGGTTGCCATTGATGACTTTGGTACGGGGTACTCTTCGATCAGCCGAATACGCAATCTGCCAATCGACAAGGTTAAAATTGACCGGGCCTTCGTTATGGACATAGAGAGTAATAAGCAGGACCTGCAGCTGGTGGAAGCCATTGTGCATATGAGCCACGGGCTGGAGTTATCAGTAGTTGCCGAAGGGGTGGAAACGCGTGGCCAGCTGGAAATCCTGCGTCAGGCCAAGTGTGACCTGTTGCAGGGCTACCTGATGAACCGGCCTATGCCACCAGAGGAGTTTCTGGCACTACTGCAGCGTCAGGCAGAGCGTCGCCAGCAGCGCATTGACAATGATCAGCCGCAATACCGCAGTGAAGATCTGCTGGATGATCTGGTTACGGAATAACCTTCAGATGGGGTGATGGCTGCGAGTACAGCGCTGGCTGTGGCATAATGGCGCCTCTATTAAGCTGCTCACCGGATTTGTGAACTGATGCGCATTCCCCGCTTTTATCAGCCTGGCGATCTCCAGCCAGGCCTGACCTTTAATCTTGCTGATGACGTTGTTCAGCATGTCAGCCGTGCTTTGCGTATGCGGGTCGGCGATCAGATTGAGCTGTTCAATGGTGATGGTCATAATTACAGGGCCCACCTGGTTGCGGTAGAGAAACGGAGCGCTCAGGTAGAGATTACCAGCGCTGAAGTCGTTATGGTCGAATCGCCTTTACGGGTGCATATTGGCCAGAGCATCTCCCGTGGCGAGCGTATGGATTACGCAGTACAGAAAGCGACCGAGTTGGGCATGGATCAGCTGACACCATTGCTGTCTGAACGTTGTGAAGTGAAGCTTAATGCCGAGCGTCAGCTCAAGCGCCAGCAGCACTGGCAGCAGGTAGTGACCAGTGCCTGTGAGCAATCTGGCCGCTGCCGTGTGCCCGTGGTGAATGAATTCCAGGCCCTGGCGAACTGGTGCCAGCAGGTGGATGCCGAGCTTAAATTTGTATTACATCATCACAGTGCGGCACCATTAGGGGCTTATGATGCACCTGAATCTGTTGCATTATTGATTGGCCCTGAAGGCGGCCTGAGTGAAGCAGAAGTTGAACTGGCGATCAGCCATGGCTTCAAACCACTGGCGCTGGGGCCTCGGGTGATGCGTACTGAAACTGCACCGGTGGCGGCGCAGGCGGTGATGCATTACCTGTGGGGCGATATTGCCGCCCCGGCAGCAGACTAAAAGAGATAGAGGATAGAGCGTGACTGTAAAACTTGGCGTAGTCATGGACCCGATAGAGTCCATCAGTTATCACAAGGATAGTACTCTGGCCATGTTATGGGCCGCCCAGCGTAAGGGCTGGCAGATCTTCTATATGGAACAGAATGGTCTGTTTCTGCGTGATGGCGTAGTGCATGGACGGATGGCACCAATCACGGTAGCGATGGACCCGGATGGCTGGTTCGAACGTGGTGAATACAGTGATACCCCGCTTAAAGAGCTGGATGTAATCCTGAACCGGGTTGACCCACCGTTCGATAATGAATTTCTCTATACCACCCAGCTGCTGGCCCTGGCTGAGCGCGATGGAGTGATGGTAACCAACAACACTCAGGCAGTACGCAACTTTAACGAGAAGCTGTTTGCCACCCACTTTGCTCAGTGTACGCCACCGGTACTGGTGACCCGCAACGCTGATCAGCTGCGGGCTTTTCATGCTGAACATGGTGATGTGATCTTTAAGCCCCTTGACGGTATGGGCGGCAGCTCGATCTACCGTATTGGTGCTGATGGCCTGAATCTGGGGGTGATTATTGAAACCCTGACTCAGTTCGGTGCGCAGATGATCATGGCGCAGAAATATATCCCAGAAATTGTGCAGGGCGATAAACGTATTCTGCTGGTTGACGGTGAACCTGTGCCCTATGCGCTGGCGCGGATTCCACAAAATGGTGAAACCCGTGGCAACCTGGCGGCCGGTGGCCGTGCTGAAGGTCGAGAGATGACTGACCGTGACCGCTGGATTATCAAGCAGGTTCAACCGGCGATTAAAGAAGCTGGTTTGCTGTTTGTCGGGCTGGATGTAATCGGCGATTACCTGACTGAAATAAATGTCACCTGTCCGACCTGTATCCGCCAGCTGGACGAACAGTTCGGACTGGATATCGCCATGCAACTGATGGACGCTATTGAGCGTCGTCTGACAGCCTGAGCCTGCGCTGATGGTTGAAAGTGCAGTGGCAACGCCAGCGGTCAGCACCTGGGACCGCTTTGGCTTCACGCTGTTTATGGCGGTGGCGCTGCATGCCATGGTTATTCTGGGTATTGCGTTTAATAACTCACCCAGTGTGCAACCAGTGAAAACACTGGAGGTGACGCTGTCGCAGTACCAGAGCAAAAAATTGCCGGATGAAGCCGATTTTATTGCGCCGACTAACCAGATAGGCAGTGGTACCGAGAGCGAAAAACATCTGCCAGCGGTCAGCCAGCATGCAGAGCTACAGGCGGCAGAGCCGGTTCCTCTGGCCGCTCAGCAGACTGCTGTGGAAACCCCGGCTGTTGATGCTCGCCTGCCAGAGCCAGCCACGAAAGAGCTGTCTACCGAGCCGGAACGCTCACCGGAAAAATCCAGTGCCGGTGGTAAAAAGACTATCACTACCGTGGCAAAAAGTGAGCAACGTCAGGCAGACAGGCAGCAGCAAGCCAAAGCGGCAGCCCCGCAGCGGGCCAGTGGCGCGGCCACCTCGTTACTGGCGCGCAGTGTCGAGATGGCAAGTCTGCAGGCGCAGATTGATGCTACTGAAGAGTGGCTGGCCAAACAGCCTCGGGTCAAACGGCTGACCTCAGCGACAACCAAGGCCCGCGAAGACGCTGCCTACCTGGACAGCTGGCGGCGCAAAATCGAGATGGTGGGTAACCTCAACTATCCTGAAGAGGCACGCCGTGGTCAGATGTATGGCCAGCTACGGCTGCTGGTTGCCATCATGCCGGATGGCTCGGTAAAAGAAGTCAGCGTATTACGCTCCTCCGGCTACCGCCTGCTGGATGATGCAGCCGTGCGTATCGTAAGGCTTGCCGCGCCGTTCCAGCCATTCCCGCAACAGATGCAGAAAACCACCGATGTGCTGGAAATTATCCGCACCTGGAAGTTCGAACAGCGGACCCGTGTCTTTTAGGTCCTGAACCCATCCCCATGTAAAGGGCCAGTCCCATGTCTGATTTCAGCAGCCTGCGCGGCCATTTCCTGCTGGCGATGCCACATATGCAGGACCCGTATTTTGCCCAGAGCCTGACCTATATCTGTGAGCATGATGAAGAGGGGGCGATGGGTGTGATCATCAACCAGCCACTGGATGTTGATCTGCCCACTCTGTTTCAACATCTGGACCTTGAAGCCAGCCAGCCTGCGCAGGGCGCGGTGTATGGTGGTGGGCCGGTGGCGCGTGAGCGCGGCTTTATTTTGCACCGCCACCGGGAAGACGAGCACTGGGCCGCAACGGTGTCGATCGGTCCGGGGATTGATCTGACCTCCTCCATTGATATTCTTGATGCCATGGCCAATGGTGAAGGGCCAGCCGATGTTGTGGTGGCGCTGGGCTACGCTGGCTGGGGGGCGGGGCAGCTGGATGCAGAAATCCTTCGCAATGACTGGTTAAGCTGCCCGGCAGATTTGGATATACTATTTGTCACACCGGCTGAACATCGCCTCAAGGCCGCCGCGGCCTCTTTGGGGGTTGATCTCAGCCTGCTTACAGCCCATAGCGGAACCGCCTGATAACCCCATGACAGATTACGCACAGATTCTGGCCTTTGATTTTGGCACAGGACGTATTGGCATAGCTGCCGGTCATGTAATGACCGGCACCGCCACCCCCCTTGCTCCTATGCAGGCCCGTGATGGTATCCCTGACTGGAACCAGATTGATCAGGTGATTGCTGAATGGCAGCCCGATGCACTGGTGGTGGGAATCCCGCTGAACATGGATGGCAGCATCAGTGAAATGGCCCGCCGGGCACGCAAATTTGCCAACCGGATACAGGATCGCAGCCAGTTGCCGTGTTTTCTGATGGATGAGCGGCTAAGTACGGCTGAGGCCAAAGAGATCCACTTTGCCCGTGGTGGCAGTAACGACTTTAAAAAGGAATCGGTTGACGGCATCGCCGCGCAGCTGATTGTCGAGAGCTGGTTTGGAACCGACCAGCGTATCCCCAGTCACACCCGTTTGGAGGATCTGTATGACCTCGGGAATGCTTAATGTTGAGGCGCTGCTGGACAAAATGAGTGCAGAGCTCAAAGGACTGATCAGCCAGCGCCAGATTGAAGACCCATTGATGATCGGTATCCGCACCGGCGGTGTCTGGCTGGC
>Ga0193951_1000667_pt1 | contig 15373 bp, 12 predicted proteins | sample BB_2_MG_FD_140370 | JGI IMG/M metagenome (GOLD analysis project Ga0193951, IMG submission 140370) | Microbial mat bacterial communities from the Broadkill River, Lewes, Delaware, United States - BB_2_MG | ecosystem: Environmental > Aquatic > Freshwater > River > Microbial mats | place: USA... | reverse complement strand
GATATGGTCAAAAGATGAAACTCTTCCTAGATTGGAGTTAGAAAAACTACAAACTGCAAGACTAAAAGAGACAGTCACTAGAGTTTATGGGGTAGTTCCTTTTTATCAACAAAAATTTAAAGAGCTTGGAATTGTACCAGAGGATATCAAATCTATAAGAGATATTGAAAAACTTCCTTTTACAAAAAAACAAGATTTAAGAGACAACTACCCTTTTGGTATGTTTGCTGTCAATCAAGATGCTGTTGTAAGAATCCACAGTTCAAGTGGAACTACAGGAAAACCTACAGTTGTAGGTTATACAAAATCAGATATGGATGTTTGGAATGAAGTGATGGCTAGAGTTTTCACCATGAGTGGTGTAAACTCTGAAGACACGGTTCACAATGCATATGGCTATGGTCTTTTTACAGGAGGTCTTGGTGTTCATAATGGTGCTGAGACAGTTGGAGCCGCTGTAGTTCCTAGTTCAGGTGGTTTTACATCTAGACAACTTCTTTTGATGAAAGATTTTAACTCAACTGTTCTGACTTCTACTCCATCATTTGCTCTTCATTTAGCAGAAACTGCTATCAATGAGGGGTATGATTTAAAAAAAGATTTTAAAATAAAATGTGGTATTTTTGGAGCAGAACCAACAAGTGCTGGTCTAAAAGAAGAAGTTGCAAAAGTTTGGGGAATTGACTATTTTGAAGTTTATGGTTTATCTGAAATCATAGGACCAGGGGTATCAAATAGCTGTTGTGAAAGTAAAGATCTTCATGTATTTGAAGACCATTTTTACCCTGAGATAATTGACCCAAAAACTGGTGAAGTTTTACCGTATGGTGAAAAAGGTGAGTTAGTAATCACATCTTTAACAAAACAAGCTCTTCCAATCATAAGATATAGAACGGGAGATATAACAAGCCTAGACCAAACTCCATGTAAATGTGGAAGAACGCATGTTCGTATGAAAAGTGTAATGGGTAGAGCAGATGATATGCTCATAGTCAATGGTGTCAATGTTTTTCCTTCTCAAGTGGAACATGTTTTAGCAAATGTTGATGATATTACACTAAATTATCAAATCATTGCAGATAAAAAAGGGTATCTTGATAGCCTAGAAATTATGGTTGAAGTTACAGAAGAGATGCCGATGGATAGTATTGGAGCGTTAGAAAAAATCCAAAAAAATATCCAAAGTGAACTTCTAAACAACCTCTACATAAATGCAAAAATAAAACTAGTAGAACCAAGAAGTATAGAGAGAAGTATGGGGAAAGCCATACGAGTAATAGATAAAAGGAATATATAAAATGTATACAATTAAACAATTATCAGTTTTTATAGAAAATAAAACTGGAGAACTTAGTGATTTTACTCATGTTTTGAGTAAAAATGGTATATCAATCAAATCAATTTTACTGGCCGATTCAACTGACTTTGGCTTAGTAAGAACAATCGTGGATAATCCAGATAAAGCAAAAGCAATCTTAGAAGATAATGGATTTAGCGTAAGATTTACTGATGTATTTGGTGTGAAAATTGATGATGTAGTTGGTAGTTTTGACAAGGTAGTAACTGCGCTCTCCAAATGTGATATCAATATACAATATACATATAGTTTTTATGAATCAGATATAGGAATCTTTATATTTAGTGTTGAAAAAGATAAGTTTAGTGAAGCTGTTCAATCACTTCTTGATGCAAAACTTGAAGTTATAAGTGCAAGTCACTTTTACAAATAAAGAGCATATATGACATTTAGCAAAAATGAAAGTTTTAGTAAAGATGAACTACAAGATTGGCAACTTAATCATCTAAAAGAGACTCTTATAAGAGTTTTTCATCTTGTCCCTTTTTATAAGAAAAAATTTGAAGAAGTAGGAGTTCGTCCTGAGGATATTAAATCTTTAGAAGATATAGCAAAACTTCCTTTTACAAAAAAACAAGACTTAAGAGATAACTACCCTTTTGGAATGTTCTCAGTCGAAATGGATCAAATAGTAAGAGTACATAGTTCAAGTGGGACAACAGGTAAGCCAACTGTTGTTGGTTACACAGAACATGATATGGATATTTGGGCTGAAGTAATGGGTAGAGTTTTTACTATGGGTGGACTTACATGTAAAGATATTTTACATAATGCTACTGGCTATGGTCTGTTTACTGGAGGACTTGGTTTTCACTCCGCAGCTGAGCGTATGAAAATAGCAGTAATCCCAAGTTCAACTGGCTTTACTTCTCGTCAACTTCTACTTTTAAAAGACTTTGGAGCGACTGCAATCACAGGAACTCCTTCTTTTGCCCTTCATTTAGCTGAAAAAGCGAAAGCAGAAGGTTATGATATAAAAAAAGATTTTTCTTTAAAAGTTGGATTTTTTGGAGCAGAACCTTCAAGCGATGGTCTCAAAGATGAAATTTCAGAAATATGGGGTATTGATTATCATGAAGTTTATGGACTTTCAGAAATAATTGGACCAGGTGTTGCATCTAGCTGTAAATATTCACACTTACTACATTTAAACGAAGATCATTTTTATCCTGAAATTATCAATCCTATAACAGGTGAAGTTTTAGAAGAAGGAGAAAGAGGAGAACTTGTTGTAACAACTCTTACTAAACAAGGTCTTCCTATCATAAGATATAGAACTGGTGATATCACATCTATCACAAGGGTTCCTTGTCGTTGTGGTAGAACACTTTGTCGTATTGAAAGTATAGTAGGAAGAAGTGATGATATGCTTGTTATAAACGGTGTAAATGTATTTCCATCACAAATAGAACATGTACTTTCAAAAGTTGATGATATAACTATAAACTATCAAATAATAGCTCATAAAAAAGGCCATTTAGACAAACTTGAAATAGACGTAGAGCTAAGTGAGAATGTCATGAGTGATGATGTTGGAGATTTAACAAAGCTAAAAAATCATATCCAGCATGAACTTTTAAACGCTTTATACATAAATGTAGATGTCAAACTAGTGGCTCCAAAATCGCTTAAACGAAGTGAAGGTAAAGCTGTTAGAGTTATAGATAAAAGATAAAACTCGTTATAGTTAAGCTCTTATATAAAAGAGCTTAACATTTTAATACTCAGCGTTATAAGTAAAAATGCAAATATTTTTTTAGTTGTATTTATAGGAAGTATATGTGTTAATTTCACACCCAAAGGTGCTGTAAAATAGCTACAAAATGCAATTATAAAAAAAGCTGGTAATGAAATAAATCCAAAAGTCAAATGATCTAAATTTGTATTATCCCAACCATTTATAATATACCCCAATGTGCCACTTATAGCTATAGGAAAACCAATAGCGGCACTCGTACCAATGGCCTTTTTTATATCAATATTTTGCCAAATCAAATAAGGAACACTCAAAGACCCTCCTCCAATAGAAACTAGTGCAGAAATCGCCCCAATAAAAGATCCTGATAAAAACTGCCCTAATCCTCCTAAAAGTTTTCTACTAGGTTTTGGTTTTTTATTTAAAAACATTTGAACCGAGACATAAGCCATAAAAATAGAAAAGAATATTGCAAGATAAAAAGAGCTTAACATTGAAGCTAAAAAAGTTCCTAAAAAAGTTCCAATCAAAATGCCTGGCGTAATCATCTTTACAACATCCCAAATGACACCATTTCGTTTATTGTGGGCTCTTAAACTTGCTATAGAAGTTACAACTATGGTTGCCATTGAAGTTCCAAGTGCCATATGAACTACTTCACTTTCAGGCATTCCTTGCATAAGAAAAATAGCCGTAAGAGAGGGAACAATTATCCCGCCTCCTCCAATTCCTAAAAGTCCAGCAGCTACTCCTACAAATGAACCTAAAACAATATAAAGCACAATCGATTCTATTCCTAACATTTTTACTTTTCCTTAAAATAATTTTTTTTGGATAGATTACATAAAGAATTTTAGCATATACTTACATGTAAAAGATTTAATAAAAAAAAATTAATATTTTTATACTATAATACACAAAAAGAACAGGAAATACTATGCAATATAGATACATTGGAAAATCAGGACTAAGAGTTACGCCTATATGCCTTGGGACTATGACATTTGGCTCACAAGCTGACAAAAAAGAATCATTTAAAATTATGGATAAAGCGTACGATATGGGAATCAACTTTTTTGATACTGCTGAACTTTATCCAGTACCACCTTCAGCACACTATGCTGGTTTAACAGAAACAATAGTGGGAGAGTGGTTACAAACAAAACCTAGAGACTCTATCATACTAGCATCAAAAGTAGCTGGCGCGGCAAATGGTTGGTTTGTACCTCCTATTCGTCATGGCTTAACTGCAATTGATAGGTTTCATATCACAAAAGCATTAGATGCAACTTTAAAAAGACTTCAAACTGACTATATTGATCTTTACCAAGTACATTGGCCAGATATGACTGTTCCTATTGAAGAGAGTTTATATGTACTTGATGAGTTTATAAAAGCAGGGAAAATCAGATATATTGGAACATCAAATGATAGTGCTTATGGTCTTACTAAAGCTAATGAAGTATCAAAATTTAAAGGCTTAGCAAGATTCCAATCAATACAAAACAATTTTTCTATGCTAAACCAGAGATTTATGGATGAGTTAGCAAATGTGTGTCGAAAAGAAGAAATATCATTGTTGCCTTATTCTCCTTTAGCTGGTGGTGTTTTAACAGGAAAATATAATCAAAAATTTTATCCTGACAATGCAAGATTTGCAAAATATCTTAATAGTGAAAATCCTCGTATGAGAATGCAAGCTCAAAGATTTGTCAACGATAAAACTTTAGCATCTGTAGAAAAGTACTTGAAAATTGCAAAAGAATATGGTGTTAGTCTAACTACGCTTGCAACTGCTTGGAGTATACACTTTGACTTTATAGCTTCTACTATCATAGGAGCAACTACAGCTGAGCAGCTTGATGATACACTAGCGGGACTTGAGTTTAAGATAGATAATGAACTTATTCAAAAACTAAACGCAGTGCATCAAGACATACTTTACCCAATGGGTTAAATGTGAGCATAAATGATAGATGCCCATGCGGAAGTGGATTAAAATATAAAAAATGTTGTAAAACATATCACGATGGAAGAGTACCTAAAAATGCTCTTCTTCTTATGAAATCAAGATATAGTGCTTATGCACTTAACCAATATAAATATATAATTAAAACACATTATAAATCAACTGAAACTCTTGAAAGCATAAAAGAATTTTCAAAAAACACGACTTTTCAAAAACTAGAAATCATAGAATTTCTAGATGGTGATTATGAAGCATTTGTAACTTTTAAAGCAAATCTTCTTACACATAATAATGACAGTTCATTTACTGAAAAAAGTAGATTTATAAAAGAAAATGAAAAGTGGTTTTATGTTGATGGGGAGATGATTTAATGCCTGTATATTTAATGTTAGTTTTATGTGTCCTTTTTTGGTCAGCAAATTTTATAATCGGAAGATATGTACATGCTGATGTAGAGCCTATCCAACTTGCGATTTTTAGATGGAGTGGAGCGGCTATTATAATACTGCCACTTTTTATAAAAAAATTCAAGAAAATAACAACAACAATAAAAAACCATTTTTTTATACTCTCACTATTGGCTCTTCTTGGAATTACACTTTTTAATACTATTTTATATGTTGGATTACAAGAAACTACAGCAACAAATGCTCTGCTCATAAATTCATTTGTTCCTATTTTGATTTTGATCTTTTCATACTTTATTTTAAAAATAAAAATTGAATTTAAACAATTTATTGGAATCCTGATTTCAACAATTGGCGTTTTATTTCTTATCTTAAAGGGTGATTTAACAACCCTTTTAGAGTTAACTTTAAACTATGGTGATATTTGGATTTTAACTTCATCCACCACTTGGGCACTCTACTCTGTTACGGTAAAATTTAGACCAAAAGAACTAAACGATTTTGAGTTTTTTACTACTATTGTCTATTTGGGGCTTTTCTGGTTGATTTTGGCATATTTATTTATGGGCTATTCTATAAAAGAAGATATAGTTTTAATCAAAAACTACTATCCTGCTTTTATATATGTTGCACTATTTCCTTCTATCATTTCATACTATCTATGGCATCAAGGAATTCATAAGATAGGTGCAAACAAAACAGGGCAGTTCACCCATCTTATGCCTCTTTTTGGATCAATCCAAGCTTATCTTTTTTTAGGTGAAAAACTACATTCTTATCACATACTTGGTGCACTATTAATTGGTACAGGAATTTATCTATCACTATTTGTAAAAAAGGAGCGTTCATGACAAAATGGGATAAAAAAGCAAAAAACTACTCTAGGTACAATGAAGATAAGGATAGTTTTGAACAAAGAGTTTTTTCAGCATTAGATTCTTTACAAATTGACTTTACAAATAAAACACTATTAGATGTTGGATGTGGTACAGGTGTATATACTCTACATCTTGCAAAAAAATGTTTACATGTAGAAGGTCTTGACTCCTCTAATGAGATGCTTGAAATTTTGAAATTTGATGCAAAAAATCTCAACCTTACAAATATAAATACCCTACATGTAGATTGGTCTTCGTTTATATGTAAAGACACATATGACTTTGCACTCTCTACTATGTCACCAGCACTAAGCCATGATGAAGATTTTGTAAAATTCGATAATTGTGCCAAAACAAAAATCTATTTTGGATGGGCAGGAAAAAGAGAAACAAAAATCATAGAAGCACTTTTTCAAGCTCATGGTGGAATCTATACTGCTCCAAATGGTGCAAAAAAAGTTAAGAATTGGTTAGAAAAAAATAATAAATTTTATCAAATGATTCCATTTGATGAAGAAAAAGTCCGTACAAAAACATTTGAAGAATCTATAGAAAATTTTATGTGGCACTTAGATATAAGAGGTATTAAACCTAATAAAGAAATAATCAAAAAAGTTTTAAATACTTTTATTGATGAAAATGGATATATAACAGAAATCACTATTAATCATATGAATTTAATAGTCTGGTAAAGAGCCTATATAATAGGCTCTTTACTATACTTCTTTTGTTAATTTATAAAATTCTGCACTCTCTAACCATGCATCAGGAGCAGCCACAAAATCAGCTAAATTTTGCATAAGTTCTTGATGTTTTTGCTCTTCTCTTGCTATTGCTAAAAAAGCTTCTTTTTGCTCTGGGTCAGTCATTTCTTCTGCTTTTTCTAAATAAAACTTAGCAGCATTATCTTCAATTTGTGCAGCTTTTTCATAATAAGTAACTTGCTCATCAGTGAAATTGTACTTTCTATTGCAACCCTTAATATCAGAAAAAATTTCTCTTACTTTTGCAGACATATCCAAATCATCAATACTTGGTAACTCTGAGTTTTGTGACATTTTTTCAAAAACTTTAAAGTGTTTCATCTCTTCATCAGCTAGCATGTTAAATACATTTTTAATCGTAGTATCTGAAATCCCATCAGCTAAATCTCTATAAAACCTTTCAGCTTCACTCTCCATACGCATTGCATATTGATAAGCATTCATAAATAAACCCCTTATTTGTATTTGTATATAGAATTTTAACATTTATATATGATAGATAGATGATTATAAATAATTAGTTTTATAACGAAGTACTTTATAATGACATGTAAAGGTTTAATTTAGTATTGAAAAGAATACTCTAAAAGGTACAGCTATAAGCCGAGTTATGTCTAGGGTGACTATTTATCTACTTGCTATCTTACGATAACACTCTAGCGAATGGTAAAATTATGAGGCTGACCAATCCATTCTTGCTGCAGGTTGGGTTTACAAAGCAGTTATGATTACTCAAAACTCTGGTGGGCTCTTACCCCGCCGTTTCACCTTTTCCATTTTGATACGACATCAAGAGCAAAGCTCTTCATATCTGCGCTAGGCGCTGTACCGCTAAAGCACAAAGATAGTTACCTATCTTCGTAACCTCATAATGGTAGTCTATTTTCTGTTGCACTTTCCCTTGGGTTACCCCAGCCGTCCGTTAGACGGAACCATGCCTCATTGCAGCCCGGACTTTCCTCTTGAGACAAGCTCAAGCAATCACCTACCGTACCTTTTGAAAAAAGATTATATCATAAATAAAAATTATTTAGAATTTTCTTATCTCCGTATTTTTAACTTTTTCTATACGATGTAAGATATAAGATGAAAAAACTGAAACACAAAAGAAACCCCACACTAATGGTAAAACAGTTTCATTATACATTTTCCCTATCAATATACTTATCGGTACTGCAAAAAAAGTTGAAAATGCCCCTATAACAGAAGCTCCAACACCAGCGATGTGACCAAGTGGTTCCATTGCCATTGCATTCAAATTTCCAAACAAAAGTCCCATACTAAAAAAACACAGCATAAAATACACCATAGTTAGTACAAACAAAGGAGCACCAGAATAATAATAACTAAGAGATAAAAACACTAGTGCTAAAATTATTTTAAACATTATTGCTCTTTTAGCTATTACTTTTGTACCATATTTTAAAACCAATTTTCCATTGATAAATGAAGCAACTCCTAAAGACAATGCTAACATCGAAAAATAAAATGGAAATTGTTCATCGACTGAGTAAATATCTAAAAAAACTTGTTTTGAGGAACTTAAAAAACCTATAAATGCTCCTTGAAGAGCTGCAAGAATTGCAATATAGGCTAAAATAATAGGATTTTTTAAAGTCTCTTTTGTACCATCTAAAATAATATTTATTTTAAATCTACGACGATTTTCCACAGCCAATGTCTCTTCCATGCGTAACCCAAACCACAGTAAAATGATGATTACAATAAGTATAAAAAATACAAAAATAGCATGCCAATTAAAATAGAGTAAAATAACTTGACCTAATAAAGGAGCAACAGCAGGGACTAAAACAAAAAGTGTCATTGCAAAAGACATTACTTGTGCCATTTTCTGACCTGAAAATTTATCGCGAACTAAAGCCATAGTAACAATACGAGGTGAAGCTACTCCAAAACCTTGCAAAAGTCTACCAATAAGCATCGTTGTAAGTGAGGAAGCCATAATAGATATAATACAGCCTATTATAAAAATACTTAGCCCCAAATACAGAGCTGGTTTTCGACCAAAACTATCTGAAAGCGGTCCATATAAAACCATTCCTAAAGATATACCTAAAAAAATTGTCGAAATAATAAGTTGAGTATCATTTTGATGCTCTACATGTAAATCATTTCCTATGGTAGAAAGTGCCGGCAACATTGTATCTATAGATAGTGCTGTCATTGACATTAAAATAGCTATTAAAAGAACAAACTCTCTATGCGAAATTTTAAATTTCATCGGTAGTTATGATTTTAGGTTATGTGTAAGCTCTTCTAGAACTACTGTTGCATAAGAGCCTTTTGGTAAAGAAAAATGCATCTCAAACCAGTTTTCTTCATCTATATACTTATACTCCACATCTTTCAAAAATGCCCAACCAAATCTACGAGTTCCATCCATCTGCTTTAAAAATGGCTCAGCCTCTGCGTATATCTTGTCATCCATCTCTTGAACAAAACCTTCACTACGCATGCTTCTATGCCCTGGAAGCCATCCTGTGATAGTTGTATCCTCACTATTGAATCTTTCTATTTCTTCTTCTAAGTTTTCAACGATAAAAGGTTTACCATTTGGATAGTGATGCGCAACATCTCCTTCAAAAACTTTAAAAAACTTTTTCTGTTTTTTGAGTAATTTTACTAGCTCTTTAGAAAAACCAAGTGCCGATGCAGCTTGTTCGTCATTGAAAGTATCTAAGATATGTCCAATTTCAAGACGACTAGAGAGCCATTCGTTGAAAAGGTAACTTTGATAAGAGCTGATGAAAAACATTTTCATTTTTCTTTGTCTCTCTTTTCTTTTTCCTTCTAGAATCTCGCGACCTAAAATATAGTTATCCCCTTCTCTACCAAATCTTTGATATCCAAAAAAGTTTGGAAAACCCTCTTTTTTCAAAGTTTTTAGAGCATTACCAAGTTTTTGGCCGTCTACTTTGTTTACTCTTTTTAATCGTATAAAAAATCTGTTACCTTTTAAGTGCCCTACTCTTAGCTTATTATTATGATATGTTTTTGAAAGTATTTTTATCTTCTCATCACTAAAGTTTTCTAGTTTACTCTCAAAACTTTTATGAACAGATACATATTGAGTCGTCATACCATCTTTATCTTTAAGCCCAGCATATCCAAAATCTCTTGTTTTAGCCCCACAAACTTCACTAAGTCGTTGAACCATTTGCCAAGTTGTTAAGTCTTTTTTTCTTACATGTAAGATAAGATGTTCACCTTCGCCACTAAATTCATATAAAGGTATCTCATTCACAACAAAATCATTTGAATTTTTTGTAAAAAGTACATCAATAGGAGAGTGGTTTAAAAAAAATAATCGTTTCATTGTATTGCTCTTTTAGTTAGATTAAATAAAAAAGAAAGGTGGATGGGGATATGGGATTCAAACCTATGAATGCCACGATCAAAACATAGGGTCTTACCGCTTGGCGAATCCCCGTTATGATTTTAGAAAAACTGGTTGTAAAATCCGAATTGAACCAGCGACCTTCGGTTATGAGTATCGTAAAATACCATTTCTTTCTTCTTTCTTTGTAAATTATACAGTAGACATCATAAATAACTCCTTTTGCCTATGAGATAAGCTAAATGGTAAAAGAGCTTTTTATCACTTAAAATATTGATAAGCAATTTATAAAGCATAAAATTTATTCTGCTATAGAAGATAGTGAGTAGTATTAATTAAAATAAACTTAATATTGTATTTATTTCACATATATCATTGTGTTTCCAACTAAATAAAAGTACAATAAAAATAAAGTTAGTTTTTACATAAAGTGTCTTTAATAAAATTAATATAAATTTTGGAGGTATTGCATGGTTAATCTAAACAATAACAATATGCCTATTAAAATTCTTTATGTTGAAGATGATGAAGTTATTAGAAAATCAATTTCTAGAGTTTTAGAACCAATGGTTAAGAAAATTTATCAAGCTTCTAATGGAAAACAAGCGCTAAATATTATTCAACAAAAAAAAATAGATTTAGTTATTACTGATATAAGAATGCCAAATATGGATGGTTTAAGTCTTATTAAAAAAATCAAAGAACTTAAACTTAATGTTCCTGTGATTATCACTACTGCATTTGATGAAGTAGAGTATTTAAAACAAGCAATTGAATTACATGTAGATAAGTTTATTTGTAAACCCATAAATATGTATAATTTGATAGACAATGTAAAATCAATGGCACAGACAATTATAGAACAAAGAGAAATAATAAAAAAAAGACTTCAATTAGAAAATTACAAAAAAGCTATTCGCTTAACAAATTTTGTTATTGACATAGATGAAACAGGAAAAATCCTTGATACTACTGAAAGTCTAAGAGTTTATTTAGAAGAAAATTTAAACGAAAAATTCAACATAAAAAACATTCAAGAGATAATTTCTTCAAAAATAATTATAAATTTAATGAAAAAAGTACTTGCATATGAAGTGTTTACGAAAGAAATATTAATTTCACTAAAAAATGAAAATTTTACATTCAATTTAACGGCATTTGCTTCAATGGTAAATTATGATAACTCTATTAAATCAATAAGTATAATATTAAAAGACCTTACACATATTTTAAAAGAAAAAGATAAAATTATTTCATATTTATATGAAGATAAAATTACAGGTTTGCAAAACAGGCATGCCTTAGTTAATGAACTCAATAAAAATTCTTCTTTAGTAAGTCTAATTCTAATTCACTTAGATGATTTTAAAAAATATAGACATACATATGGATTTAAAATTGCTGATAAAATGTTAGAAATGGTGGCAAAAGAGCTTAAAGAATTTTGGCCAGAACAAATTTCAAGAAAATTGTATAAACTTGATGATGCTACTTTTGCAATAGTTGCAATAAAAGACGATAATTATAATATAGAAAGAAGTAAAGCTTTAGCAATGAGTTTTATGGAGCATTTTTTTAACTTTCATGTTGATATTGAAGATTTAGTTCTTGATGTTAGTGTTACTTTAGGTATTAGTTGTAAAGAAGAAAGTGATATTCTTATTGAAGCGTTGATTGCACTTGATATTGCAAAAGATAGTAAGCAATATTACTTATGTTATAGTGACCTTAAAAACCCTAAAGAAACTTATGAAAAAAACATCAGAACTCAAAAGATTCTTAAACAAGCTTTAATAAATGATGATGTTGTACCTTTTTATCAACCTATTGTTAATCAGCATGGAAATATTGTTAAATATGAATCACTAGCAAGAGTCCGTTTATCAAAAAAACCGCCAAGTTTTTTAATGCCCAATGAATTTTTAGAAGTTGTCAAAGACTCTAAAAACTACGAAAGTTTTACAAAAGCAATAATTAGAAAATCAATTAGAGATATGTCTGAAATAAAAAAGGATGTTTCTATAAATATATCTTTTGAAGATATAAGCAATCCATCTTTAATATTTTATATTGAGTCTTTATTAAAAGAAAAATTAGATTTTAATGTAACTTTTGAGATTTTGGAATCTGAAGGTTTACAAGATATTGATAAAACAGTTACTTTTTGTAATTTAGTCAAAAGTTATGGTGCATTAATAGCAATCGATGATTTTGGAAGTGGCTATGCAAACTACGAATATTTATTTGATTTACCTATAGATATTTTAAAAATTGATGGTTCATTGATAAAAAAAGTATCCACTTATAAAGGCTATTTACTAGTAGAGTCCATTGTAAATCTTGCAAAAAAATTAGACTTGCAATTAGTTGCAGAGTATGTAGAAAATGAAGCAATTTTTGATAAATTAAAACCTTTAGGTATTGATATGTTTCAAGGATACTGTTTTGCAAAACCTAAACCATTAGAAAAGCTGTTAAAATTTTAATATTGAAAGTAGAGAAACATATATGAAATTTAATTTTAAAAATATTTTTTTAATTCTTACTTTATTATCATTTACAAATTTATATTCCTTAGAATTGTCAAACAATGAAGCTACAGTAAACTTATCTAAAGAAGAGAAAAATTATTTAAAAAAACATACTTTTAATATTTGTGAACAGTACGATATATATCCACTTTCAGGGATTAAAGATAATAAAATAATTGGTATGCGTGGTGCATATATAGATGAAATTGTTAAAAGAATTAAGATCAAACTAAAAGTTATAGGTTCAAATAGTCGTGAAGAACTTTTGAAAAATGCAGCTAACAATAAATGTGACATGATTGGATCACTAGGTAGTACACAAAAAATATTTACAACTATCATAAACACCAATACAGTTATGGAGTTTCCATATGCAATGCTTGGTGATTTAAAAAGTTTAAATATAGCGCCTTATAATGATCTTAGTGAATTAACAATAATTGTAAGATTTAAAAATATTAAAAATAAAATACTAAGTGCATATCCAAATCTAAATATCGTTGTCATGAATGATATCAAAAAAGCTATATCAAAAGTTGGGGGGAAAACTCACTTCATAGCTCTTAGACCTGTAACAGAACGGATTATTCAAACATATGGATTTGATAAATACAAATTTAATGGTGTGCTTGATAAAGTCAATCAAAAAAGTACTATGGGTGTTCATCAAGACCACCCAATGTTATTATCTATTATAAATAAAACTATCGCTAGTATAGATTCTATTACAAGTAACAAAATAAAAGACAAATACTCTATCAAAGAATTTAAAATTATAAGTTATGGATACTTGTGGTATATAGTTATATTGTTATTTGTTTTAGCTATTTTTTTAACTATTAAATACATTATTATGCTTAAAAATAAACAAAAAGAAATTAATGAAAAAAATGAAAAAAATCAAGATTTATTATACAGATTGAATTTACAAAGCAAAGAACAACTTAAAAAAGTGTTAGATAGTTCACTTGATGGGGTACAAGCTTTTAAATCTATTCGCGATGAGCAAAATAAAATAATTGATTTTGAATTTATCTTTTCAAATGAACTTGCTTGCAAAATTATCCAAAAGAATGAAAAAGAATTGAATGGAAAAAGATTATTAGATATAGAGCCTAGCCACTTAAATAGGATTAAAAGTTTAAATAATAAAAATCTATTTGAATTATATTGTGATGTTGTTGAGAGTGGGGAAGCTAAAAATCTTACATTTTACTATGAGAATAAAGACGGGATAAAAGATTGGTTTGTAAATAAAGTTGTCAAACTAGAAGATGGTTTTGTTGTTACATTTGCAATTATTACCGAAGAAATCGAAAAAAATAATATTTTAGCAGCACAATCAAGATTGGCCTCTATGGGAGAAATGATTAGCATGATAGCACACCAATGGAGACAACCGCTTAGTGGTATTTCTGTACTAGCACAAGAGATTGAGATTAGAAGGTCTACAGAAAATTTATCTGATGAAGAATTAAATAAAATTATAAAACAAATCCAAGATACAACAAATCATATGTCAAAAACAATCACTGATTTTAGAAACTTTTTTAAACCAAATAAAGAAAAACAACTTTTTAGTATCAAACAATCTTTAGAAGAAGTATTTGAAATGTTAGATTTTCATATCAAAAAACAAAATATAAATATTCATATGACTGACACAAAAAAAGACTGTTATAATCTCTTTTCTTATGAAGGAGAATTTAAACAAGTAATGATAAATATCATCAATAATTCAATAGATGCTATAAAAAATCGTGCAAATGAAAAAAAAGATATTTACATACAACTTTTATGCAATGAAAAAAAAATAATTTTAGAAATTAGTGATACAGGTGGTGGAATTTCTAATGACATACAAGATACACTTTTTGAGCCTTATGTATCAACCAAGAAAGAACAAAATGGTACAGGCTTGGGATTGTATATGAGTAAAATGATTTTAGAAAAAAGTTTTAATGCTACTATAGAGGCTAAAAATACTTTAGATGGGGCATGTTTTTTAATAACTTTTACTAAATAATAAGAATAATTTTTTGAAATTAAAAAGGTGGATGGGGATACAGGATTCGAACCTGTGAATGCCACGACCAAAACGTGGTGCCTTACCGCTTGGCGAATCCCCATTATGATTTTTGAAATATTGGTTGCGGGAGCCGGATTTGAACCAGCGACCTTCGGGTTATGAGCCCGACGAGCTACCAAACTGCTCTATCCCGCGACATTAAATACTTGCTTGATGCAAGTGAGGTGAAATTATAGTTGATTTTTATGTGTTTGTCAAGGGCTTTTTAGTACAATACGGAAAATAAATGAAAAGTTAGGAAAAAAATGACACCAATACAAAGAGTCAAACAAGCAATCGAAGATATGAAACAAGGCAAAATGATTGTTATGTGCGATGATGAAG
>Ga0193951_1000666_pt1 | contig 15376 bp, 14 predicted proteins | sample BB_2_MG_FD_140370 | JGI IMG/M metagenome (GOLD analysis project Ga0193951, IMG submission 140370) | Microbial mat bacterial communities from the Broadkill River, Lewes, Delaware, United States - BB_2_MG | ecosystem: Environmental > Aquatic > Freshwater > River > Microbial mats | place: USA... | reverse complement strand
TAAGCAAATACTTATTGAATGATAACGGTAATTATACTGAAAACCTAGAAGCTCTAAAATGGCTTTATAGTAATCTATCATTAAAACTTTTACTTTTAAAAGAAGATACATTACTAGAAAACTGTTTTGGAAAAAGGTTTAAAGAAGATAAGTCAAATATTAGTAGACTTTATTCAATTTACACTTCAGTAGAGGTTGTATACCAATCTATTAAAGTTTTATTTAAAGGTAAATCATTTAAAGAAGCTTTATTTATTGATTATTATCGTAATTTCATTAAAAAAGACCTTTCACCTATAAAGAACACTATTCAGTTATTAGAAGACCTTAACAGTAATCTAGAAATCAATAAGGAAGTTTTCTTAGTACCGTTTGGCACTAATAAATACACTAAATGTGATTTAACGCTACTAGTTACACATTTCAAAAAGCTAAAGCAAGCTTTACCTGCATTAAACGACTTTATTGTCTTAAAAGATGTAAAAATCGATTTAGAGAATGAGATTAACGATTCTTACCTAGTTTCTTTACTAAATGATGAGAAGTATGATACTCATATATCTAAAGCTTTTAAGTACATCCGACTCCACAGTATCATTAAAGATATCCTATCTAATAATGAGAGACTAGAAAAATTTAATGCAATGATTTTTGAACAAAAAGTTAGAGAATTTATATATCTAGATAATAAAAACATCCAAACTAATAATTTACAAGAAGTTCTAGATTCACATTTCTTAAGAGTTTATAACATCAGAAAAGATGAAACGTTATCAAAAGAAAACAAAGATGAGAAAATAAGTTATTTACTTAAAACATTCAACAAGAAGCATAATATCCCTAACGTAAAAAAATTACTACAAGATGCTTTTGACCCTATAACTAAGCTAAAACCTGTCTTTATGATGAGTCCTATAAGTATTTCACAATATTTGGAACCTGTTGTAGGTATGTTTGACATCGTTGTTTTTGATGAGGCTTCCCAAATTAAACCACAAGACGCTTTTGGTTCATTATTAAGAGGAAAGCAAGTAGTTGTAGTTGGAGATGAAAAACAGTTGCCACCAACTAACTTCTTTGAAAGTTTTTATGGCTCAACAGATATTTTCGAAGAAGATACAATATCAAATTACGAAAGTATTTTAACTCTACTAAGAGGTAGTGGTGTACCTTTAACAACACTAAATTGGCATTACCGTTCTAAGCATCATAATCTAATAAAAATATCAAACGAACACTTCTATGATAAATCTTTATCAATTTTCCCATCAAAATATAAGAACAATACAGAATATGGACTAAAATTACAATATGTAGATGGAATATTTGATAGAGGACGTACTAGAACAAACATAATTGAGGCGAAAGCTATTGTTGAATATATCCTCAACCACGTTAAAACTACCCCAGAATTATCTTTAGGTGTTGCAACACTAAATATCAATCAAAGAGATTTGATTAGCTCAGAGCTAAAAAAAGCTATCAAAGACGACATTACTTTAGATTCTTTCTTTGATGAAGATAAAAACGAACCATTCTTTATCAAAAACTTAGAAAATGTCCAAGGTGATGAAAGAGAAGTTATTTTAATATCAATCGCATATGCTAAAGATCAAAACGGAAACATAATTCAAAATTTTGGTGCAATCAATCATATTGGTGGAGAAAGACGACTAAACGTTTTGATGACCAGAGCTAAACAAAAATGTGTTATTTTTACAGGTTTAAAATCTCATGACTTAGAAGTTGATTATCGTACTAGTGAAGGTGTTAACGTCCTCAAGAAATTTTTACAGTTTGTCGAAAATAAATATATTGAAGAACCAGAAGAAATTAACTCTGATTCTAAATTATTTGCAATTGAGATTGCAGAAGAGTTAAACAAACATGGTTATGTATGTGATTATACAATTGGTAATGATCAATATTACATAGACTTAGCAATTTTAAACCCAAGCGACGAATCTGAATACTTACTTGGAATAGAGTTTGATGACTCAACATTTTCACAATCAAGAACAGCAAGTGAACGTGAAAGAATTAGAAACAAAGTTATGCGTGCAAAAGGTTGGGCAATATATAAGATATACTTGCCTTCATGGTTTAATAATCGACAACAAGAAATTGAGGATATACTTAAATATATTAAATCATTAAAAACTAATCAAGTTGAAGATATAGAGGAAGAAGTTGAATTTAACTTAGAACCGGTTAATGTAGTTACTAGATTTGGTTTTGAACCTTATAAAAAGCATACAAAAATGATTGAAAATATCAATTTCTTTATGAAGGAAAATGGTGATTTTAATCAATATATTTTAGATTTAATCTATTGTGAAATGCCTATTAAAATAGGTTTAATTATAGATCGAGTAGTTAAAAACTCACATATCCCAATTAAGCCAAATGTAGTTAAAAATAGAATTAAAAAAGCTTTAAACAACCTTGAACATAATCACAATATTTATACTAAAAATGGTTTTTATTATTACTATCAAAAAGAAGACTTCATTAGTTTTAGAGATAGAAGAAATGTACTGAATGAGTTCTCTTTAAGTAATATTTCAGATGATGAGTTTATTCATGCTATAAAAGAAGTTATTCGTAATAGTTTCGGAATTACAACAACTGATATTTCATCAATTATCTCAAATTATTTTGGGTATGAGAATACAAATTCAGAAGTAGAAAAAACAATTGAACGATTATGTATTAGATTAATGAGCAATAATCAAATATATAAAGATGAAAATGGTAATTTACAGTTTAACAAATAAAAAAAGGAGCGAAAGCTCCTTTTAATCTATATTTTTTTCTTCTATATCAAGTTGAACATGAGATATTTCCTCAAATCTTCTACCTATTTTAGAGCTTGTAGTGTGAATATCCTTAACACTACTATTGACTTTATCAATACTCTTAGAAAGAGTATCCCATCGTTTTTGATACCTTGAAAACTCTGTTCCTAACTTGATTAACTCCTCTTGTATTTCCTTAGCATATTTATCTCTTTCGATGTTTTTAAGTAGAATTTGAACTGTTGTTAGCATACTCATTAATGTTGTTGGGGATGCTAGCCAAACCCTTCTAGATTGAGCATAATCAATAATATCTTGATGGTAAGCGTTTAATTCAGCAAATATGGCTTCAGCAGGAATAAACATAACTGCTTGGTCTGAAGTTTCATTTGGAATGATATATTTAACGGCAATATCATCGATATGTTTCTTTAAATCCATTTTAAATTTCTTGGTTGCAATTTTTCTTAGCTCTTCTGAAGTATCTCTATCAACCATTCTTTGATAGTTTTCTAAAGGAAACTTTGAGTCGACAGCTAAATCCCCCATTGGATCAGGAATTCTAAGTAATGCATCAACCATTTTTCCATTTGACAATGTATGTTGTAATGAATAGTGATCTTCTTTATCTCCAAATATTGATTGTAATATTTGATTCAGCTGCACTTCACCAAAAGTACCGCGGCTTTTTTTATCTGTAAGTACATTTTGTAGAGAAACAACATCCGTTGATAACTTTTCAATGTTTTTTTGAGCTTCATCAATTTTAGATAAGCGCTCCACTATATTTGTGAATGTCTTATTTGTTTTCTCAAAACCTTCATCTAGTCTCATTTCAACTTTTTGGTTAATCTTTTCCATTTGAGTCTCTATTTTTATATTTAGCGATTCAAATGATTCAGATATTTTTTTGTTTAACCCGTCTTTAAAATCATCAAAACTCTTATAGCTTTTGCTAGAGTTTTCATTTAATTCTTTTTGGATATGTTCTTTTAAATCTCCAAAGCGTTCAATCAATTTAACAATAGTTTTGCTGTTTTCTTCAAGTAACAAAGCCTTAATCTCAGGTATTTGATCCTCATCTTGGTTGTTAACTTGAGTTTTCAAATCAATTAACATTTTTGCAACAAGTAAAACCAATAACATATTAATAACTACTAGCCCTATGATGATATATTCCATATTATCACTCCTCATAATTATTATACTATATATCTACTTTTTTTATGTTAGAATCCTAGATTTTTATTAATAACTAGTATGAAAACACTTTTCTAAAAAAACAAATTGACAAATTCAATGTTCGTTTGTATACTTACTAAATGTTGGAGGTGTTAAATTTGTCATACACTGTTAATGTAATTGAAGAAAAATGTGTAGGTTGTTCGATTTGCTCAAGAATTTGTCCAACAGGAACACTAAAAATCAATAAAGAAACAAAAAAGGCTTACAATTCAGGAGTTTATTGTGATAATGCATGGGGTTGTTTATATGCTTGTCCCACTAAAGCTCTAGAAATAGTAGAAGTTAGATAAAAAAAACATCATCTGAGATGATGTTTTTTTATTGTTAACCTTTGTTTTTGTATTCAAATAAATCACTTAAAGGTCTATCATAAATAATGTTAAGTATCCCTTTAGCAATTAAATCAGCAATACTTAATTGAATAATCTTGTCTGATTTTTTGTTTTCTGGTAATTGAATAGTATTAGTACAAATAACTTCCTCAATCACAGATGCATTTAATCTATCAATCGCTGGAGGTGAAAAGATTGGGTGAGTACATGCTGCAAAAACTTTTTTTGCACCTTTATCAATAAGTGCTTGTGCTGCTGCAGTAATCGTACCAGCAGTATCAATCATATCATCAATAAGAATTGCAATTTTTCCATCAACATCACCAACAAGTCCCATAACTTCAGCTACATTAGCTTTAGGTCGTCTTTTATCAATGATGGCAATTGGGCAGCCCATAATATCTCCCATTTTTCTAGCTCTTACTGCACCACCATGATCTGGTGCAACAATAACTAAGTCGTCTTTAAAATTTTTGTTTTCAAAATATTCAACAATTGTAGGCATAGCTCTAAAATTGTCGATTGGAATATCAAAGAAACCTTGAATCTGTGAAGCGTGTAAATCCATAGCCAAAACACGATCAGCTCCTGCTGTTTCCAATAAATTAGCAACTAATTTTGCTGATATTGGTTGTCTTGATGATGTTTTACGATCTTGTCTTGAATACCCATAATAAGGCATTATAACATTGATACTTTTTGCTGAAGCTCTTTTTATAGCATCCATAGTGATTAATAATTCCATTAAATTTTCATTAACAGGCTCGTGTGTTGGTTGAACTATAAAAACGTGGTGACCTCGTACTGTTTCTTCAATGTTTACTCCAATTTCTCCATCAGCAAATCTTCTGATTTCGATTTTACTTAGTGGAATTCCAGATATTTCTGAAATTTCTTCTGCTAGTAATGGATTAGCACTTAAACTAAACAATTTAATCTTATTGCCATCTAAAATAGCCATTCTTTATCCTCCAAAAATAATATATTTTAATTTAACCATATATACATTATCATTTTAACCCTAAAAATGCAAAAATAAAATGCAACTTTTAAAAAAAGTTGCATTTATCCTAAAAAATTATTCATCGCCTAAATTGTTATAAGCCTCAATTACTGCAGCTTCGATGCGGTTACGAGTTTCTTGGTTAATAGGATGAGCTACATCCTTAAACTCACCGTTAGGCATTTTTCTACTTGGCATAGCAACAAATAGTCCCTCTTTTCCATCGATTATGCGTAATTCATGAACAACAAAACATTCGTCAATTGTTATTGCAGCAATAGCTTTTAAACGATTATCACTATTAAACTTTTTAACCCTAACGTCTGTTATATTCATCTCTCCACCTCGCATCATTTTTGTATTCTACTATACATAATTATAACATATATAATTAAAGATGACAAATGTTTTCAAGCTTAGTTGAGCCAATTACCTAAATCTGGTCAATATTACAGTGAATTTTTCTTCATATAAATCTTTTACTTGTTTAATATTTCTCTTGTTATTTTCTATCGCAAAAACAGTAGAACCGCTCCCACTCATTAATACTCCTTTTAGTCCTATATCTACCATTTGATACTTTATTTCTTTTATTTCTGGGTATATTTCGAATGTGACATTTTCTAAGGAGTTGAACAATGATCGAATTATTAGCTCGTAATTTTTATTATATACGCCTTGTGACATATCATTGATTTTTACATTAACTATATTTTCATCATTAATCATAGAAAAAACTTGTTTTGTACTAACATTAATATCAGGATAAACTAATATAATTTTGCTTTTTAGTCTTGTATTGATAAATAATAGTTCTTCACCCTTACCTTTAGCTATACAAAGTTTGTTGTAAATACAAAAAGGAATGTCAGCTCCAAATTTTTCTCCAATTTTTGCCATATCCTCATAAGATAGATTCAACTTATACAATCTATTGAGACCTCTTAACACAGCAGCTGCATTTGCGCTACCACCTGCTAAACCAGCTCCCATAGGGATTTTTTTATTTATATATATTTCTACTCCAGATTTAATTCCAAACTCATTTAAAACGTATTTCGCAACTTTATATACAATATTGTCTTGTACTTTCTTAGTGATTTCTATATTAGAACTGATTTTTATCTCTTTCTTATCAATTATTTTCTTTAATTTTATCTCATCATGCAACTTAAGTGGTGCCATAATCATTTCTAAATTATGGTAACCATCAACTCTTTTCCCAACTACATTAAGAAATAGATTGATTTTTGCATATGCTTTTTCTTTAACCATAAAAATCACCTCATTCTTATTTTATCATAAAAAAAAGCGTAATTAAATATAATCATTACGCTTTAAAATCAATTAAATTATCTGATAAAACAATAAAATCATCAACATTTAGGCTTTCAGCCCTCACTGTTCTTGAGTGTCCTAAAACCTCTAAAAGGTCTTCAACTCTCGTTTTATCATATCCAAACACGGAATTTAAGTTATTTGATAGTTTTTTTCTTCTTTGAACAAAACTAGATCTAACTATTTGATAAAAATATTTTTCATCAACAGGAACTACTGTTGGGTTTTCCTTAGTTTTCAAGTATACAATAGCACTATCTACATTAGGCGCGGGAACAAAAACTGTTCTTGGAACCTTAAATGCGAGTTTTGCAATTGTTTTATACTGAATAGCGATTGACAAGGAATTATAATCTTTTTTTGAAGGAGTTGAAGTTATTCTATTTGCAACTTCTAACTGCATCATAACTACCATCTCATTTATTTTCTTAGAGTCCTCAATGCATTTCATTAGGATTGGGGTTGTTATGTAGTATGGCAGATTAGCTACAACAATAACTTTGTCATAGTCAAAATTAACGCCATCAATGTCTTGATCGATGTCCCTTGAAAGGATATCATCATTGATTAGCGTAAAATTATTATCTGAAAAAGTCTTTTCTAATATTGGTATTAACTCACTATCTATTTCATAAGCAAGTAAATGCCCTGCTTTTTCTAGCAAGAATTCTGTTAAACTTCCTAGTCCTGGTCCAATTTCCACTACCAATGTTTTTTTATCAATAACAGCAACTTCAGATATTTTTCTTAAGATATTTTCATCTGTTAAGAAATTTTGTCCAAATTTCTTTTTAATTCTAAAATCGTTATTTCTAATTGTTGATTTTACTTTATTTGCTTCTTTCAACCAATTCACCTTCTAATATTTCTTGTATTTTCGATAATGATATCCCAAAAGCATTCAATCTTCTTAATAATGTCTTACCATTACTAAGTCCAATACCCAATTTGTCACAAAGCTTTCCTCTTATAATTTTTGATTCCTTTTGTCCTATCAATTTTAATTTGTTTAAATCTCCCATTGAGATTTGTTTGCTTCTTTCATCGTTATAAGTCAAACAATTACTTAATGCTTCAATGATTTTCTCGTTTTTTGCATGTTCTACGCCAATTTTTCTTTTATTTTTACTAATCGAGTCTTTCTTCTTTAAAAATGCATGTTTTGTTTCACCCACATAAGTGGTAATAATGTTTCTAATTCTCTCACCCTGATAGTCTGCATCTAAAAACAATATGAGACCTCTGGTTTTACTTAGTAATAAAAGTCTTTGCAGTAATTCATCACCAATTTCACTTCCATTAGTTATCTCAATATCAGCATTTGGATATATTTTTCTAATTCTATCTAAATCGTGATACCCTTCTACAACTATTACCTCATTAAAGGTTTTATTTAAGTCCATAACTTTTAAAATATTCTCGACTTTCTGCTAGCTCTGTGGGAATATCAATATTTTGTGGACATTTACTTACGCAATCCTGGCATTGTACACAATTTACTGCAGATTTGCTATTTTTATCTAAGTTATTCAACTGCCAAGTTGCAGTTTTTGTGTTTTCGTACATTGCATGTTGGTTATAAATTTTGAAATTAGCAGGAATATCCACACCATATTCGCAAGGCATGCAATACTTACAATCAGTACAATCAACTTTAGTTAGTGACACCAATCTACTTTTAACTTCATCAACAAGAGATATTTCACTCTCATCTAAAGGTTTAAATTCAGAAAATGTTTTAATATTATCTACAACGTGATCCATTGTGGACATTCCACTTAGAATCACTTTTACGTTTGGTAAACTTCCTACCCATCTCAAAGCCCAAGAAGAAATAGAAGCTGAATGATCATGATCTCTAAGAATGTTTTCCACACCTTCGTTAAATTTCGCCAAACTTCCACCTTTAATTGGTTCCATAACAATAACAGGAATGTCTTTTTCAGTTAAGATGTTATATCCTTCAATTCCTTGCTGATGATTGGTATCCATATAATTTAATTGGATTTGGCAAAAATCCCAGTCAAATAAACCTACTGCTTCTTTAAATACATCTAGATTATCATGGAAACTAAAACCTATATACTTGATTTTTCCTTGTAATTTTAACTTAGCTAACTTTTCTAACACTTTGTATTGTTTTATCTCTTCAATTCTAGTTTTATTAACAGCATGAATCAGATAAAAATCAAAATACTCAACTCCGGTTTTATCTAACTGATCGTTAAATATTCTTAAGACATCACTTTCTTTTTTTACCATCCATGTTGGAAGTTTATCCGCTAAATAAAAGGATTTCCTATCATAATCCTTAATTATTTCTTTTACTACAAGTTCAGATTCACCATTGTGATAAAAGTATGCAGTATCAATGTAATTAACACCGTTAGAAACAGCATAATCCACCATACTTTTGGCTAATGTTCTGTCTACTTTGCCTTCTTTTGTGGGAAATCTCATACATCCAAAACCTAAAAGACTCGTTTTGATGTTAAGTTTCTTTAGATTTCGATATTCCATATTATTCCTCCTTAAAAAGCTTAGGTTTCACTTTAGGATTTACAATAATATCAATTGCTTTCTCAACAACTTCTATATGTAAATTACCTGAGTTAGCACATTCACCATCTGTATTCCATTTATGATGTGAATCTGTATATATCTTTAGTTTTGATGTTCTAAATTTATGAACAAAAGGGATTATTTTAGGTCCAATAAAGAATGAAATAAAGTATATTAAATTATTAAAAAATGGGATATATCTATATAAAACGACATCAACTTTCCCATCATCTAGAACAGGCTTTTGTACAACACTAAACCCAGCTACTTTTTTAGAGTTAATTACCATTATTAATGAGAAATACCCTCTAAATTCGCCATTATCATGAACGATTTTACCTTTCATCATAGGGATAGTAAAAAATTCTTTTATCCCAGTAATTAAATATGCGAAATATCCTAAATATTTCTTTAATTTAGAATCTGTAACATAACTAATATCAACATATGTTCCTATTGCTGTAACATACATGAAGTATCCATTTGACGATTTAGCTATATCCATAGTTGCTACTTCACCATTTAACACAATATCTAAAGCTTTTTCGATGTTTTTAGGTATTTTCAGTGTGCTTGCTAAGTCACAAGCTGTTCCTGATGGAATATATCCGATTTTTGGTCTAAAATCTTGGTTTGCAACTCCATTTACACATTCATGGAATGTTCCATCTCCACCAGAAATAACCAATAAATCCACCTTATCATCACATGCTTCTTTTGCCAACTTAATTGCATGTTTTGGCTTCTTAGTTTCTGCTATTTTAACTTTATAATTGTTTTCCTCTAACTTTTTTACAACATAATCTAACTTATTAATGAACTGTTTCTTCCCACTTGCCGGATTATAAATAATTGTACATTTTTTCACATTATCACCCTATTCTATGCCAATATTATAACATAAAAAAAAGGTAGTCTAACTACCTTTTATTTAATTTATTTAATCCAATAAAGCTTGTGCAGCAGTTATAATTGCAGTATTGTACACATCTGTTGTGTTGCAACCTCTTGATAAATCATTAACAGGGCTATTTAATCCTGCTAAAATTGGTCCCATTGCTTCAAAACCACCAAGTCTTTGCGCAATTTTATATCCAATATTTCCAGAATTCAAATCAGGAAAAATAAAAGTGTTTGCTTGCCCTGCAACATTGCTTCCAGGAAATTTTTTACTTCCAACAGCAGGAACAAAAGCAGCATCAAATTGCATTTCTCCATCTATTTCATAACCACTATTCATTTCTTTAGCTAATTTTGTAGCTAAAACAACTTTTTTTGTTTCATCAGTGTCAGCAGAACCGTTAGAACTGAATGATAACATAGCTACTTTTGGCTCAATTCCAAACATTTCAGCGGCTTTTGCTGATTCAACAGCAAACTCAGCTAAACTTGGTGCATCTGGATTGGGATTAATTGCACAATCACCAAAGATGTATTTTTCATTACCTTTTACCATTAAAAAATAGCCAAATGTTTTTGAAACTCCAGGTTTTGTTTTAATTATTTGTAAAGCCGGTCTAACTGTATCTCCTGTAGAGTGGATTGCTCCACTTACTAAACCATCAGCTTTATGCATATAAACAAGCATAGTCCCAAAATAATTTTCATTTAACAACATTTTATTCGCTTGCTCAACTGTTGCTTTACCTTTTCTTCTATCAACAAATGATGCAACCATTTCATCAAATTGTTCATACTCACAAGGGTTTATAATTTCACATTTAGAAACATCAAATCTTTGATCAAAATTTTCCTTTTTTCCAATCAAAATTGGTTGTATTAAACCCTCTTTGCTAAGTAGACTTGCAGCCTCCAAAACTCTTATGTCTGTTGGCTCTGGAAAGACTATTTTTAGCCCTTTACCAGTAATTTTATCTTTTAATTCTTTAATAATAGATGACATAATATCACTCCTAACCTCTCTTATTTTACAACTTTTTATAAATTTTTCAATTGTTTTTTTGATATTAACAATGAATAATATGTTAAAATGAGGATAGGTGATAAATATGACAAAATTAAACACAATTTTATTTGATCTTGATGGAACACTTATTGATACAAATGAAATAATTATTATGAGTTTTGAGGCCACATTTAAGAAACATTTCCCAAAGGTTGCTGTATCTAGAGAAGAAATCCTTACTTATATAGGGCCCACTTTACAGCAGACTTTTGGCAAATACACAAATAGTCCTTTTATGATTTTAGATATGATAAAATCATATCGAGAATTTTACGTTGATTTTGAAATTGGTAATTTTGAAATATATCCTAATGTATTAGAAGTAATTAAGGATTTACATTCAAAATCTTATAATTTAGCTATTGTGACTTCAAAATTTAAGGTTGCAGCTTGGCCTAGTTTTACACATTATGAACTTGATAAATATATTAAAACATTTATTTCTCTAGATGATGTCAAGAACCCTAAACCTAATGAAGAACCCGTCTTATTAGCCTTAAGTAAATTTGATAATGTTACAAAAGCAATTATGATTGGTGACAATCAAGGAGATATTTTATCGGGTAAAAATGCTGGTATCTTTTCCGCAGGTGTTGCTTGGAGTATCAAAGGTGAGAAACACTTAAAGGAAGTGAATCCTGATTTTATATTAAAAGACATTAATGATATATATAGTATTATTGAAGAAGTAGAGGTGATGTAATATGGATTGTATCTTTTGTAAAATAATTAACGGTGAAATACCTTCATATAAAATATATGAAGATGATCAAATTATGGCTTTTTTAGACATTACGCAAGGAACCAAAGGTCATACTCTTGTAATACCAAAAACTCATTTCACAAATATTTATGATATGGATGAAAAATCTATTGGTTATTTACACAGTAAAACACCTTTGTTAGCTAAGTCCCTTAAAGCTGCTTTTAATCCTATTGGAATAAATGTTGTGAACAACAACGATAAGCCTTTACAAAGCGTTTTCCATTACCATATACATCTTATTCCTAGATATGAAGATGATGGAGTTAATATTTCTACTCCTAATAATTACGGGAAATTGGAAGATGAAGATTTCAAAAAATTAGTGAAAAAAATTAGTGAAAACCTAAAATAAAAAGCTAGTTCAACAATTGTTGAACTAGCTTTATTTTATTTACAAAAGAATTCTGTAAATGTTTTTACCATTACTCCTGTGGCAATATTCTTTTCATCAGATGCTGTTCCAGCAATATCCAAATGAATCCAAGCTGTATCATCTTCTATAAATTCCTCAATGAATGCAGCAGCAATATTTGCACCTGCGTATTTCCCACCTTTGTTAGAAATATCTGCAGTTTTAGATTTTAACTTTTCATGATATCCCTTAGTTACAGGCATTTCCCATATTTTTTCATTTGTTTTTTCAGTTACTTCTTTAAACTTATTGAAAAAATCATAATTATTTGTAAATGCTCCAGTAAACTCTCCACCAAGTGCTGCAACCATTGCTCCAGTTAAAGTTGCTACATCGATAACTTTTTTTGATCCCTCTTTTTGAGCAAACCACACTGCATCAGCTAATGTAAGTCTTCCTTCAGCATCAGTTGATACTATTTCAATAGTTTTTCCTAATGCACTAGTTATAATATCGTCTGGAACAATTGCATTATCTCCAATTCTGTTATCAGTCGCTGCAACAATACTCATTACATTTTCTTCTAATTGCAATCTTGCTATTGCTTCAATTGCAGATACAACTGCAGCTGCACCAGCCATATCAACTTTCATACCAGGCATTGATTGTGGTGTTTTTAATGAGTACCCACCAGTATCATACATAACCCCTTTACCTACTAATGCAACTGGGTCTTTAAACTCTTTTTTCCCTTTATACTTAATTTGAATTAGTTTAGGTTCATCATAACTACCTTTATTAACTCCTAGAAATGCACCCATATTCATTTCTTCTATTTCTTTTTTGTTATATATAGTAACTTCTACATTTTCAATTCTCTCTAAATCTTTTGCATAATTTGCTAAATCAGTAGCGTTCATGTAATTGTATGGTGTATTAACTAGTGTTTTAGCTTTATTAATACATTCCCCAATCACATATCCTTTTTTAATATTGTTATATACATTTGATTCACCATAAATAAAATATTCTTTGTTTTGTTCTGTGACCTTTGATTTGAATTTGTTTAAAACATAGTTATCACTAATCATTCTTTCACTTAGTAATTCAACAAATTCTAAATACTTTTCGTTTTCAAAAGTATCAATTAATGTAACTGTATTTTCTTTGATATTTGTGATTCCTTTAATGATTTCTTCTTTTGTTTTTTCCTCTAAAAGATCTTTAAAATTAACAACGTAGATCTTTTTCGCTGGTATTTTACCCAGTGTGTAAATAGTGGTAAACGGCTCCTCTACAGTCTTAGATAAGTCAATCCCCAGTATTTTATTAAGTTCTTCTACAAGTAAATTATTCTTATTATTAGTTAGTATAATGTTTTTTGTTTCAGTACTAAAGCTAAAATCTTTTTGTTCTGTAATCATAAAATCCTCCTACTTTTACTTAATAATATTTGTTTTCATATACGGAACTAAAACATCTGGTATTTTAATTGATCCGTCTTTTTGTTGATAGTTTTCCATTATTGCAACTACTGTTCTTCCTACTGCTAATCCAGAACCATTTAAAGTGTGTACAAATTCAGGTTTACTATCTTTGCTTCTTTTAAACTTAATATTTGCTCTTCTTGCTTGATAATCTTCTGCATTACTAATTGATCCGATTTCTTTATATGTATTATATGAAGGTAACCATACTTCTATATCATATGTCTTTCTCATAGAAAAACCTAAATCCCCAGCACATAAATTTACAACTCGGTATGGTAAATCTAATAACTTAAGTACTTTTTCGCTGTTAACTAACATTTCTTCTAATTCTTGGTATGAGTTTTCAGGTTTAGTAAACTTAATCAGTTCAACTTTGTTAAATTGATGTTGTCTAATGATTCCTCTTGTGTCTCTACCTGCACTACCTGCTTCTTGTCTAAAAGCAGTAGTAAAAGCAGTGTATTTAATTGGTAATTCATCATTTGTTAAAGTTTCGTTTCGATGCATGTTAATTGTTGGTACTTCTGCAGTTGGATTTAAATATAATTCTCTTTCATCCAAAACTTTAAAAGCATCATCTTCAAACTTTGGAAATTGTCCTGTTGCAATCATGCTCTCTTTGTTAACAATAAAAGGAGGGATTATTTCAGTATATCCATGTTCAATTGCGTGTAAATCAGTCATGAAGCTAATTAAACATCTTTCTAATCTTGCTCCAAGACCTTTATATACAGTAAATCTACTTCCTGTTATTTTGCTTGCTCTTTCAAAATCTAATATATCTAATTTAACTGCTAAATCCCAATGTGGTAGTGGTTCAAAATCAAAAGTTGTTGGTTCTTTATACTTTTTAATTTCAACATTATCATCTTCAGTTAAACCTCTTGGGATATCCTCTTTAGGAAGATTTGGAGTTATTAGAAGTTGATATTGAATAAACTCATTGATTTCTTTAAGTTCAACTTCTAAATTTTTGATATCATCCCCAATGCTAGAAACTTTTTGCATTATCTCACTTACATCTTTACCTTCTCTTTTATAAAGACCTATTAGTTTACTTGTTTCATTACGTTTTGCTTTTTCTGCCTCTACTAAAACTATTATTTCACGACGGCGCTCATCTTTTTTTATCACTTCTAAAAGATAGCTAAAATCTCCACCTCTTAAATTAAGTAGATCTAGATATTCTTTAGTATTTTCTCTTAAATTTTTTAAATCTAACATTATGATTCACTCCTTTTTTAATAAAAAAACTCGTCCCCATATAAGGGACGAGTATTACCCGTGTTGCCACCCTAGTTAAAGCTGTTTAGCAGCTTTCACTCAGTACTTTTTAACGGTTGTAAACCGGGAATTATTGATTCCTCTCGAAGGTAGATTTCTTACTTTGATGTTATTAGCTTACACCGACCGCTAACTCTCTTTCAAACATCTTAATAATACTTAGCCTTTTCATTGATTTCTTGCTTTGATAATATCAAACAAAATTCTATTTGTCAATCAAGTCTTTTTTGATTTAAATAC
>Ga0193951_1000664_pt1 | contig 15377 bp, 13 predicted proteins | sample BB_2_MG_FD_140370 | JGI IMG/M metagenome (GOLD analysis project Ga0193951, IMG submission 140370) | Microbial mat bacterial communities from the Broadkill River, Lewes, Delaware, United States - BB_2_MG | ecosystem: Environmental > Aquatic > Freshwater > River > Microbial mats | place: USA... | reverse complement strand
CATCATCCAGTTGAGCGGCTATTGGTTTAATTTCTTTTTCGGCAAATAATCTAACTTTCTGCCTTAGTTCTTCGTGTTGTTCAGTACTTAATATTGACATCTATTGTGGTTTATTTAGTCTTTGTAATTAATTAATAGCTGGTTAAGTTTTACTTGATCGCCAGCTTTTATGAAAATACGTTCTATAACTCCATCCTTCCAAGCTTTAATGTGGTTCTCGGTTTTCATGGCTTCTAGTATTAAGAGTAAGTCCCCTTTTTTTACATTTTGGCCTTCGTTAATATTAACTTTCATAACTTGAGATGGAATAGGAGCTTTAAAGTTTTTGCTATTGTTCTCTTTTTCTTCTATTTTTTTCGGTTGATATGGGGGCAAGCGATCGTGAGTAACCACCACCTTATTAATTAACTGGTGTATAAGTTCAAAATGATTCTGATCTTCGAAATAATAGAAATGATACTGTTTGTGATTATAACTAAATGATAATTGGTCCTTATTTCGCCGAATCGTTTTGACGCTATAACAGGTGTTATTCAAAACGAGATGTAAATATTCATCTGTCCACCTCGTTGTACATTTGTAAGCAGCCTTGTCAATGGTAAAGCGCCAAACAGGATGGGCTCTCCAAAAGCCATTCTTCACCTTGTCTGCCCGCATAATAACATAAGCTAAGGCATATATTTCTTCCTGATAGCCTGAGGTTTGCAGCAGGTTACTGTGGTTGGTCTCGCAAAAGTTTGTGTGGGTTAACCCCTCTAAGAAAGTATTGTGATTAAGTATGGTATTTAGGTATAAGCTATTGGTTTTAATGCCTCTAACAATGAACTGTTGATTGTACTGCTGCGCTTTTTCAATAGCTTTCTGACGCGTTGAGTCATGAACTATTATTTTAGCAAGCATAGGGTCATATTGAGGATGAACCGTTGATGCCTGGTCAATACCAATTTCGATACGTGCTTCACGCTGTGGGGGCATAAGTAATGTTTTTATCTGCCCTGGTGATGGTTGGAAATTGTTTATTGGGTCTTCGGCACAGATGCGCAATTCAATTGCATGGCCATTTGACTTTATGTCATTTTGAGTAAACGTGAGTTGATCACCATTGGCGATTTTAAACTGCCATTTCACCAGATCGATACCCGTTATTTCCTCTGTTACACAATGTTCTACTTGTATACGTGTGTTCATCTCCAAGAAATAGTGTTGCCCAGAATCATCAACTAAAAACTCAATGGTTCCAGCACTTGAGTAGTTGATGCTTTGGCAAAGCTTTAGTGCATCGTTGTATAAGGCGAGTTTAATATCTTTATTAAGGTTAAAAGCAGGTGCTTCTTCAATTAATTTCTGAAATCGACGTTGAATGGAACATTCACGCTCAAAGAGGTGGACGGTGTTACCGTGTTTATCGGCCAAAACTTGTACTTCAATGTGTCGGGCATGTTCTAAATAATGCTCAACATATAAGCGTTCATCGCCAAAGTAACGCTTAGCTTGGCGAGACAAGTGGGGAAGTTGTTCGCGTAATTCGCTTTTGCTATGGCAGATGTGCATGCCTTTGCCACCGCCTCCTAAAGCTGCTTTGACCAAAACCGGATATGGCATGTGGTCAGCCTCCGATAAGAGTGTTTGAGCAGTGCCATTCCATGATTTAGTGAGAGGTACTTGGGCTTTTTCAGCAATGGAACGTGCCATTTGCTTGTCACCCATCTGCTTTAGGTTATCTATAGATGGCCCAATGAAAACTAACCCTGCCGCTTGACATGCTTTTGTGAGGTGGTAATTTTCTGACAAGAAACCGTATCCAGGGTGAATGCCATCTGCACCATATTGTTGTGCCAATTGAATTATTAATTCGATGTTGAGAAAAGTATCAGCTAAGGCATCGTTTTGAAACAAGTGGACTTCATCACTAAGTTGGGCAGGTAGGGTGTTTTTTTCCAGTTCGGAAAGTGTTACTATCGTGCGAATACCCAAAAGGTGTGCGGCTTTAATAATGCGTACAGCAATTTCACCTCGATTGGGTATGAGAACTTTTTTTATCATTCTAAACTTATTTATACCAGCTTGGTGTTCGTTTATCAAAAAATGCTGAAACACCCTCTTGCCCTTCTTCGGACGCTCGTGATGTTGCAATTTTTTCGCAACACATTTGCTGGGCTTCTTGCAACGAATTATTGTTGTCAGCCAGAGCGTTGAGCAATTGTTTTGTTATGGTCATGGCTTCTGTGCCATTTCGTTGTAATTGATTTGCCAGTTCTTGCACGCGCTGGGGTATGGCTTTGCTTGGAAGCACTTCGTTAACCAGTCCTATTTTACGTGCATGTTTAGATGAAAATGTTACGCCACTTAGCAGTAAGGCCTTACTGTGTGCAAATCCTATTTTTTTTATTACAAAAGGTGCAATAGTTGCCGGTACCAGTCCCAGTTTGACTTCTGAAAAAGCCATTTTTGTCTGGTTATCAGCGATCACATAATCAGCACAGGCTAGAAGGCCTAATGCACCGCCCATGGCAAACTTTTCTACCCACGCGATTATGGGCTTAGGATAATTGAAGAGTCTTGTAAATAAGTCATAAAACAGTCCTGCATCTTGCTCATTTTCTTCCTTTGTCTGCGTCAAACCTTTTTTCATCCAGTTAAGATCAGCTCCAGAGCAAAATGCACCTCCAGCCCCACGCAGTATAACCAGCTTTTGCTTATCATCATGAGCAATTTGCTCAAGCATATGTAGCAAGCATTGAATCATTCCCTTTGATAGGGCGTTTTTTTTGTGCGGATCATTTAGTAAGATACGACTCACTCCATTACTTTGGTTGAGTTCAACGAATTGCTTGTCTTTACATTCGAAAGATGCCATATTTAGTTTCTTCTCTTTTGTTAATGTTCACAATATCAAGTACACGGGCAATGATCTGGCGTGTTGAAGCCGGATCTATGATCCCATCATCCCAAAGACGACTCGTGCTATAGTATGGAGAGCCTTCATTTTCATACTTTTGGAGTATAGCTTCTTCAATTGCAATCAGTTCTCCTTCATCAATATCTTGCCCCATTGCGGCGGCTTGGTCTCTTTTAATTGTGGTTAAGACCTGTGCTGCTTGTTGGGCACCCATTACTGAAATTCTGGCATTGGGCCACATGAATAGAAAACGAGGATTGTAAGCTCTGCCTGCCATGGCATAATTGCCAGCACCATATGAGCCACCGATAATAATGGTTAAAAATGGGACTGTAGAATTGGCCAAAGCATTCACCATTTTGGCACCGTCTTTCGCAATGCCTTTATGTTCATAGTCTTTGCCAACCATAAAGCCGGTAATGTTCTGAAGAAAGAGCATCGGAATTTGCCGCTCATTGCAAAGCTGTATAAAATGGGTTCCTTTCAATGCAGACTCTGAAAAAAGAATACCATTGTTGGCTAAGATACCAACCTGTTTACCATCTATTTTTGCGAAAACGGTGACTAAAGTCGAGCCATAACCAGCTTTAAATTCATGAAATTCACTTTTGTCTGCTAACCGTGCAATTATTTCTCTTACATCAGGAAAGGATTGACCTGAAGGTGGAATTAAGCCGTAAATTTCTTCATCGGTACGCACCGCTGTACCGTCTTTAGACGACTCTTGCTGTTTTGTGTGGGGTAATGTTTCAAATATATTTCTGCAAATATGAATGGCGTGTGCGTCATCATCAGCCAAATGATCGGCTACTCCAGATATTTGAGTGTGTACTTCGGCACCACCTAATTCTTCAGCGCTTACCTCTTCTCCTGTGGCTGCTTTAACCAGTGGTGGCCCGGCTAAAAATATGGTGCCTTGCTTTTTTACGATAATGGTTTCATCACTCATGGCTGGTACATAGGCACCACCTGCAGTACATGAACCCATAACGATTGCAATTTGAGCAATGCCCTTAGCCGACATGCGTGATTGGTTATAGAATATTCGACCAAAGTCATCTCGATCGGGGAATACCTCCGCTTGCTGCGGCAGAAATACACCACCGCTATCTACCATATAGATGCAAGGCAAGTGGTTTTGCAAAGCTATTTCCTGTGCCCTTAAGTGCTTTTTAATGGTTTCAGCAATGTAAGTACCACCTTTAACGGTAGCATCGTTGGCTATAATCATTACATCACGCCCATGAACCTGTCCAATGCCTGTAATTATACCAGCAGCTGGAAATTGATTGTCATGTTGATTGAAAGCGGCAAGAGCTGATAGCTCAATAAATGAGGACTCGGTATCAAGCAAATAGTCAATGCGCTGGCGAACAGATAATTTACCTTTACTTGTATGGCGCTCCATTGCCTTTTCACCGCCACCTAAAAATATTTTCTCCAAGCGTTGGTTATACTCATCAATGAGTTTATAGTTCAGCTTTTTAAAAGCTTTAAAGCTCTCGGAGCTACTATTTATGCTGGTTTTATACTTAAACATCTTTTATTCTCTATTCGCCATTAATAACCTTTTTGAAGGGCAAATGTTCATGCAAAGCCAACTTAATTTGTTTAGAAAATGCTTAAATTAAAATTAGTGCTACAATAGATTTATTGAAGTGTGCTTTTGGGCAAAAAAAAGTCCAGCATTTAGCCGGACTTTGTATATGAAAAGTGTATTATTTATCGAGCACTTACCTCATGTCAATAACATCAACATTAGGATTTTTAGTTTTATCAAAAGCAAAGGTGGTATTATTAATTTGTGTATTCGTTTTCATGTTTTTCACAATTACCGTGTAGTTATTACCATCTTTACCTACCTGACGAATAGAGTAAATCTGAAGGTTGTCTTTTAGAATTAATAATTTAATTCTAGAGAACGGTTTGTCACGGTTGGTTGGATACAAATCGATTTCATAACACGCCTTTCCATTTACTGATCCATCCGCTACAAAGTTAAAAGTATAGCCCTCTTCATAAATTGTAAAAATGGTAGCAGGGTTCAAGGTTTCTTCATCTTCAAGATCCGGTATTGTAATGTTCACTTCTTCTGCATCAAGCATGTGAGTATACATCACAGTGCCATCAAAATAAGTATCCACATCCATTAGGTTAACCTTGTATTTATTGCCTTTAAGGATAATGTTACCTTCGTAAACCTCAGAAATATCTTCTTGTTGATTTTCTAATGAAAAAGAAAAATCAGCAACGATTGATGGGTAACTCTTTGTTTTAGCAGAAACTTTATCGAGTATTTCTTTAGCTTTATCGTGGGATTGAGCTTGTGAAAGCAGGCCACATACTGCCAGAATAATTGTTAATGTGTATTTCATTTTAATCATTTTTTTCAATATTAAGTGTTAAGATAAGGTGTTGTATCAATAACTATTCCAAAATGTCATATTTACCTAAATTGGCTTAAAACACGCTCTAATTCTAATTCATCAGGCACCAATACTTGGCGGGCTTTACTGCCTTCAAAAGGCCCAACAATACCTGCAGCTTCTAATTGATCAATAATACGGCCAGCACGGTTATAGCCTATTGAAAAACGACGTTGAACGAGCGATGTTGAACCAGATTGATTGGCAACTACGACCTTCGCAGCCTCTTCAAACATTGGGTCACGTTTTGATAAATCGACTTCTCCAGCTGCTGATTCTGAACTTTCTGCACCTTGGTATTCTGGTAAAAGAAATGCAGAGGTGTAGCCACGTTGGCCACCAATGAAATCGTTTATTTTCTCTACCTCTGGTGTGTCAACAAAAGCGCACTGAACACGAACCAAGTCACTTCCCTGAGATATCAGCATATCACCGCGTCCAATTAGTTGGTTGGCACCAGGTGAATCAAGTATGGTACGCGAATCAATCATGGAGGCTACCTTAAAGGCCACCCGTGTAGGGAAGTTAGCTTTAATTACACCTGTAATAATGTTAGTGGAAGGGCGTTGTGTAGCTACAATCATATGAATACCTACTGCACGTGCCAACTGTGCTATACGTGCAATTGGTAGTTCAACCTCTTTACCTGCTGTCATGATCAAATCGGCAAACTCATCAATTATCACAACTATATAAGGTAAGAAGCGGTGTCCTTTCTCCGGGTTAAGTTGACGCTTAACAAATTTATGATTGTACTCTTTAATGTTACGGGCGTGTGCCGTCTTGAGCAACTCGTAACGGTTATCCATTTCAATGGCTAAGGAGTTAAGCGTGTTAACTACTTTTTGCACATCTGTTATAATCGGATCTTCTTCGTCCGGCATTTTAGCTAAGAAGTGTTTCTCAATTTTTGAGTAGATGTTGAGTTCTACTTTTTTAGGGTCAACCATCACAAACTTAAGCTGCGACGGATGCTTTTTATAAAGTAGGGACGATATGATCGCGTTTAAACCAACGGATTTACCCTGACCTGTAGCACCTGCTACAAGCATATGTGGGGCTTTTGCTAAATCAATTACAAAAGTTTCGTTAGAAATGGTTTTTCCCAGAGCAATAGGTAATTCATACTTTGTGTTCTGAAACTTCTTAGCCGTAATTATGGATCGCATGGATACCACCTCAGGTTCTGAGTTAGGCACTTCAATACCGATTGTACCTCGTCCGGGTATTGGTGCAATAATACGTATACCTAGAGCTGCCAATGATAAGGCAATGTCATCTTCTAAGTTCTTAATTTTGGAGATACGTACACCGGGCGCTGGAACAATTTCATATAAAGTAACCGTTGGTCCAACCGTTGCTTTTATATTTTTAATCTGAATTTTATAGTCTTCAAGCGTTTTAACAATACGGTTTTTGTTGGATTCCAATTCGTCCATCGAAACTTCAGCATTGTTGGCACTATGATCATCTAATAAATCGATACCAGGTAATTGATATGATGATAGATCAAGTGTAGGATCATAGTCGCCAAGTGGTTCATTCTCCAGTGATTCAAGAGCTTCTTCTTCGTGCTTCTCAATGGTTAAATCCAAATTAACATCGTCATTGTTAAGGTCCGAATCAGGATCAACAGTTGGCTCAAACTCTAGCGTCGTACCTTTTTCTGCTTCTACGATTGGTTCGGGTTTCTGAGACTCAATTTCAAGGACGTCCGCTTTATCAGACTCAATGTCTATTTCACGCTCAAGTTCCATTGTATCATCAGGCTCAATGATTTTATCATGAGTTTTTACTTCTTCGGTCAGCGGTTGGGCCGCTTGGCTTACTTTTGCAACTTCTGGGGCTGGGTTCTCTTCTTTCTCCGATCTGTTTAACGGTTTATTAACTGCCCGGTAAAAAGCTTCAAATGTAACCGATAAATAGGTAATTAAACTTACAAGTAACAAGATGATGGTACCTACCGCTCCTATTGAAGATTGTAACCACTTACTCATAAAGTAACCGTGAGTACCACCAAGTAGGAGGTATTGATCATTTACTGAGCTAATAAAAATAAAGCCCAGAGTAATGGATAGCCATATTGAGACTATAAAGCAATGAACAAAGGTTTTTCTAAATGGAAGGATGCGTGCTCCCAGTAAACGAAAACCTATCACAAAGAGCAAAATTATGAGAGAGAAAGCAGCTATGCCCAGGCCTTGGTTAATAAACAAATCAGCAAGGTAAGCTCCATATTTTCCCGTCCAGTTTTGTACTGTTAAATCAGAATCTTTAAAAAGTTCCCATAGGTTAATATCAAATTTACTTTTATCGGCAAAACCTGTAAAAAGGAAAGAACAGAATGCCAATAAAGTGAAAAATGCAATTCCGATGGTGATAATACCGGAGACGAAACGGATTTTAAAATCTTTTAAGCCATCCTTCCATTGTGCAAATCTCGTAGCGAAGGAACTTTTCTGAGATTTAGGTTTATTTTTTTTCTTAGCCATAAGCTCTTTTAGGTTGTCAATAACATATGATGATTGACAAAAATAATAAAACCCCTACCAATAAAAATTGGAATACCTTAAAATCTTGAGATGAAATTTGAAAAGCCTAATTACTATTGGATTAGTGTACTTACTAAATCACTAATTTCGCCATGGTCACTTGGTGAATACTCTTCTGGAATTGCGAATGTTTTGTCATCCACTTTTTTATAATCCACGGTTTGTGCTTCAAAATTGAGCCTTAGACCTTTAAAGTTAAGGCCAAATGCCATGAGCATGCCTGGGATGTCGTCAAAGGGACTATTTTCCTTTGGCCGCTTAAAATCTATTTCTTCGGTATAATAAACGCTAATGCTTTCTATATCAGGGTTGCTAAAGTGGACCATGACTTTTTTGCAATCAATGCCTGCGATGGTTTTAATTTCATCATCAAGAAATTCTAAAGAGGATTCTTGATGCTCTTGAAAAAGAAACAAAAACTCACCCTTACCGTGCTTATGAAACATTCGTTTATCAAAAATACGGAATAAAGTGGCTGAACTATCACCGTTTAAGTGTGAGATGTATTCAAGGCTATAGAGGCTTAATTCACCTTTAATATCCAATTTATAGTCACCCTTTTTATACGTTGTAACCATTGTGGTGGGAAGAAATGCCCCAAAGGTTTTGGATTTTATTTTTTCTGAATAGCCTATCTTATAGGTTATAATACCTTGATTTGTATCGGTCGATTGGTTACTTCGACAGCTAAATAATAACGGTATTAAAACTAATAACACGAGTCTGTGCATAGTGGTTTTGTTTGTCAATGTTGTCAAAAAACAACAGGGGTAAAAGTAACAATTTATATACGGACAACAATTACCGTTAGTTATATAAAAACAACGATTAATCAAAAAAGATGCTGATTAAGCATACCTGACCTTAGTAAATGACGACACTAGTTCTTGTTTTTTTGTTTGTCACCTTTCAAATTGAAAGTGCCCTGAAATGCTGATAGAGTAGGTTGTATAACATGAATGATATTAATCATGAATTAAATCCCTAAAAATTTGTTATATCGCAAATGAAGACCTATTGATTTATTTACCAAATAACTAAAAATCTATAAGACCATGGGCAAATTAGCAGTTATTGCACTTGGAGGAAATGCTCTTTTGAGAGATAACCAATCAGGTACAATCGAAGAACAAGAGCAAAATACTACCGATACTTTAGAGAATATCGTTTTTTTATTAAAAGAAGGGTATAATATTGTTTTATCACATGGTAATGGCCCACAAGTGGGAAGCATTGTGATGCGAAATGATGCCGGTGAACAGATGTATAATATTCCACAAATGCCATTAGATGTTTGCGTGGCAGACTCGCAAGGTGGTATTGGTTATATGATTGAACGCTCGCTAAAAAATGTAATGCGTAAGCACAACATAAATCGCAATGTTTTAACTTTAATGACAACGGTTGAGGTTGATCCCAATGATGTTGCCTTTAAAAATCCAACCAAACGAATTGGTAAAATTGTTAGCAAAGAAGAAGCTGATAAGTTAACAACAGAAAAAGGATGGGTCTTTAAGGAGGAAAAGAAATCGACAAGTGGATTTAGACGTGTTGTTCCTTCGCCTCAACCAAAAGAAGTAGGTAACTGGGAAGTGATTGAAAAGAATGCACGCCAAGGCACAATTGTGATTGCCGTAGGTGGTGGTGGCGTCCCTGTTTACACCGATGAGAAAGGCGATATTCGCCCAGCAGAAGCTGTTATTGACAAAGATTTAGCCAATTCACTTTTAGCACGACAAATTAAAGCAGATCGCTTCTATATTTTAACGGATGTACCATTTGTTTATACTAACTTTGGCGAGCCGAATCAAGAGAAGTTGGAATTCTTAAATATTGAGGATACCAAGAAGTATATGAATGATGGTACTTTTGCTGAAGGTAGTATGGCACCAAAAATGAATGCCGCTCTTCAATTTGTTGAAGGAGGAGGTGACATGAGTGTTATTACTGAAGCCACTAAATTGGTTGATAAATCTTATGGTACAAAGATTACAGCCGAGTACGATGAAGCTGATTTAAAAAAGTACGACAAGTAAGTTTCATGTGTTATGATCATCATGCTGATAATAGGCATGAGATCATTATAATTGAACCAAATAATAAACAAATAAATAAAAAGAAGAATTATGGCATTCAATCTTAAAAATCGGAACTTCCTAAAATTATTAGATTTCACACAGGAAGAATTAAAGTTTATGCTTAAGCTAGCGCAGGACTTAAAAGCTGCTAAATATGCAGGTATTGAGCAACCACGTATGACTGGTAAAAACATTGCTCTGATTTTTGAAAAGTCGTCTACTCGTACACGATGTGCTTTTGAGGTAGCTGCTTTAGATCAAGGTGCTCACGTTACTTACTTAGGGCCTTCAGGTTCTCAGATTGGTAACAAAGAGTCAATGAAAGATACAGCGCGTGTTCTTGGTCGTATGTACGATGGTATTGAGTACCGAGGTTACGGACAAGCTATTGTTGAAGAATTAGGTGAGTATGCAGGAGTACCTGTTTGGAATGGTTTAACGGATGAGTTTCACCCAACACAGATCCTAGCTGATTTCTTAACAATGATGGAGCACAGCAATGTGCCTTTAAACCAAGTATCATATGCTTACCTTGGTGATGCGCGTAACAATATGGCTAACTCCTTAATGGTAGGTGGTGCTATTATGGGTATGGATGTGCGTATTGTTGGTCCTAAATCGTTACAGCCAGATGCTGAACTTGTTAAGCAATGTGAAGCTATTGCTGAGAAAACAGGTGCCATTATCACCATTACTGATGATGTTAAAACGGGTGTAGAAGGATGTGATTTCCTTTATACTGATGTTTGGGTATCAATGGGTGAGGCTGATGAAGTATGGAAAGAGCGCATAGAGTTGCTTAAGCCATACCAAATTAATACACAAGCAATGGAATTAACAGGTAATCCAAACTGTAAATTCTTACATTGTTTACCAGCATTCCACAACCGTGAAACTAAGGTTGGAGAAGAGATTTTCCAGAAATTTGGTTTAGATGGAATGGAAGTGACTGAAGATGTATTTGAATCTCCTGCTTCTATCGTGTTCGATCAGGCAGAAAACCGTATGCATACTATTAAAGCAGTAATGGTTGCCACATTAGGCGCTTAGTAACTGTTCTTTATAATTTTTTATAGAAGGCATCTCATTCGTGAGGTGCTTTTTTTTTGCACGAATTCAAAGTCAAACACTTTCAATTCAAATCTCACCTTATATTTTACACAAAAATGTATTGATTTGGAATAAACATATAATCCATATCAATGCCAAACTCTGCTAACAGGGTAGTTTTATCTACTCACGACTTCTACCATTTTGTTGATATATCTGATATCTTGTATTGTAAGAGCGAAAATTCCTACACAACTTTTCACCTTATAGATAACAAAACCATAACTGTTTCTATGTCAATTAAAAAAGTTGAAGAGATGATGAAAACGGAAGAATTTGTTCGGTCGCATCAGTCATTTTTAATCAACGTTAATCACATCAAATCAATTCATAAAACAGTTGATAATCAAATTCTTCTTGTCAATGGTGATGTCATCCCAATCAGTTCGAGGCGCAAAAGGTCAATTATACATTTTCTAAGTAATCTGCAACGAATACAAATTCCATAGGCACGCTTTCAAATCGCTTTTATGGCGTATGACTCGATTGTCTAATTTTGATTTAAACATTAAAAGCCATTACATCATGCTAAAAATAACAAGACTAAGTGGACTAATCTTATTGTTTGCAATCAGTACGATTTTACAAGCTCAGATTATTGATCCTAAAGAAGAGGCTAGCAAACAAGGAACTAAACGTGCCAATAATAAAATTGAAGAAGGCGTAGATAAGGGATTTGATAAATTAGAAGAGGGCATTGGTAGCTTGTTCGGTAAGAAGAAAAAGAAGAATAAAAAAGGTAGCTCAAATGAAGATAAGAATGCACATGATGAAAATGCAGGCTCTAATAGAAGTACGCCAACAAATGATAATACATCAGCAAGTTCTTTGCCTAATCAAGGCATTTATCCTGCGGATGGGGCAAAGGGGGTATCTTTTCCTATAACTTTTAAATGGGACCCAATTGATCATGATGGTTTTGTAGCTACTGGTCATGAGTTTTATTTAAATGAGGCAGGGCAGCATGAAAATATCATGGTGGGAGGACCTCGTGGAAATGAATTTACTTATAAAGATTTAAAACCAAACACCACCTATTGGTGGAAAGTTGTAGGATCTAGCAGTAGTGGGTATATGCCCGGGCCAGGAGGAACATTTACAACCGGTACAGAAGTCTCTGTTGCTTCTAAAATGGATGTCGCCTGGTCAAAATTTGATTTTGTACCTGGTGATGAAGTTATATTTGCTGATGCCCCAGATATAATGGAAGAAAATGGAGAATTCCCATCGCGTTGGGATTTGGTTAAAGGACAAGTTGAAATAGCCACTATCAATGGGGAGAATGCTATTATGTTTTTATCGGGAGCTGCCTCTATTGTTCCCTACTTAGAAAACTCAACTGAAGATTATTTGCCGGAAGTATTTACCATAGAGTTTGATATGTATACACCCAAAGGAGGTAACCGATTTCAGTTGTATTTAAGCGATCGGAAGAACCAAACAAGATCAAAAAGTCAAGAGTTTGACATAACACCGGTTCGTGTAGACAGCCCGGATGGTATTAGTGTTCAGCACGCTTCACGCGATTATACATATTATGCCAATAATGGGGTTTGGACACGCGTATCCTTGGCCTACACAAATGGTAAGCTAAAAGTTTACTTGGATGACACACGTTTGATTAATATCCCACATTACCCATTTAACCCATCTGGGATTACGATACAAGCCTACTTTGCAAGTATGAACGATGATAAACCTTTTTACCTTAAGAATATTCGCATTGCCAAGGGGGGGGTAAAATATTATGATAGGGTAATGAGTGATGGAAAAATCATTTGTAACGGTATTCGTTTCGATGTGAATAAGGCGACTTTAAAAGCAGAGAGTATGGGGCCAATCAATAAAATTCATCAGCTCATGCAGAAAAAGCCGGACCTCAAATTTAGTGTTGAAGGACATACCGATAGTGATGGTGATGAAGCCATAAACCAAAGCTTGTCAGAACAAAGGGCTAAGGTGGTCATGAATCAATTGATTAGTATGGGTATTTCGCCAAGTCGCTTAAAAAGTACAGGTTTTGGTGAAACTAAAGCACTTGATGTTAACTCAACACCCGAGGGAAAAGCGAATAATAGGCGTGTAGAGTTTGTTAAGTTTTAAAAATGGTAACTTGTTATAGCCTTCTGTTATAACAGGATTGAAAGCTAAGAATAGTTTTATAAACTTAACTTAAAATCAATGAGACACTTACTTTATATTGTTATATTAGTCATACCAAGTTTATTACTAGCACAAGAAAACAATGGTCATAAACAAACAAATGAATCGATTGAAGAGGCGTATATGAAAGCCAACAAGCAATCGATTGAGCTGGCCATGCCAATGATTAATTTTTTTCTGAAATACGAAGGGGCGGACAGTACCAAGCCGCCAACTCAACAGGATTTTGATCAGATGCTTAAAGAAACAGGTTTGATAGAAGAATTACAGAACGATAACAGCGGTTTAACAAAAGAAGATGCATTTCAGATAATAGATGCTTATATTAAGGCTGATAGGAATGTAGCTTCAGGTATTAAGGAAGAAAATAGTGGTACCAATATTATAGTAGAAGAGGAGCGTAAAGCAAAGGAGCTATTCGAGCAAATGCAACCAGAAATGGAGAAAGTGCTGAAAGATGCTGAAAAAGAAGCTTATCAAATACAGAAGCAAATGCAGATGCAGATGCAAAATGACGTGATCTCATATGCTGAATTTAAAAAAACAGCAAAGGCTAAACATCCAAATATTAGCGATGCAAAGATTAAAGAGGCCTATGATGAGTATGTGAAACTTATTAGCTTTTAACTGATTGATAAAGATTAAATAAGGTTGTTCCGGTAATTTTTAGAGTACATGTACTAACCAACATAAACAAACTACAATGAAACATTTTACGCTGATTCTGGCAGTATTAATTAGTGTGCAAGTGGCAATAGCTCAACAGAAAGCACAGCAATATGCGATTAAATCGGGATACATCGAATACACGCTTACAGGTAACACCACAGGCACGAAGAAAATATGGTGGGATAATTATGGTGAGAAGTCTCGAACAGAAACGGTTAGCAAAACGGTGACAAAAATGTTTGGGATGAAAAACGTGGATGAAAGCCATACTGTTGATATACTTGTTAAGGACAAGTATTGGTCAGCAAATCTATTAGAACAAGAAGGTTACAAAGGATCGGTACCATATTATAAGGAAAGCACTGCTTTTGTAAACGGCATGTCTGAGAAAGAGCAAGAAGAATTTGCAAATAGTACGATAAAAGCTCTAGGTGGTGAGCGTTTGGCCAATGAAACGTTTATGGGAAGATCATGCGATGTGCTTAAGGTGATGGGCGCTAAGATTTGGGTTTATAAAGGCCTTACTTTAAAATCTGAAGCTAAAGTACTTGGTATTGTAAGTAATGAGACGGCAACTAAGGTTGTTGAGAACAAAAGCGTTGCTGCTTCTCAATTTCTACCCCTTTCAAATATTTCGTACGAAAGTGTTGATCAGCAGCAGCAAGCTCTATTTGGTGATATGAGTGAGATGGGCAATATGGAGTCATATGAGGGTGATAATGAGGAGGTAGATATGGTGCCGGTTAAATATCCATACGATAAGTTTCAGAAGAATGTCAATGCTTTTTCAGCTGATGGTTACAAAAAAATGATGGTGCAAAGTATTGAAGGTAGCCATAGTGCTATGTTTATGAAAAACTTTCAATCCGTTGTTTCGCTTTCTGCCGTTTCGCGCAAGAATGGTGACATAAGTCAAGAGGGTAATTTTGAAACGTTTACCCATAAAGGTAAGAAATGCATGTATGGTGTGCTTGATGAGGAAGATGGAGATGTACATATGTTAGTTGTTGAGGTTCCTCAATACGATACTTACCTGATACTTGGTGTTAATGCCGTGCAAACAAAGAATGACCTATTGGGGATATTTGATCGCTTTGGCTTCTAATGTGCTTCTTACCATTGAGGATAAATCATTATGCAACAACAAGGTTCAATTTTCGGGAATTTCATTTTTTCAGTCATTTTTATTGCGGCTGGCTGGCTGGTTTATAAACATGTAACCATGCCAATTGCGGATGAAGCGGCAGCCTCGGAGCAATGGCCAACCGTTGAAGGTACCATTACCAAGTCCTCCATTAGAACATCCAAATCAAACGAGGGAACAGTCATGTATGCACCAAACATCAATTACCATTACGAAGTGAATGGCATAGCTTATTCTAATCATAGTATCAGTACGATGGATGGTAGCACTAGTGTACAGTCGAGTGTGAAAAAGGATTTGAAGAAATATCCCAAAGATAGTCGGGTTATAATATAT
>Ga0193951_1000662_pt1 | contig 15424 bp, 8 predicted proteins | sample BB_2_MG_FD_140370 | JGI IMG/M metagenome (GOLD analysis project Ga0193951, IMG submission 140370) | Microbial mat bacterial communities from the Broadkill River, Lewes, Delaware, United States - BB_2_MG | ecosystem: Environmental > Aquatic > Freshwater > River > Microbial mats | place: USA... | reverse complement strand
CTTGTTGTTGAAATTAACATTGATGCTCCTCCATTTTCTTTCAAAAAAACAAATTCACCAGCCGTTTTTCTTAGTGGATTATCAAATCGTGAAAACTCACATGTAACAGTGATAAATAGTGGAAGTTTATATTTATTTTCCCATTTCTGAATATCTGATACTCCTAAAACACTTTCTGATGCCCAACCATCTTCACCTCCATGCCCAAAATAATTAACAAGTAATGTTCCTTTTTCAATCTGATTTGTAATTTCAGTATTTACGTCCGGATATTTATTTCCTCCAGAAGTAGATTGTTGTACATAGGAATCTAGATAAATTTTTTTTAAATTGAAAACTGGCTTTTTTACTGAAATAGTATCAGCAATTTTCTCCATCTCTTTTTGTAAGATATCTTCTCCTGAACTATCAATATCATCTGCAATTAATGTAATATATGATCTCCAGTCTCCAAATGACTTTGAGCTGTAGTAATTCAATATTTTATCAACTACAACCTCGGCTTCTAGAGGATCTGAAACAGGAATTCGTCCAGTAACAACGTCTTGACGTTCAAAAGAATTCATTTCTCCTTCATTATAATTCATCATTCCGTAAAAGTCATCTGTTACAAATGAAGATGCCAAATTGAAACTCTCATAAGCTTCAAAAACTGGGACAATATTATTATTTCCACCTATTCTATTCTTATAATCAAAAGAAGCATCACCGAAAAGACATAGGTATTTAATTTTGTTTGAAGTAGCATTATCATAAAGGTGTTTAACAAAATCACGTATGGCGGAAATATCTTGAGTTCCAGAAGAAAACTCATTATAAATCTCATTCAATGGAACTACGGCAACCTTAAAATTCGAATTATTCTCGTGGTAATTAGCCAGACGTTGAGCCTGATCAGTCAAAAAATCCTGAGTCACGATTAAATAATCAATATCCTTTAACGCATGTAAATTTTGATTCTTAACTATTGATTGTTCTAATTTTTGTGGTGTATAAAAATCCTGTTCATTTAAAACAATATATTCATTGAATATTCCTCCTTGTACCTTAAATAAAAAATTAGATAAATTAGATTCATTTGTAATATTAGAAACATTTAAAGGATTAGAAATGTCCCATACTTTGTATATATTCTCATTATTTTCTAATTTATATTCAAAAATTTGAGCTGTTTTATTCACATAAAAATTCCGAAAAGAAAATTGTTTCCCTTCAGCTATAAGTTTTTTGGCTCCAATAACTTCAATATAATCCAAATATGCTTTTGCTGATGGATTTCCATTATTATTATAGCTTACTTCAACGTTTATAGAGTTTCCATTTAATTGAACAGCTGCACTATTCTGGGTTACAACCGCTTTGCTTAAACCACTATAAGCAGGAAAATTCACATTAAATAAATTTTGATGATTAACCTTCACTTCCATTTGTGTAGGAATTGTTGATTGTGTTACTCCTCTTAATTTAACAATAACATTTTCAGAGTTATCAATATTTTTAAATGGTATTGAATATGTATGAATATTTTGAATATTAAAGCTATCACCAAACCATTGCTGTCCAGCTGCAAGTATATTCACTTCATCCTTTTCCAAAAATGTATAATCATGAAATATTGATATTTGCTCACTTAGTGAAGAGGTTATAGGGGTTTTATTTTTAATTCGTTTCCCTTCATTTTGTTCAATTGTTATGAAATAATAAGCTTCATCGGAAAAAATATTAAACTGATGTTCCAATTCATTTAGATTACCTGATTTTGTATTTTTCCAACTATGAGGTCCCTTCGCATAAAATAGTATAAAATCATTACTGTCAAAACTACCATCCTCTTCTCCACTAATGAAAATTGAATTCTCCTGAAGTCCATCAAACCTAAAATCACTATTTTTAAAAGGTAACATTTCTCCTCCATTACCAAAGATTTGAATTTGCTTTGGATTTATAGAATTTACATCAATACCCAAGCTTTGTAAAAATTTAAAATCGAGTTTATAAACCCCTGTTGTATCAACACTAAACTTATACCAATCACCCGTTGCCAAAACAGAATTTTTAATGGTATGACTTTTGGCTTTTTGGTTTTTCTTATTGCTCGTTAAGCTATATTCTAATTCAAATGATTTTACCCTTGTAAGTAAAGGTCCATCTTTAATAATTGGATTTAATGTTAAATTTGCAAACGACTTATTCCTTGAATGAACAATTTTAAAATCTGCTTCTAAATTAGAAGATAATTTATTTCTATCTAACCGATAATTAGTCAAGTTCGAAACGGTTTCATAAATCACATTCTTGACGAAAAATTTATTAACTCTCACCCCGAATGGAACAGGCCATGTTTTATGAAAAGTTGGATTTAAATTTTCGTCAACATAATTACCCTTAATTAAGATTGTTTTAATAGTGACATCTTTATTAATTGCAAACTCAACATTATCCTGCCATTCTAATTGAATATGCTTTTTTTCAGTTTGCTGACTATAAAATAAATTTGACAGCAATACAAAAGCTAATAAAAGATTAATTTTAAAGGTATTCATTAAGGAACTAGAAGCTATTTTATATTATTTTTTTTATTATTATACAACGTTACATATAATAAAGAACAAAAACAATCGTTACAAAAACATAATAAAATATTTTATTAAAATTAATTCTTGCGAAAAAATTTATTTAATGTAAATTGCGAGACATTAAACCCTAATAAGTGCAAATGAATATGAAAAATTTATTTAATGTAACCCGAATTTTAGTAGTTGCCTTTTCAACTTTACTCTTTGTAAGTTGTCACAATAGAACTTCGCGTAATGCATCTACACTAACTGGCTGGGATTCAAAAGATAAAGCTGCCGGTGGATTTTCATCTAATACTAGTTACAAAGGTCAGGTTGCCCCTCCTGGAATGGTGCTAATTGAAGGAGGATCATTTACAATGGGTCACGTTCAGGATGATGTGCTATTTGATTGGAATACAACTCCTGTAAAACAACAAGTTAGATCTTTTTATTTGGATGAATCAGAAGTAACAAACTCTGAATATTTATTTTACTTAGAATGGATGGAGAAAGTATTTCCTCCAAGTGATCAAAATTATAAAGATATTTATCAATCAACAGTTCCAGATACACTTGTGTGGCGAGATGTTTTAGGTTTTAATGAATTATTAACTGAAAATTATTTAAGACACCCTTCTTATCAAGACTATCCTGTTGTTGGTGTTAGTTGGATTCAGGCAACTCAATACTGTAAATGGAGAAGTGATAGAGTTAACGAAAAAATATTAATGGATAGAGGTGTATTAAATCCTTTATTCGAAAGTGACACTTTAGAAGTTAGAGGGCAAAATCATTTTAATACTGATACTTATTTAGCAAATCCTTATTTATTGTTTAATGGTGATTCTACAATTTATAAAAAAGGATTACCTTCAAATAAAAGAAGAAAAAAAGGTGATCCAAAACCAAAAAGACGTGAATTTACAGGTCGACAAGTAAAAGTCTCAGATGGAATATTATCTCCAAAATTTAGATTACCTACGGAAACTGAATGGGAATATGCTGCAAAAGCTATTATTGAGAATAGACAATACAACAACACTAGAGGACGAAAAAAATATACTTGGGATAGCAAGTATACTCGTAACAAATCAAAACGAACCCAAGGTGACCAACTAGCTAATTTCAAACAAGGAAAAGGTGATTATAGTGGTGTTCCTGGATGGAGTAATGATGGAGCAGATATTACTATAGCTGTTAAATCTTATGACCCAAATGCATACGGGCTATATGATATGTCAGGAAATGTTGCTGAATGGGTTGCTGATGTTTATCGTCCAATTATAGATAATGATGCCAATGATTTCAATTATTTTAGAGGAAATATATTTACTAAAAAAATGATTGATGCGGATGGTAAAGTTGTAATGGTTGATGATGCTTCTATTGAATATGACACTTTAGATAATGGAAAAATAGTTGCTAAATCATTACCTGGTAGCATCAAATATGTTCCTGTTAGTAAGCGTGATGCTTATATGAGAAATAATTATGATCAAGCTTACAACATTGATTCTCGTGATGGAGATTTAGGGTCTACTAAACATTATGCTAAAGATGAAGATGAACTAGAAACTAAACCTCGCATGTATAACTCTCCTATTAAACCAAGAGTAATTGGTGAAAGTGGATTGTTAATGCAACAATATGACACTAAAAAAAGAACGACTTTAATTAGTGATAAATCTCGTGTTTACAAGGGTGGCTCATGGAAAGATAGAGAATATTGGCTAGATCCTTCTCAAAGAAGATTTTTACCTGAATATATGGCAACAAACTACATAGGATTTAGATGTGCTACTGATAGATTAGGACCTATGACTTACAAAAGAAGAAAACCAACTACTACTAAAATTAGATACTAATTTTAGTGGAAAATAATTTACAACCTCACTGATTAATCAGTGAGGTTTTTTTATATTTAATTTATGAATATTGAAGACATTTATAAACTATATAGCAAAAACTATTTAGTAGATACAGACACAAGAACCATAAGAAATAGAACCATATATTTTGCTTTAAGAGGAGAAAATTTTAACGGAAATAAGTTTGCACTTGAAGCTATAAATAAAGGTGCTGCTTATGCAATTGTTGATGACAAGAAATATAACAATCATTCAAAAACAATTTTAGTTGAAAATGTTTTATCAACTCTTCAAGAACTTGCAACTTATCATAGAAAAATAATTGATATTCCTATTATTTCGTTAACTGGAAGTAATGGTAAAACGACTACTAAAGAATTAATTAGTTCTGTATTATCGAAAAAATATAATACAACCGCAACTACAGGTAATTTAAATAATCATATTGGTGTACCTTTAACATTGTTATCAATGACTCCAAAAACCCAAATAGGTATAGTTGAAATGGGAGCCAATCATTTAAAAGAAATAGAATTCCTTTGCACTATTACTCAGCCAAATTTTGGATATATCACTAATTTTGGAAAAGCTCATTTAGAGGGTTTTGGAAGTTTTGAAGGTATAATTCAAGGAAAATCAGAACTATATTCATATATAAAAAAAAACAACGGAACTGCTTTTATTAACAGCTCAGACAGTCTTCAAGTTCAACAATCAAAAAAACTAAAAACTGTTTCGTTTGATCAAAATATTATAAAATTTTTAGATGCCAATCCTTTTGTTCAAGTTTCATTTAACCATCACATTATAAAAAGTAATTTAATTGGTGACTACAATTATGGAAATATTGCTGCGGCGATAGCAATTGGAGATTATTTTAAAGTTTCAACAGCTTTAATTAAAGAAGCAATTGAAGAATATATTCCTAAAAATAACAGGTCACAAATCATAGAAAAGGGATCTGCAAAAATAATTTTGGATGCCTATAATGCAAATCCAAGTAGTATGGAAGCTGCACTTGAAAATTTTAAAAATCTGAAAGACGATTACAAAATTGTTATATTGGGTGATATGTTTGAATTAGGAGCATCCTCTAAAACAGAACATGAAAAAATTGCTGAATTAGCAGCATCATTTAACTTTGATCAGGTATTTTTAATAGGAAAAGCATTTTCAACAACAAGTGCTAAAAATGCTTTAACTTTTGATAGTTTTAAATCTTTTAAAGATTCAATCCCATCTATTAACATTAACCAATCTACAATTCTTATCAAAGGATCCCGAGGAATGGCATTGGAAAGAGTTTTAGACCTCTTCTAGTTTTAATTTTTCTCTATGGTACTCAATTAAACCATCAATAGGACGTCTAACAATATTTCCTAATTCAATCATGTGATATCTAGCAACATCTTTAATAATGTCCTGAGCAAAATAAGCTATTGACCCTACAAAATGTACAGGTACTTGTTTTGCCTCTGGAAAAGGTAGAACTCTGTTTTTAAAGAAATCTTTAATCCCTTTATGTAATACCTTATTAAAATAACAATTGCGATCGTTTCTAAAAACAAACTCTGCAAACTGCGCTAAATATGTATTAGGATTAGACTCTTGATAAATATTTCTCTTAATCTCATCAGCATCTACATCAAATTGTTCTTCAAATTTAAGAGCAATATCTTTGGGCATTTTTTGATAAAAATAATCTCTAATTAATTTCTTACCAAAATAATTCCCACTTGCTTCATCCATTAAGACATATCCCAATGAAGGGATTCGACCGTCTACACTTTCACCATCAAAAAAGCAACTATTAGAGCCTGTTCCCAAAATACACACCAATCCTGGATCGGTTGTTACTGCATAGGCTGCGGCGTATGTATCTTCTTTAACCTCAACCTCTGCATTTATAAAAAATGATTCAAATATTTCCTTCAAAAGTAACGTAGGTTTGGTCGTCCCACATCCAGCTCCATAAAAATAAACCTTCGTTACTTCTTTTTTATATTGTGATAAATTCTCATTCTGCTCAATTCTCTTTTCAAGTAATTCCTTCGCAAAAACTGCCGGATTTAAACCTTCTGTTCTCGTTTTTAGAATTTGTTCTCCAGATTTATCTAATAAAATCCAATCGGCTTTTGTGGAGCCTCCATCAGCTATAAGAATCATTTTTTAATTTCTTTATTTATTTAACGTCGTTGATGTAAGTAGCTAAATCAACTAATTTAGTTGAGTAACCAAACTCATTATCATACCAAGATACGATTTTCACGAAGTTATCATTTAATCCCATAGAAGCATTTGCATCAAATACACTAGTTCTTGGCTCAGACACGAAATCTTGAGACACAACACCTTCTTCTGTATATCCTAATACACCGGCTAATTCATTTTCAGAAGCATCTTTAATTGCAGCTTTTACTTCTTCGAAAGAAGCACCTTTTTCTAATCTACAAGTTAAATCAACTACAGATACATCAACAGTTGGTACTCTAAATGCCATACCTGTTAATTTTCCGTTTAATTCAGGAATAACTTTTCCAACAGCTTTTGCAGCTCCAGTTGAAGCAGGTACAATATTGTTTAAAGAAGCACGACCTAATCTGTAATCTTTTCTAGATGGACCATCAACTGTAAATTGTGTTGCAGTTGCAGCATGTACAGTAGTCATTAATCCTTCAACGATTCCAAATTTATCGTTTAATACTTTAGCAACAGGTGCTAAACAGTTAGTTGTACAAGAAGCGTTTGAAACAATTGTATCAGCAGCAGTAATATTTTTGTGGTTTACACCCATTACAAACATTGGTGCATCAGCAGAAGGTGCAGAAATTGCAACTTTTTTAGCTCCAGCAGCAATGTGCTTTTGAGCTCCTTCTAAGTTTGTAAAGATACCTGTACAGTCTAAAACTACATCAGCTCCTACGGCATCCCATTTTAAATCTTCTGGGTTACGTTCTGCAGTAATTCTAATTTCTTTTCCGTTTACTACTAAGTTTCCGTTAGCAGTTGAGATTGTTCCATCAAATTGACCATGAACTGAATCGTATTTTAATAAATAAGCTAAATGTTCTACATCTAACAAATCATTAATTCCTACTACCTCTACGTTTGGTCTACTAACTGCTACTCTAAAAGCAATTCTACCTATTCTACCAAATCCGTTAATTCCTAATTTAACTGTTGACATTGTTTTAATTTTTATATATTCTTATTTATTCTATTTATACTGAAGTTATTTCAGCCACTTTAAGTAATTCTTTATCTATATCGTTGTTCATTTTAATAGCTTTATTTAAAGCTACTGTAGAAACTTGATTGTTGGTTAACCCAACCATAACACCTGTAGACCTGTCTAATAAAGACTCAACAGCCGCAACACCTAATCTACTTGCTAACACCCTGTCAAAACAACTTGGAGAACCTCCTCTTTGCATATGACCTAGTACAGATACTCTTGTATCATAATCAGGGAAGTTTTCATTAATATGATCAGCTAATTCAAAAACATTTTTCCCTATTTTATCTCCTTCAGAAACTACAACAATACTTGATGTTTTTCCGTTTTCTTTACTTGACTTCAGTGATTCTACTAATCTGTCTAACCCTAAATTTTTCTCTGGAATTAAAATTTCTTCAGCTCCTGCCCCAATTCCAGAGTTTAAAGCTAAAAATCCAGCATCACGACCCATTACTTCAATAAAGAATAATCTTTTATGAGAACTAGCAGTATCACGAATTTTATCAATTACTTCAACAACAGTATTTAAAGCTGTATCGTATCCGATTGTTTTATCAGTACCGTAAATATCATTATCAATCGTTCCTGGAATTCCAACTAAAGGGAAATTAAATTCTTGAATAAATTTAAGTCCACCCGTAAATGTACCATCTCCTCCAATTACAACAATTGCACCAATACCAGCTTTTTTAAGCCCATTGTATGCTTTCTCTCTTCCTTCCTCTGTTCTAAATTCGTTTGATCTGGCAGATTTTAAGATCGTTCCACCTTTATTGATTATATTGCTTACGTGACGTGCTGAAAGTGTTTCAAAATCACCCTCTATTAGTCCTTGATATCCTCTATATACACCAACACATTCTACACTATAATATGTACAAGCTCTAACTACGGCTCTAATAGCTGCATTCATACCTGGAGAATCTCCTCCAGAGGTTAAAACTGCTATCTTTTTTATTGGTTCATTCATTGTCTAAAATTATTGTTCAAAGTTACTTTTTATTGCTTTTTCAACCTACAAATCAGGCTATTATTCACTAAAACGATTTCGTAAAAACTATTAAAAACAAATAGTCAAACAACTCATTATCAACGCATTTACATTTTTATTAAATACGAATACTAAAAATAAAATTAAAATCTACTTTATTTTATAACATGTTTAAACTAAACTCTCCTAATAATCAAAATTCCACAAAAAAACTCCATTAAAAAATGGAGTTTTTTATAAAGTAGTTGGTAAATAATTATAGTTTTAAAATAAAAGATTCTAATGCTTCCAATTTTAAATTTATCTTTCCGATGCCATTTTTCACCTCTAAAACTAATGACTTGTCATCATATAGTTGATCAATTACCGTATAATTACCATCAATAAGTTGCCAAGTTGATACAATATCTTCAGGAATTTTCAATTCAAATTCAAAGTCTAGTCCAGCATCAAAATTTGATACAATAATTAATTTTTCGTTTTCAGTCCATCTAACAAAAGAGAACACGCGATGACTGTAATTTCCCGTATGAGCTCTATTATAATGATGAATTTCTTTATAATCACCCATTAAAGCCTCACTTTGTGTTGCGAAATTTAATAAACGCTTGTAAAAGTCCCTTAGCTGCTTTTCTTCAGGTTTAGATTGCCCTCCATCAAACTTACCATTATTCATCCACCTTTGATGATTAGGAACCCCGACATAATCGAAAATAGATGTACGTGTTGGCGTTCCAAAACCTGCATTTTCTGCTCCAGGCTCACCTACTTCTTGTCCAAAATAAACCATTGTTGGAGCTGTGCTAATTGTAGTTGAAACTACCATTGCAGGTTTTCCTTTTTCTGCAGAACCTGCAAAATCCGGACTCGCTATACGTTGTTCGTCATGATTTTCCAAAAAGTGTAACATATGATGTTCAATATCTCTTAAATCATCCTGAATAGCTGGTAAATTATCAGTTAAACCATGCCCTTGAATAATATGCTTTATAGTGTCATATAATGCAACTTTATCGTATAAATAATCCATTTTCCCTTTATGGATATAATCACGATACAAACTTGGATTATATACCTCAGCTAGCAGAAATGCATTTGGATTCTTCATTTTTATAGATGAATTCATATAACTCCAAAATTCAACCGGAACCATTTCAGCCATATCATAACGGAAACCATCAACACCTTTATCAAGCCAGTACAACGCAATATCTTTGAATTTTTTCCAAGAATCAGGAACTGTTTTGTCTTTCCAAAATTCATAATGCTGTTTGTAACTTTCGTTGTCATAACCTTCAGGTAATTCGTCAAAATCTTTTTTCCCTTCAGGACTTATTCCATAGTTGATTTTGACTGTTTCATACCAGTCGTACATATTTGGCTGTGAAGACCGTGCTCCATTACCTGTCCATTTCGCAGGGTTTTCAATGAATTTACCATCAACTCGTTCATTCTTTTCTCCTCCTAAAGGTAAATAACCATTTTGCCATTCAGGTAATACAAATGCCTCTCCTGGATTGTAATAGAAATTATTATTTACATCATATTGCTTTGATGTATTATCACTTGCTCCAAAATCCTCAACACCCGTAGGATTTGTTTTCCCCTCATAATTTCTAGCGATATGATTTGGAACAATGTCGATAATAACTTTCATTCCTACTTTATGTGTTCGCTCTATCAAAGCTTCAAACTCTTCTAACCTGTTTTCAACATTTACCGCTAAATCAGGGTTTACATTGTAATAATCTTTAACTGCATATGGAGATCCAGCGCGCCCTTTTACAACCTCTGGATCATCATTTGAAATTCCGTATTTTGAATAATCCGTTATTACATCATGATGAGGAACTCCTGTATACCAAATATATGTAACTCCCAATTCTTTCAACTCTCCTAATGCTTTGTCGCTAAAATCATTAAACTTACCTACTCCATTTTCTTCAATAGTTCCCCACGGTTTATTTGTAGTATTAACATTTCCGAATAAACGTGTAAAAACCTGATACACGACTTCTTTTTTATTCATTTTTGCTTCATCATTAACTTTAGTTCCCTTTTTTTCTTGATTGCAAGCCATAAAAACAAGACTAAGAATTACAAAAGCACTTATTTTTTTTAGTTTCATGTTATTTATTTTTTAATAAGACTTATTGCGAAACCTCCTCCAGGAGCAAGTTTTAACTTCATTTTTGATTGATTTGTAATTTCCTTATTTACAATATTTAAGGCAGTTGGATTATTATCCCAATGTGCATCAGCTGCATCTTCATAAATGATAGCTTCATAGGTTGTATTTTCATTTAAGAAATCAAATACTATTTCAGTTTCTCTTCCTTCTTCATTTGTAATTCCACCAACAAACCAGTTTTCAGAGTTTTTATCTTTTCTTGCAATGGTAACAAACTCACCTACTTCACCATCTAATACTTTTGAAGTTTGCCAATCTACAGCAACATCTTTGATAAATTGTAATGCTGGATTTCCTTCATAATTTTCAATTAAATCAGCTGCCATTTGAACCGGACTATAAATAACTACATACAACGCTAATTGCTGAGCAATTGTAGTATTTACCTGATTGTCTTTTTTCCATTTATCAAATTTTATATCGAAAATTCCAGGCGTATAATCTATTGGACCTGACAACATGCTTGTAAATGCAACGGTTGGCAAATGATTTGGGGGATTTCCACCATCACTTGCCCAAGCATTAAATTCCTGACCTCGTAAACCTTCTCTTGAAATAGTATTTGGATACGTTCTTCTTAATCCGGTTGCCTTAATTGGCTCGTGTGCATTAATAGCAACTTGATATTTGGCGGCTTTAATTACTGCATTGTTATATTGATTCACCATATACTGACCGTGATGATATTCTCCTTTTGGAAGAATTTTTCCAACATAACCAGTTTTTACTGAATGTATCCCTAAACTTTGCATTAAAGCATATGCGGTATCTTGTTGTTTTTCATAAGTTTGAGTTGCTGCAGAAGTTTCGTGATGCATTATTATTTCAACTCCTTTTTCTTTTCCATAACGAACAACTTCTTTTAAATCGTAATCAGAATAAGGTGTTACAAAATCGAATACTCCTTCTCTATCTTCAAAACCTATCCAGTGTTCCCAACCAGTATTCCATCCTTCAACCAATACAGCTCCAATATTATTTTTAGCAGAAAAATCGATAAATGCTTTTGTGTTTTTTGTTGTTGCTCCATGTTTTCCTGAAGCTAAATCCCAAGATGATTTACCTAAATGCATTTCCCACCAAATACCAGTATATTTTGTTGGTTTAAACCAAGAAATATCATCTAATTTATTTGGTTCATTTAAATTAACAATCAACTTCGATTCTATTAAGTCACCAGCATTTTCGCTAATTTGAATAGTTCTCCAAGGAGTTTCAAAAGGAGTAGTTCTTTTTACTTTATAATCGTTATTATCAGATCCAACCAATTCACTAACCATTCCAAAATTGTCTGTATCTACTTTTAAAGTCATTCCAGAATAATCTACCAAACTTGCTTCATGAAAACTTAGGTATAATCCTTTATCAGTTTTCATTGTAACCGGAGTATTCACCGCGTTTTCAGGAATAGAAGTTTGCGCTAAATTAACGTGCTCAGCTTTTGCCAAAGCATCTATCTCTGAAAATTTTGTTGCTGAATATAAATGCTCATAGATGTCCCAATCTCCTGGAATCCACCATACCTTATGATCTCCTGTTAAATTAAATTCTGTGTTTTCATCAGTAATAAAAACTTCTGAAAGGTTTTCTTGTTTAGTAAACTCATATCTAAATCCTAATCCGTCGTTATAAACCTTAAATACAATCGAAATTTTTCTTTTCAATTCAGAAGTCTCTTCTAAATCAAACTTTATTTCATTGTAATTATTTACCACATCAGCTTGTTCTCCCCAAGGCATTTTCCAAGTTTCATTAAAGCTGCTCGTTTTAGAATTTACTATTTTAAAATCTTTATTCAAGGATGGTAATTCTTTTAAATCGAATCCCATTTTTGAAGTTTTAATTACTTCATTTTCTTTAAAAGAAACTTTGTAAGATGGCTCCCCATTTTCAGATAAATTGAATTCAATTTTCACATTTCCATCGGGTGAAGAAATGCTGTTTTGCACTGTTGAATTCTTTGAACAAGAAATGAATAGTGCGCTAAATAATAGTATGCTAATTTTTGCAAATTTCATTAGGGTGAATTTTATTGTAATTATTTTGTTTGTTTTATTTTTTTTCCAGTAATACCAACGTGTTTGGAGTATTAATTTTTACTGAGTTGTTTTCAACAGTAACCTCTACTCCAGAATATGCGTCAACTAATTTGGTTCCGTCAGAAAAAACAGATCCAACACTTAGTTCCTTTTCTCCAACATTTAAATCCAATCCAACAACTACAGCATCACTATAATTATTTTTTGAATATGTTCTTTGGAAAACATACGGCACTTCAGAAATTATTTTATGAACTCCAGCTCCAACGGAAGGATGGTTTGATCTAAATTTCCCCAGTTTTTGCCAGTGTTTTAAAATTGCTTTGGTTTCTGAATTAGTAGCAATAGCATCCCAATTCATATTAGAACGTAATGTAGCATCTCCAACAGTTCCTTCAATTACTAATGAACGAGCAGATTCATCACCATAATACACTTGTGAAGCTCCTGGACATAATAAAAGTTTCGTTGCAGACTCATATGTTTTTGTTCTGTCTTTATCAAATGGAGCGCTATCATCGTGAGAACTCACATAGTTTAAAACTCCGTACTCTTTTAAATCTCCATTCAAAACATCCGAATAATATGAAAACAATTCTTCGTTTGTTTTTTGAGCGGCATTCCATTTAAAATCGAAATTGATTAAGCTTTGAAATCCGTTTTCAAAATAATTCACTTTTTTATCTCCAAAATCAAAAAACTGACCACCACTTATTCCATAATTGTAAATTTCTCCAACAGTATAAAAATCGTTATCATCTAATACTTTTTCAGGATTATTTGTTTTCCAATTGGCAAAAGCAACATCGCATTGAGTTTCAAAATCTGCCCAAATTGATTCTTCAGTGTGTTTCACAGTATCGGCTCTAAAACCATCTATTCCAAATTCTGTAATATAATCTGTTAACCATTTTATTATATAATATTTTGGAGCTCTTGGATACTCTGTTCTGGCAAAAAACTCATCCAATTCTTTTACCTCTTGTTCATATCTTCCTTCTGCTTTCCATTTTTCAACTAAATGAACAGGTAATTCAACATCTTCATTTAATTCTGTTTTAATATCTGGTAAGTTTTCAACCAAAGTACACGCAATAGTAGATTCATAATCCTGATACTTACATTGCGGATTTGTTCTCACCCAATCTGCAGGCCAAACAGGATCAGATTCTGTAACTGGCCCAGTATGGTTAATTACACCATCTAAAATAATTCTGATTCCTTTTTTATGCGCTAAATCAACGAGTTTTTTTAAATCCTCCTTTGTTCCAAAATTAGGATCTAAAGCAGTCCAATCCTTTACCCAATATCCGTGAAATGGATAAGTGACACCAGTCCCTTCATCAACATCTCCATGAATTTGCTCAGTTATTGGTGTAAACCAAATTGCATTAATTCCTAAATCATTAAAATATCCTTCTTCAACTTTTTTAGTTATACCAATAATATCCCCTCCTTGAAATCCTCTTAATTTTCCAGCTTGTTTTGTTCTGCCAAAATTAACATCGTTTGTAGTATCTCCATTATTAAATCGATCTGTCAACAAAAAATATATATTTGCGTTTTCCCAAACAAATGGAGTTTTCACATCATTTGAAAGTTCAACTTTTACTTGTTTTTTATCAGAACAACTTGCTAATGAAATCAAGGCAACTGCTATAACTAAATAATTCTTCATTATAATTTTATTTTAATTTTTTTATTGGTAAATTCTTTATCGGCAACTACAATTTTTAAGGTTTTATCAAGTTCATTCCATTCATATTCAAAGCCTTTCACCTTTCTTGGATTTTTCTGAATATTATGAATGATTAAATTGATATTTTTTTCTTTAATTGTTGAACTATGTCCTAATTCAACATTGATATCAATCACTAAATAACCAGTCTTAAATTCACTTTTTAAATGAATAATTTCATACAATCCTTTCTCATAAGCATAGGGTGTAGTGCCATCATCATTATATAATTTATCTGTACTTCTTTGAATATTTGCATCATGATAATAATGTAAATCGAAGTTTTTCAAACTATACTCTTCCGTATTTTGAATTGATTGAATTCTTGGGATAAATGATCCACCTCTAACATAGGTTGGAATACTTTCTTCTTTTAAAGTGATCTTTTTTGTTTGTCCACCAACTATTAATTCATCGGTATAAAAATCGAACCAATTTGAATTCACTGGAAAATAAACATCCTGTTCTTTAATTTCTGATTTAACAACAGGGCTAACCAAGATATTATTACCCCATAAATAAGTTTTGTCATTTGCTAAAACCTCATCGTTAAATGGTTCTTCAAAAAATAAAGGATGCATTAATGGAGTTCCAAATTTGCTGTTTTTAAAAGCTAAATTGTAATTATAAGGTAATAAGCTATATCTTAATTCAATAGATTTTTTGGCTAAAGCTTTTGTTTTCGGCTCTCTAAAAACTGGTTCAGATGGAACTGCTTCCTGAGCGTGTGGTCTAAAAATTGGTTGAAAAACACCATATTGTAACCAACGAGTATATAGTTCATTATCTAAATTGTCCCCT
>Ga0193951_1000660_pt1 | contig 15465 bp, 15 predicted proteins | sample BB_2_MG_FD_140370 | JGI IMG/M metagenome (GOLD analysis project Ga0193951, IMG submission 140370) | Microbial mat bacterial communities from the Broadkill River, Lewes, Delaware, United States - BB_2_MG | ecosystem: Environmental > Aquatic > Freshwater > River > Microbial mats | place: USA... | reverse complement strand
CTTTTTTAGCTGCAAAAGCTTGTCTTCTTTGTTCATCCTCTTTTGCTTTTTTTATAGCATCAAGCTTAACGATTTTTAATTTAGAAAGAGTCTCTTTTAATATATCTTGTTTAGCTATTACAGACTTTAATTCTTGTTTGTAAGATTTTTTAGATTCTTCTAGTTTAGCCAATAGTTTTTTATTTTTAGCTTGTGTCTTTTTTAGGTCTTTTTGCTTTTGGTCTATCTTTGTAATCTCATATTCTAGTTTAGATGCCTGTTCTTTTTTTGCTTCTATTATTTTTGAGTTCTCATAAAAACTCTCATTGAGGTTGTTTGCTCTTTTTTTAGTTTTTTCAAGCATAGCTTTTAGAACTTCAATCTCCATAAGTGCAGACTCTCCAGTAGCAGCATTTTCATCTATAATAACACCTAATGAAACACTTTTAGCTATTGTAAAGACCAACTCTTGTTCTATCTCAGATTGTGATTTTTGCAGCTGAGCTTGTTCTTGTTTTAGTTGCATAAGTGTTTGTGTATTTGCTTGGTAACTTGTTTCTTTCTCTTTAAGTTGTTCTTCTAATTTTTTTAAATACTTTTGTTGTTTGTATATCTCTTTTTTTTGCTTTAAAATCTGCTTTGCATTATCTGCCATTTTTTTATTTATAGAACTATATGATTGTGAAAAGTTTTTTAGTTTTTTAGATGTTTTATCTATTTTTGCATCAATATTTGCTTGAGAATTTAAAGATGAAAAAATTAAAAGTAAAACTAAAAATACCTTAATCATACTTCCTCTTTATGACCTAAAACTATCATAGTTGCTAAAAATATTGATAATACTATTGATACTCCAAGAAGTAATAAAAAATCATACACCTGATCAAAAACAATAATATCAATATTTATGTTTGAGAGTTGTTTTAGTACAAATTCATTTACACTCAAATATGAAAATATAAAAAATATCAAAATGCTAGATATTATTGCATCTACGATTGAAAGCCTAAAAAGTACAGCTGATCTTAGCCATGTAGGTGCACCAAAAAGTCCCATTATGTTCATACGTTCAGAGTGTTTAAACTGCCATATTCTCAACTCTTTTACTATTAAAAGCATAGTTACAATTGAGATTACTATTGCAAAAACCATTATCACATTTTTAAAAAGCAATAATAACTTATAAGTTATATCGTGGTTATTAGAAAAATCTTCTATCTTTGTAATACTACTGTTTTTAAAAAGATTTTTTCTTAAATTATCAATCTCTTTTGGAGATGGAAACTTCTTAAGGTGTAGCTTGTAAAATTTAGGTAAAGTCAACTTCAATAGATTCATATTTTTTTCATCTATACTTGTATCTAAACGCTTGATCACATTATCTGGAGAGAGAACTTCTACTTCTCCTATCATCTTATCAAGTGATAAAAATTCTTTTTCCTGTATATTTTTTTTACTTACAATAACAACTGAGTAATTATTCGCTAAATTCTTTTTGTACGCTTCTATTGAGCGGTCTACAATTATGAAAGTTTGAATGGAGAAAAGTATACTAATAAGTGCTACTATAAGCGAAAGATGATTTTTAATTGACTTCACTAATCTCTCCATATTCTATATGATAATGTTTATAATCTACATTTAGTGTAGCTGGAATGTGGTGTGTTACGACTATGACTGTAGTTTTTAGTTGAGTATTTGCACCTTCTAAAAGGTTCCATATAAGTTGGGATGAGTATTCATCAAGGTTACCTGTAGGCTCATCTGCAAGTATTAAAATTGGGTTATGAGCTAGTGCTCTTGCCATAGCTACACGTTGTTGTTCCCCTCCACTAAGTTCTAATGGATACTTTCCTGCTTGATGCTTTAATCTAACATGCTTTAAAAGTGATTCAGTTTGGTTTAGTGTTACTTCTTTTTCATACCCATTGATCAAGAGTGGCATAGTTATGTTTTTTTCTATAGTCCACTCCTTAACAAGTTTGTAATCTTGAAAAACTATTCCTAAGTGTCGCCTTAAAAAGTTAAGTTTACTTTTGTTTACACTACTCAATTCAACACCGCCAACAATAAGTGAACCATGTTTTGGTTTTATAGCTCCATAAAGAGATTTTAACAGTGTAGATTTTCCACTACCACTTGCTCCTGTTATGAAAACAAAACTACCAGACTCTATACTGAAGTTTGCTTGTTTTATAATTGTTTGGCTTGAGTCATAACTTAAAGATACATCTTTAGCAAGAATAACTTTATCCATTTAAAACCTCATATAGAAATTTGTGTGCATATAAATTACTATTTGATCTAAGCGGAGGAAGAGGATAATAGTCTACTTTTTCATCTTTTAAAATTACATATAGGTGTTCTGGTCTGTCAAAACTTCCCATAGACACTCTCAACATAACTCCTGAATCTATTTTATAAACTCTCTCAAAGTGAATAAAACCACCATCAAATTTTTTTGTTACTCCACCTAAATCTAAAAGTTTTTGCTCATCATAATCAATTTTTTCAAAGTCAAAATTACCTTCAATTTTTAATACATCTGATTCAAGATCATTTATCATAGTAACATCATAGATATTTTTTTCCATACGCTTCCATCTATCTTCGTACTTTGAACTTACTTCTATATCGCTGTTTTTTCTAATATTTAAAGTGATTTTTGGAAAATCTATAAAAGTTTCATAAGAATAAGCATAATAGTTTTCACTGTCTGTTCTAAGTTCTAATGTACCATCAACTTTTAAAACACGTCTTGCTTCTTCTATAAAAGAAGTAGATATAACCCGTCTGTGTGGCTTTTTATCCCATGGAACTGGAAAATGTACAAATATTTGACTTACAATATTTGATGGCACGAGTTCCATAAAAAGTCTTGCATCATAGTCTAAAACTAAAAGGTTATCTAACTCTTGGATATTAATCTGCTTTAATACCTGCTCAATTGAAGGGCGGTGAATTTCAATACCTATGTATAAAGTATTTGGATTTTTTTTAGCCTGGTGTAAAAGATGTCTACCGGAGCCAAAACCAACCTCTATAGCTACATCTTCAGCATCTGGAAATTTATCTGCAAAGTACTCTATTTTTTTAAGAGCTGTAACTTCTTGTAAGTGTATATTTTTATTTGTAGTATGAACATTTGAGCTTAAAATATTTAGTTTTGACTCATTAGCATATGTAAGAAGAGCTTTGTGAACTTTATGTGTTGAAGCTGGCCTTGTTAATTTGTCAGTTTTTAAAAGTGTCTTATTTTCATCATCTTTTAAGAGTAAAAAAAAGTCTTCATCTTCAACTGTAGTAGAGATCAGAAGCTCATCATCATGTTTCGTATTTTTTGCATAAAAATTAAAACTCACACCATCTTTTTGATATGGTAATTCAAGTTTTTTAAACTCTTCTATATGTAGGTGTGGCATCTATTTATTCTTCTTTATTTCTTGGGATCTCAACAACAGCTTCTATGCTTGGTTCTGATTCTATTTCGTTTGTATCAACTGCTAAAATTTGGTAAAAATATGTTTGGCCTATTTTGACATCTTTATCCACAAAACTATTTCCACTTATTCCTGTAAACTCATCTACTGCAGTTTCAAAAAGTCCTTTTTTATATTTTTTTATGACTTTAAAACTGTTACTTCTTGAATCATTTTTTCTCCAGTTTAAAACAACTGCATTATTTTGCAACTTTGCATCAACTACAGCAGGTGCCAATGGTTTTGAAAGTGTATTTCCCTGTACAGAATTTGGTTGGTAAGGAGACTCTAGTGCATCTTTATCAACAGCTGTAACCATATAGAAATAAGTAGCACCATCGTCTTCTATTTTATCTGTAAAACTGTTTCTTTTTAACTTAGCTAAAAGTTCATAACCACCATCTGGTTTTGAAGATCTATAAAGATTATAATACGAAAAATCTTCATTAAGAGATTTATCCCATGTTAACTTTATCTTTTTTGGTAAGTTATTAGTAGCTTTTAAACTAGTTAAAACAAGTGGTAATTTCTTTGTAATAGACTTAACTATTTGACTTGATTTTGAAATAATTCCATTGTAAGTGATTGCACGAACATTATATAGGTAAGTATGATTGTCTCTTAAGTCCTCATCTATATACTCTACATTCAAGCGGCCATCAAGTTTTGCTATAACACTCCATTTGTCTTCATCAAGTGCTTTTCTATGGATCTCATAACCTTGAACTATACCATTTGTATGAGGTCTCCAAATGATTTTTGCACTTCTTGGCATTGCACTTGCTGCATAAACCCAAGTAACAGAGTCTAAGATAGGCTGTGAATATGTTTGATAACTTTCACTTCTCTCACCCTGAGCATCATTCGAATATGTAACAAAATAGTAACTATATCTATGAGCTGGCTTAACATTTGTATCAAGGTAATGTGTAGCATATCTATTACTGATCGTATCGTAATAAGAATTTTCTTTACTTAGGTTCTCATCTAGTGATTCCCTATAGATATATATTCCTTTAACTCTCTTATCTTTTATACGTGTCCACTCTAAAGCGATAGACTTCATAGTTGATTTTGTAGCATTTTTTGTTAAAGATACTTTGGGAAGTGTTGAGTCTATAACTGCTTTGTCTTTTGGCTTTGGTTTTGCACCACAACCGCTAAGAGTTAGTAGTATTAAAACTATCAATAATGAACTTAGGCTTGGTAACTTCATATACTTGCTCCATATCAAATTTTTTTTCTATATATTCTTTCATTTTCTGCTCCATTGGAGCTACGAATGATACCATCTCATTTTTTACAGGATGTATAAAGTGTAATTCGTAAGCATGAAGCAAAATTCGTTCCGATTTATCATCTTTTTTAACAGCTCCATATATATGATCACCCACGATATGACGGCTTTTTGTCTCTAGGTGAACACGAATCTGATGTGTTCTTCCAGTGTATAGTTTACAAGCAATCAATTGCTGTTTTTCATCTTTACTCAGATATAACTGTTTAAAGTCTGTTTTCGCTTCTTTTCCATTTGGTTCACATGCCATTTTTAAGCGATTTGATGAACTTCTTTTTATTGGTGCTTCAATTGTTGTTATATCATCTTTTAAAGGTGGTTCGATCACTGCAAGATAATACCGTCCCATACTTTTGTCTTGTAGTTGCTCACTTAAAGCTTGATGAGCTTGGTTATTTTTAGCTACAACCATTACCCCACTTGTCCCTTTGTCAAGTCTATGAACAATTCCATGTCTTTCTTCACCGCTTATAGTTGAGAGCCTTATACCTTTATGTTTTAACCACTCAACTAAAGTTGCCTCCTTTACACTAGGAGCTGGATGAACTGTCAAACCTGTTGGCTTGTTAATCACCAAAAGCTCATCATCTTCATAAATAATCTCAACATCAAAATCAATTTCTAAAGCTTCAGCTTGTTTTACTTCTGGAAACTCAACTCTTACACTTTGATTTTCTTTTAACTTCACACCAGCACGTGATACAAGTTTTTCATCCACATAAACACACTCTTTTTTTATTAGATGTGCTACTTGTGATCTGCTTTGATCTAGCTCTTGAGCTAAAAAAGTGTCTAAACGCTCAGGACTACTGCAAACAAAGCTTTTAATATTATCCATACATATACCTTTTTATACACCTTTTGTGTTACAATTCTGTAAAAATTTGGAGAAGTGTAGTTTGTGGAGAATTGATAAGCGTATTTTAGCACAATTTGATTTTATTTCCATTATTCTTATCATACCACTCGTTATAACATCCAACTGGCTTATTGATGAAGCTGTACCTGCACTTGCTCAAAAACAGTTAGCTTATGTTGGTGTAGCTGCTATTGCTTTCATGATTGTTTTTTTACTCCCAATCAGAAGAATGAGCTGGTTTATACCTCTTATATACTGGTTAAATATACTACTTTTAGTAGCTGTTGAGTTTTTTGGAACAACACGTGGCATGGGTGCTCAAAGATGGCTAGAACTTCCATTTATAAATGCAACTATTCAACCATCAGAGTTTGTTAAACCCGCACTAATTCTTATGCTAGCCTATATGATTAAAAAAAATCCTCCTCCAAAAGGTGGATATGAACTAAAAGATTTTTTAAAATTAAGTGCATATATACTTATACCTTTTGCTCTGATCGTAAAAGAACCTGATCTTGGTACAGCATTAGTACTTTTGATCATTGGTTATGGAACTTTGTTTTTCATAGGGGTAAACTGGAAAATATGGGCAGTGATATTTACAGGTATATTAATAACTTCACCAGTTGTGTATAAGTTTGGTCTGCATGATTATCAAAAGACACGGATAAAGGACTTTATAAGTGAAAAACCATCATATCATGTCCAACAATCAATCATTGCCATTGGTTCAGGTGGACTTAGCGGAAATTCCAAAGAAGAAGCTACACAAACACAGATGAAGTTTTTGCCAATTGCAACAAGTGACTTTATTTTTGCATATTTAGTTGAACGTACGGGATTTTTGGGTGGTCTTAGCATTATAACAATCTACATCTTACTCATACTTCATCTCCTCAGTATTAGTGCTTTTAACTCAGATTATTTCATAAAAGTTGTCTCTATCTCTATCTCTTTTATGATCTTTGTCTATATGGGTGTAAATATATCCATGACTATTGGATATGCTCCTGTTGTAGGTGTACCTCTTCCCATGTTTAGCTATGGTGGAAGTAGTTTTCTAAACTTTATAATACTTTTTGCCATAATGCAAAACCTGATCACATTTCAGTATAAAGATCAATATGATGCAAGAGGAACTAAAAGCTTTGTATAGGTTTTTGATATGACACAAAAAAAGTTTTTAGAAGACTGTTTTACTTTACATGAATTTATACAGTGTTACTGTGATAATGAACATGCAGAAGAAAAAAAAAGTATTGGCGAGATAGACCTTGTTTATCATGAAAAAAGTTTAGGTACAAAACTGAATTATAAACTATGCAATCATTGTAAAAGTATGTTTGAATACTCTTACAACAGACTTCAAGAATGTCCAAAAGACAACAAACCAAGATGTAGAAAATGCTCTACACCATGTTATGATAAGCCTGCTTGGAAAAAACTCTCAAAAGTTATGAGATACAGTGGTATGAGATTAGGATTTGTAAAAATAAAAAACTTTTTTACTCCACCTCAATAATCACATCAGCTATTTGTAATGTATCTCCGCTTAATATTTTAGCTCTTTTTCTAAGTTCAACTTCACCATTTCTTAAAACATGTCCCTCAGCAACTATAACTTTAGCCTGAGCTCCGCTATCTACCAAATCAAGAATTTTAATGAGTTTATATAGCTCAATATACTCTTGATCGTCTAATTTAAAAGTTATCATATATTTTTCCAATTTGTTTATTTTGAAATAATAGCAAAATTTTTAATTTTATTCTTAAAGTTATATTAAATTTGTTATATGTATAATACAAATTATGGATATAAGCAATAATTATACTCTTAACTATACTACTGATAACTTCTATAAACAAGAAAAAGAAGATAACTCTAACACATCAAACAAACAAGAACAAAAACCAAAAAGTGAACAAAATTTAAGTCAAGAAGATAAAAGAGTTGTTTATGAGTTACAAGCTAGAGACAATGAAGTAAGAGCTCATGAAGCTGCTCATCAAGCAGCAGGCGGAGGGATGACTGGTGGTGCAAACTACTCATATGAGCGTGGACCAGATGGTAAAATGTATGCAATTAGCGGTGAAGTATCTATCTCAATACCAAAAGGTTCCTCTCCAGACGAGGATATATCAAATGCACAACAAGTAATCGCAGCTGCCTTAGCTCCAGCCGATCCAAGTGCACAAGATATGTCTGTGGCAGCAAGTGCTAGAGCTATGATGATCGAAGCCCAACAAGAAAAAGCAAAAGAAACATACGAGAATCTAACTTCAGATGATAAAAAAGATGAAGAAGACTCAACAGTTTCTAAACTAGATATATCTGCTTAAACACTCTGATCTATTATTGAAAACCCTAAATCTGTCATAGCTTTATCTACGAGTTCAGTTGCAGCCTTCATAGTTTCTTGAGATATTTCTGGAAGTTTTCCTCCCCACATCTCTTCAGCTTGTTTAAAACCTACAAGCATACCTTCACGACCCGCACGCATAAGATTTTCATCTCCAGCGGCACCTTGTATAACAAAATTAGCTATACGTTCAGATGTTTGTGTGATCCCAAAAAAACCATTTTCAGATACTAACTCACTAGCTTCTTCTTGTGAAAGCTCAGCAATCGGTTTACCATCATAACCAATATCGCTAAGAAAATTTTGGAAATCCTGATACTGAGATAAAAAATCATTTTTTTGTTCAGATACACCTGTTTGAATATTTGTAGAATTAAAAGCATAAGCTATTGAGTTTTGTTTAATCTGTTCTCTTATCTCTTTTACTTCATCACTTGATATTTTTTCTGTATACAAAGGCTTTATAGGGCTTATACCTTTATCATTTGCAACGTATGCAGAACTATTCATTTTCGATGAAATTTCCATTGTACACCTCCAACATAGGTTTTAGAGAGACTACTTATGTAATATCTCTATATGTTATTACAATATCGACATTTTTAAACAATTTTATATAAAACTTTTCAATAATAATAGAATTTTTCTAAAACTTTAGGTATACTTTTGTACAAGATGAGAGATAGAAATAGAGTTAGTCTATTTTTTAGATTGATTCGTATTTTTATTTAAAGGTTAGATAATGGCAGAGCTATTAGATGGAACTGTGAAATGGTTCAATGATGAGAAGGGTTATGGTTTTATAGAACAAAAAGATGGCGGAAAAGATGTATTTGTACATTTTCGTCAAGTAAATAACCCAGAAGGTGGTCGCGTAACACTTAAAGATGGTCAAGCGGTAACTTTCGAATTAGGTGAAGGACAAAAAGGTCCTCAAGCTGAAAACGTAACAGCTGTTTAATTTTAATTAATCATCTTATACGCTTTTGTATAAGATGATACTCCTCTAATATTAATAACTTCAATGTTTAAAACAATACTAGTATTTACTATCATATGTAGTAATTTATTTAGTAATAACAATCCAAAACTATACTCATCTTTAGGTGACGAACTATTTGACGCAATTCCAATTTTTGTAAAATTAAAATCTATAACGCCATTGACCCAAAAGATTAAAATATATGAGATAGAAAGTAAACTTGTTTTAAATAAAGGTAAGGAACTAGAACTTCAAAAGAACATACCTTCTGTACAAAGAAAAGAATACCTAAACTCATTACGTAAGCTAGAGAAAAAATATAAAAAAATTATAATTTTTTTAGAGCAAGAACTCTTAAAAAGTATTGAGAAAAATAACTACAATAATTTCATACTCATCAGCAATTGTGGAATTAAAAGTATTTTTAATAAAGAAATTATTAAGCGCAAAGCTATTAAATATTATGAAGAAAATAAACATAATGGCATAATCCATTCTTTAGAAAAACTAAAACAAAAACAAATACTCATAAAACAATACCATAATACATTAGTTGATGATGATTCACTACCAAAAAAGTCTGGACTAAACAACTACTCAAACTTATACCAAGTTGAAATAGAAGATATAAACAACGTATTATCTAAAAATGAGATAAAACTTCTATCTGCAATTATTGACAAAGAGGTTAGATTTCACAAAAACCACCTAAGCTTTTCAAATATACTAAAAATACCTGTACGGGTATTTGTATCTGAAGATGAATATATAACATATCAACATAAAACTACTAAAATAACTCAACCTACAAATGGGTATTTTTCTTATAAGAACAACGAAATAGTCATTAAAAAAAATGCCTATTATTTAAATACTATTGTTCATGAAGCTCAGCACTTTATTTTTGGAACGCAATTTATTAGACCACCGTTATGGATTAATGAAGGGCTATCAGAGTTTTATGAAACAGCTTATTTTAATAATGAACAAATCTATGTAAGAAAACACTATAATAAAACAAAAAAACTTAAAGAGTGGCTAGAAAAGGATGAACTGCCATCTATAAAAAAGTTTCTCTCTATTTCTAACAAGGACTGGAGAAAAGAAGATAAGCAACCACTTTATAAAACGCGTACAATATCTTGGGGACTAGTCTATTTCTTAATGAGTAGTAAAAAAGGTAGACAATATTTAAGTAATGTAATCAAGAGCTTACACCAAAATCCAAAAAACTCTTCATATGTACTTGATTATGTATACGAAGGTGGAATAAATGCTTTAGAAAAAGACTTTTTTGAATTTATTCATACTATGCCTGAAAAACAGATACTATGGTACAGAATATAAATTTATCATTTTATATATACATCAGATAATAAACCTTCATCTTTATACTAAACATATGAATAATATTCATAAAAATGAATTAAGTTCATTTTTATATTAAAAGCATTACAATTTCCTATATTACTATAGGAATTTATATGTCTCATCTCAATGACAAAGTAAAAAACTTAAAACGAAACCTCATCTTGGAAGAAGCACTTTTAATGTTTGAAGAGTATGGATATGAAGAGTTAAAAATATCTGATTTATCAAAAAAAATAGGTGTAAGTGTTGGAACCATATACTCATACTTTAAATCAAAAGAGGAGCTTTACAGTGCATGTGTAGACTCTGAAATCAAAAAAGCATATGAATCAATTAAAGAATTATTTTCTCAAGATATATCTAATGAAGAAAAAATAAGACAAGCTATAAAAGTAAAATTTTCAATTGTTGCGGAAAAAAAGAACTCTTTAACAAGTGGGGCATTAAGTAACCCTTTCTTTTTTGAAGCTCATCAGATACAACACAAAGATACTATAAATGAAATATATAAATTTTACATAGAACCTATAGATGAGTTAAAAAAAATAGATATTGACAGTTTGCATTTAACTTATATTTTAAACTCTTTAAGTAATACATATATTCTTAGATGGGCTGAGGGTGATTTAGAATCATTTGAGGGAGTAGACGAGGAAGTTTTTTCTATATTTATGAGTATATTAAAGGGTTGCAAATGAAAAATATAATTTTACTATTTTTATTGTCCACTTCTATTTTTGCTTCAAGTTTGCTAGAACTTATAAAACAAGCACAAACAAATGAGCTAGTAGATGTATATAAATACAAACTAAACTCTAGTATAAAAACATATGAAGCTACAAAGTCTGCTTACTTGCCAAAAATAGATATAGGTGCATCTGCTCAGAGTATCTCACCTGTAGATACTATGGGAGCTGGAGAGATTTATAATGCTTATGCAATGGCATCTGTAGTACTTTTGGATGGATTTAAACGTAAAAACATCTTAGATGAAAAAAATAAATTAAAAGATGCAAGCACCCATGACTTGTCTCAAATTAAAAAAGATATATCGCTTAAAGTTGCAACTTTGTATTTTAACACACAAATAATACAAGCAGACATTGAATCACTAGATCAATCAAAAAAACAACTACAAGAGCAACTAAAACAACAACAAAAATTTTACGAAGCCAAACTAACAACTGAAGACAATATAGCTAGGATTGAAGCCGAACTTGCAAACATGGAGTACAAAATAGAGGTTAAAAAATACCAATTAGAGGAGTACACTACCCTACTTTATACTTTAACAAATACAGATATAAAAAGCCTTTCCAAAGAGACTATAAAAGAGCCTAAAGATATAAATACAAATGAGCTAGATTCTCTTAAGTCTATGAGGGCACAAGCTCAGTCTGTAGGCTTTAAAGCAGAACAGTTAGATGCGGCAAATTACCCTACTGTGATCTTAAGTGATAAATACTCTTACACTGATTATAAAGATGACTCCTTGGAAAACTTGAGTATGCTTGGATTTAGTATTGATCGTGTTAACTCTCAAAACACTTTGATGCTCAGTGTTAGTATGAACCTATTTGACTTTGGAAGCACTTCTAAACAAAGAGAGGTGGCTCTTAGTGAACAAAATGCTCTTTTGTCACAAATAGCTTATACTAAAAAAGAGTTAGACTCAAACCTAAGGCTATCTCTTCGTGCGATAGAGCGTTCTAAAAAACTGCTTTATGCATCTAAACTATCACAAGATGCATCAAACAGAACCTATGAGATAGTTCATAAAAAGTATAAAGCACGAGTTGTTGATTATGTAAAATACTTAGATGCACTAAGCAACAAAACAGAAGCAGATGCACAATATAACCGTGCTCTATGGGATTTACAGATCTCATATGCAAAGTATTATCACTCTGCTGGACTTGATATAAAGGAATATATAAAATGATAAAAATACTACTAACAACACTTATTCTAAATGCAATTTTATTAGCACAAGACATCTATGCTACTTTTAATGTAGAGGCTTTAAAAGAGTCTGAGCTCACATTATCTTCTAGTGGGATAGTAAAAGCTATATATGTAGATGTTGGAGATAAAGTAAAAAAAGACGAACTTCTACTTGAACTTGATAATGAAGATTTAAAAACATCTGTTCTTTTAGAAAAAGAAAAAATTAAACTAGCCCAAATTAATCTAGAGTATGCCAAAAAAGCTTATGATAGATTTTTAAAGATCAAAGATGTTGTAAATGAAGAGCAGTTTGATAAGTATTCATCTGATTATGAGCGCTCTAAAATAGAGCTTGCAAAAGCAAAAGCAAATCTAAACTATAAGCAGGCTCAACTTGAAAAAACTTATCTTAGGGCTCCATTTGATGGTGTTATAAGTACAAAACAGATTGAGCTTGGAAGTGGTGTTAGTTCAGCTAAGATGGAGACACTGTTTACACTTATAACACCAAATAAAAAACTTCTTAAAATAAATATAGATGAGAAGTATATAAACGATCTAAAACTCTCTCAAACTTTTATATACAGTACGAGCAATTCAGATCTTAAAAAAACTACTAAAATATCTAAAATATATCCAGCTATAGACCCAAAAAAGCGTTCAATTACACTTGAAGCACCTATAGATGACTTAAAAGTAGGTATGTTTGGTTATGGGTATTTAAAGGTTGACTAATGTATAAATTTGCCATAGAGCGCCCTATTACGACACTAATGTTATTTTTGTCACTCATATTTTTTGGTTTGATGAGTTTTAACAAAATGAACACTGTTTTATTTCCAAAAGTAGACTTTCCAATTGTTACAGTTCAAACCAATTATTTTGGTGCAGATCCTGCAACTATAGAGTCTAAAGTAACAGACAAAATAGAAGAAGCAGTATCATCAGTATCTGGATTAGATAAGTTAAGCTCAATCAGTAGTGAAAATGTATCTGTCGTTACACTAATTTTTGATATAGAAGTTGACATTACAGAAGCTGCGAATGATGTTAGAGACAAGATCTCTGCACTCTACTTGGATGATGGTATTGAAAAACCTATAGTTAGTAAACTTGATGTTGGAGCTGCCCCTGTTCTTTCACTCTTTATAGCTTCATCAAAAGTACCAACAAAAGAACTTATGCTAAATGTAGATGAAAATATAAAGCCTATGATCGAGCGTATACAAGGTGTTGGAAATATAAATACTATAGGTTTTCAAGATAGACAAATACGTATATATCCAGATCCACATGCTCTTCGAAAGTATGGTTTAACAAGTCTTGATCTACAAAAACTCATACAAGCATCAAATGTAAAGATCAGCGGTGGTAAATTAGTAGCGCAAAAAGAGCAGATCATGGTCAATATACGTGCAAATGCCATGAGTATAGACTCACTAAAAAACTTTGAGATTCTTCAAGGTATAAAACTAAAAGATATTGCAAAAATTGAAGATTCTATTGAAGATGCTCAAAGTATATCTACGCTAAATGGTGAAAGAGGTGTTATTTTACAAATACAAAAGATCTCAGATGCAAATACACTTAACGTAATAAAAAGAATCAAAGAAGTTATACCAAATATAGAAAAAAGAATAGGAGATGATTATAAACTACAATATTTCAATGACACTTCTGACTTTATACAAAGTTCTTTAGACCATGTTTTATTTGACCTTATATATGGTGCTATTTTAGCCATTATAATTGTATTTATATTTTTAAGAAACTTTACTGCTACTCTTGTATCAGCTATAGCAATCCCTACTTCGATCATAGGTACATTTTTTCTAATGGATGTTTTTGGTTATGATCTAAATAAAGTGAGTATGCTTGGTCTTACACTTGCAATAGGTATATTTATAGATGATGCTATTGTTGTTATTGAAAATATTTACAAAAAGATGGAAAAAGGTATGGACAAAGTTCAAGCATCTAGAGAAGGAACTAAAGAGATTGCTTTTTCTATCCTTGCAATATCTGCAATGCTTTTAGCTGTATTTATACCTGTAAGTATGATGAGTAGTATAGTTGGTAAGTTTTTTAATGCATTTGCCTTTACTGTAGCTATTGGTATTTTTATTTCTTATTTTGTTGCTATTATGCTTATACCTACACTCAGTGCAAGGGTATTAAAAAAAGGTGAATCAAAGTTTTACCATAAGAGTGAACCTATTTTTGTTGCGATCGATAAGACATATGTAAAGATCGTATCATTTACCATAAAGTATGCTAAAACGACTATTTTTACTGCATTTTTAATACTTATAGGCAGTTTTTCAATGGCTGGGATGATAGGGATGGACTTTGCCCCAAAAGAAGATAAAAGTGAGATAGAAGTTACACTAAAAGCTCCAATAGGGGTAAGCTTAGAAGAGATGCATAAACGAAGTGAAGCACTAGCTAAAAAAGTAAAAGAAAACCCATATGTAGAGTACACTGCTCTAACAGTAGCATACAACAATACAAGAGATGCCAACAAAGCACAAATATATGTGAAGCTTATGGATGTTAGTAAAAGAGAAACAACTCAAGAACAGATAATACAAACACTAAGAAAGTCACTAAAGGATTTTAAAGGGTTTGAAACAATAGCTGTTGCTGATATACCAAATATCAAAGGTGCTGGTGCAAATGCACCTTTTGTTATGGTTTTACAAGGACCTGATCTAGATGAACTTCAAGTAGTTAGTGATAAGATCGTAAACAGAATGAAGAAAAAAGAGGGTCTTGTTGACATTACAACAAACTTTGAAAATGGTAAGCCTGAACTTGCAATTGAGATCAAACGTGAAGAGGCTACAAACTTAGGAGTATCAGTCCAAGAAATAAGTTATATTATATCTACTATATTATCAAGTGATCGTGCTATTAGTCAGTTTGAAGAAAATGGTAAACAGTACGATATAACTATGCGTTTTGCAGATGAGTACAGAAAAAGTGTTGATGATCTAAAACGTCTTGAAATTAAAACAGCACAAGGTAATTTTGTAGCACTTGAGGGTTTAGTAAACTTTGAAAAATCAACTGGTCCTGCATCTATAAACCACTTTAACAGGCAACGCCAAGTTAGTATACAGGCCAACTTAGCCGGTATACCACTAGGAGATGCTGTATCAACTGCCACAAATGGGATCGAAGATGATCTT
>Ga0193951_1000659_pt1 | contig 15470 bp, 4 predicted proteins | sample BB_2_MG_FD_140370 | JGI IMG/M metagenome (GOLD analysis project Ga0193951, IMG submission 140370) | Microbial mat bacterial communities from the Broadkill River, Lewes, Delaware, United States - BB_2_MG | ecosystem: Environmental > Aquatic > Freshwater > River > Microbial mats | place: USA... | reverse complement strand
AAATGAAATTCAACCCTTTTCCAATATTAGAAACTGAAAGACTTTTATTAAGAGAATTGAATGTAAATGATGCGAAATCTTTTTATCAACTAAATCTTGATAAAGAAGTTATGAAATATACTGGAGAAGGAGCATTTAAAGATATTGAGGAATCTAAAAAATTCTTAGAAAATTATGACCAATATAAAAAATATGGAATAGGAAGATGGGCAGTAATCAACAAAGAAAATAAAGAATTTTTAGGTTGGTGTGGACTTAAATTTACAGAAAATCTTAATGAATATGATATTGGATTTAGATTTTTTAGAAAACATTGGAATAAAGGATATGCAACTGAATCCGCAAAAGCTTGTGTTAATTTTGGACTAAATAAATTTAAAATAACTGAAATTATTGGTAGAGCAATGAAAGATAATAAAGCGTCCATTAAAGTGTTGGAAAAAATTGGACTTATGTATGATAGAGATTTTGATTTTGAAGGATCTAAAGGTGTAATTTATAAAATAAAAGCTTAGTAAAATCTTTTCTTATAGGTTCTGTTTTTAAATTTGAACGATTCAAATCATCATTCATTATAATTTACCACCATAAAAAATAAAGATGCCAATTAACAAAACATATAGTTTAGAACAAATCATTAAAGCAGTTAATAGTGTTCATAAAATAGGAAACTTTACATTAGTATTCTATAATTGATAACTTTTTAACAATAGAGATTTTAAAAAAGGCTGTAATATTCAAAAAATGGTTTTTTAAAATTTAAACTGAACAAATATTTAATTTTTACAGGAAGTAAATTGTTTAAAAAAATTATATTATAAATATAATCAACCCTTTTTTAATAGAGGCTAATAAAGAGGTTAAATTATTTTTAATAAATTTGATGTTAAATTTTCTGTAAATAATTTACAGATATGACAGATGTGTAAATGAATAATAACTTAAATATTAATAATTCTGAGTTTATAGATTTAATTAATGAGGGAGATGCAAATGCATTTCAGTTATTATTTAAACTTTATAGATCTAAATTGTTATTTATTGCAAATAGTTATATTTCTTGCAATGAAGATGCTGAAGAGATTATTCAAGATGTATTTTTAAAAGTTTGGTCTCAAAAAAATATTCAAACTAATATCAATGGATATATCTATGCAGTTACTAGAAATGCTTGCTTGGATTATTTGAGAAAAAAGAAGCAAACTTTAAATATTGAAAATAATACGCAGCAAATTGAGGCTTCAATAAATTATAAAGCAATTGCAGATGATTTAGCTTCCTCCATTATTGAAAGAGAATTAGAAGAAGCTATTATGAATGGAATTGAATTTTTACCTGAAAAATGTAAAAATGTTTTTGTAATGAGTAGAATTGAAGGTTTAAAGCATAAAGAAATATCAAAAGAGCTTAATATATCTACTAAAACTGTTGAAAATCATATTACTAAGGCAATAAAGCATATGAGACTTTATCTGCGTGAGTTTTTATCTTTTTTTTAATAATACCAATAAAATTTTATCTTTTTTTTAAATATTGTAGGGGATACGTATGGATAGTTACGTCATATAAGTATATAACCTCTTAAAAATGCAAGAAAAGTATATTATAAAGTATATAGAAGGAAAAAGTACACTTTCAGAAAAGAAAAAAGTATTGGAATGGATTAGAGAAAGTGAAAGTAATCAAAATAAATTTAATTTTCTAAAGGCTAAGTATATAGGGCAGGCACTTAAAGAAATTAAAAATAATGATAATGAAATACATTATAGAAATTTTAGCAAAAAAATTAAAAATAGAAAAAGATATGTGCTCAGTTGGGTTGGTGTAGCAGTTTTATTTTTAAGTGTACTCTTATTTTGGAATTATCAAAAAATAAATAATAGTAGTTATGTTAATTCTAAAGAATTAATTAAAGATAAAGAGGAAGAAAAAGATTTGTTTAACGTAATTACATCTAATAGTAATGAACAAGAAGTTATATTACCAGATGGCTCAATAATTTCTTTAAATATAGATAGTAAATTAATTTATCCTAAAAAGTTTAAAGATACTATTAGAGAGGTAACACTCATAGGAGAAGCTTTTTTTGATATAAAAAGAAACGTTAATAAACCTTTTATAGTAAATGCAAATGAACTAAAAATAAGAGTTTTAGGAACTAGTTTTAATGTGAAATCTTATGAAAAAGATAGTAAAATTGAAACAACCTTAGTCACAGGAAAAGTAGAATTAATTAAAGATAAAGATACCCCTATAGTTTTAACACCATCTCAAAAAGCTGTTTTTAATAAGACTGAGAAAAAAATGAAAATTGAAGAAGTTAATTCTTCTGATGTGATAGCTTGGAGAGAGGGAAAATTAATTTTTAATAAAACAAGTCTAAAAGATGTTATAAAGGATTTGGAAAGAAAATATCAAGTTCAGTTTGTTGTGAGTTCTGAAAGTTTGTTAGAATATGAATATACTGGAACGTTTGATAATTTAAAGATAAAAGAAGTTTTAGACTTGTTAAGTATATCATCTCCAATTAAATACTCAATAAAAAATGAGAAAATAATATTAAAAATGAAATAAAAAAAGAGAGTGCGGCAACACTCTCCTTAAATAATTAATAATCATCAAATCACGCAAATGAAATCAACAATTAAAAACCATTCAAAATTATGAAAAAAACTGAAATTAAGGTCTTTTCAAGAAAAATTCTATTCTTAAGGATTATGAAAATTTACACCATCTTATTTTTTGTTACCATGGCAAAGTTGTTTGCAGCAGACGCTTATGGGCAAAATATAACAATTAATTTAAAAAATGCTGAGCTAAAAACATTTTTTACTGAAATTGAAAGTAAAACTGAATTTAACTTTTTTTATAGCAATAATTTAATTGATGTAACTAAAAAAACTTCTCTAAATGTAAAAAATCAAAATTTAGATAAAGTCTTAAATCAATTATTAGCGAAAACTGAAATAGATTTTAGGTTTGTTAAAAACCAAATAGTTTTATTTCCAAAGAATAATACCTCAATAAGTGAGTTAATTGAAGAGCTTATAGTTGATGATGAAGAGCAAATTAATAGTGAAGAATCTTCAGAAGAGGTTATTAAATCCAAAATTACTACAGTTATTCAAAATATGGTTTCTGGAACAGTGACAGACGCTACAGGTCCTTTACCAGGAGTAACAATTTTAATTCAAGGGACAACTAGAGGAACACAAACTGATTTTAATGGGAAGTATCAAATTGCTGCTAATAAAGGAGATGTTTTGGTATTTTCTTATGTTGGTATGAAAGCGCGAAGTATTACAGTGGGAGATAGTAATACCTTGAATGTTGTACTACAAGAAGATGCAAATTTATTAGAAGAAGTTATTGTTGTTGCGTATGGGACAGCAAAAAAAGGAGATTTCACAGGGTCTGCAACTCAAATAGGTAGTGGAGATATTGAGCTTAGACCAATTTCTAATGTTTCTACTGCTCTTGAAGGATCTTCTGCGGGTGTTGCTGCATCTATGACAAGTGGGCAACCAGGTTCAAGTCAAGATATTAGAATTAGAGGTTTTGGGTCTTTCACAGCTAGTAGTTCACCTTTATATGTAGTTGATGGTATTCCATTTAATGGATCAATTAACTCAATAAATCCTGCTGATATCGAGAGTCTTACTATTTTAAAAGATGCTTCTTCAACTGCCTTATATGGTAATAAGGCAGCGAATGGTGTAGTTATGATAACTACAAAAAGAGGTAAAAATAAAAAAGGTCAATTTTCTTTAAATATTTCATCAAGTATTGTTGATCGCTCTATTCCTGAATATGATAGAATAGATGCAAAGCAGTATTATGAAATTATGTGGGAATCTTTAAGAAATAGTGAAGCTATTCCTGGAGTTGATAGTGATGAAGATGTTGCAGCTGCTAATATTTTTGCTTCAAACAAAATTTTTAGCGAATTAAAAAATAATCCTTTTAATGTTCCAAATGATCAAATTGTTGGTACGGATGGAAAAATTAATCCAGCAGCAAGTCTATTATATCCAGATGATTTAGATTGGGAAGATGCAATAACTAGAATTGGATTTCGTCAAAATTATGACATGAGTTTTCAAGGTGGAACAGATAAAAGTGATTACTATGCTTCATTAGGATATTTAAAAGAAGAAGGCTATATATTGAATTCAGATTTTGAAAGAATTTCAGGAAGGTTGAATGTTAATTTTCAAGCAACTGATTGGTTAAAAACAGGGTTAAATATAGCAGTTAGTACTTCACAAGGAAATCAAGCTCAAGCAACATCATCACAATCAAGCTCTTTTGTTAATCCAATTAGGTTTACTAGAGGCATAGGCCCAATTTATAATATTTATAGACATGATGATTCAGGAGCTTATATTTTAGATGAAAATGGAAATAAAATGTATGACCTAGATGCCCAAAGAGCCAGTGGAGCTAGTTTTGGTAGACATATAGTTGCAGAAATAGACTATAATGAAGATTTAGATGAAATTACATCTATTAATGGAAAATCTTATTTTGATATTAAATTGACAAAAGATTTGAACTTAACGGTAAATACAAGTTTTGATCAAAGACATTATTACAATACAGATTTTGAAAATAGATATGTTGGAGATGGTGCTCCTGGTGGTAGAGCTGGACGTACCTATAATAGAAGGACTTCTGTAGGGTTTAATCAATTATTAAATTATACTAAAACTTTTAATGATAAACATAATTTTAAAGCTTTGCTTGCTCATGAATCATTAAAATATAAAATTAGTGATTTAGATGGGTCTCGCCAGACGGTTATTGTAGATGGAAATACTGAATTGATAAATTTTGTTTCAACATTAGAGTTGAGTTCTCAAACGGATGAATTAACAGATGAAAGTTATTTTGGAAGACTTAATTATGATTATGATGGAAAATATTTCATAAGTACATCTTATAGGCAAGATGGCTCTTCAAAATTTTCTAAAGACAAAAGATGGGGAGATTTTTGGTCAGTAGGTGGAGCTTGGCGTTTAGATCAAGAAGACTTTATTAAAAATAAAAGTTGGATTGATATGTTAAAATTAAGGGCTTCATATGGAGAATTAGGAAATAATTCTGGAATTAGCTTTTATGCATATCAAGGACTATATGATTTGGGGCTAAACAATCAGTCTGAAGGAGGTATCTTATTAGCAACCTTAGCTTCTCCAAATCTTTTATGGGAAACAAGCGCAAGTTCTGATATAGCAGTTGAGTTTAGATTATTCAATAGATTTGACGGTATTATTGAGTATTATAACCGAAAATCTGATAATTTATTATTTGATGTACCTATACCACTTTCTTCAGGAATCGAAAGTGTTCCAGAAAACATTGGAGCCATGTATAATAGAGGTTTAGAAGTAAGCCTAAATTATGATATTATAAAAAATGAAAATTTTGAATGGAATTTTGGTATCAATGCGGCTACAGTTAAAAATCAATTTACAAAATTACCACAAGAGGAAATTATAAACGGTTCTAAAAAATTAATGGTAGGTCGCTCAATATATGATTATTGGTTGAGAGATTGGTATGGAGTGGATCCGGCAGATGGTGAAATTTTATATGTTGCAAGTGAAGATGCGATAGCTGCAGGAGGTTCAACCATAAGAGAAATTGATGGAAAAATATTAACTACTGATGATGCAAAAGCTAATTATCATTATGCTGGAACTGCAATTCCTGATTTAACAGGGGCTATTACAAATAATATCACATATAAAGATTTTAATTTAGGTTTTATGTTTACTTATCAAATAGGAGGTAAAAGCTTAGATTATAATTATCAAGGTATTATGAGCACAGGTACTTATGGCACAGCTTTAAGTGTTGACATTTTAGATCGTTGGCAAAAACCAGGAGATATAACAGATGTGCCAAGAATGGATGATACTCAAACAACAGATTTTAATGCTACGTCTGACAGATGGTTGGTAGATGCATCATACTTTAATTTAAAAAGAATAAATTTATCTTATAATCTTTCAAATAAAGTTTTGAGTAGTATTGGATCTTCTAGTGGAAGACTATACTTGAGTGCTGAAAATGTATTTTCTATAAATGCGCGAAAAGGATTAAATCTTCAACAAACTTTTAGTGGAACAACTTCAAATGTTTACACTCCTTCAAGAGTTATTACGCTTGGGTTAAATGTTAAATTTTAAAATAATTAAAATGAAAAAAAATATAATAATTTTCATCGCAATATTTGCTGTAAATGTATTGTTTACAGCTTGTGAAAAAGAATTTCTAGAAACTGCACCAACAGATCAAGTACCTTCAAATGTAGCAGTTGAAAATACAGACAATGCAATGGCAGCATTAAATGGAATTCATAGGGCTTTATATGTTAGATATGGAAGCCAAGGAAGAGGAGGGGCAGGACATTTTAACATGTTCATGTCTGAAATGGGAGAAGACCATGTTTTTAATTCTAGTACTTGGACTACAGGGCTTAGGTGGATTTTAACAGATTCTCCAACCAATTCATATAATAGAGCTCATTGGGCAATGTTTTATGAATGGATAGCAAATGCTAACTTGCTAATTAATGGAATAGATGATGCTCAAGGAGAACAGGAAGATAAGGATATAGTTAAAGGGCAAGCTTTACTGTATAGAGCGTATTGTCATTTTCAATTAGTTCAAGTATGGGCAGGACGTTATATTAAAGGCGGTAATAATAGTCAATTGGGAATTCCTTTAAGGTTAGAGCTTTCTCGAGACCCATTGGCTCGTTCAACAGTTGAAGAAGTATATACTCAAATTAACAACGATATCGATAATGCTATATTATTACTAGAAGGGTATTCACGTAATAATAAATCTCATCTTAATGCAAATGTAGGAAAAGGATTAAAGGCGCGTGTAGCTCTTGTCCAAGGTAATTGGGATATAGCTATACAATATGCTCAAGAAGCTAGAGAAGGCTTTCCTTTAATGGATCAAGATACTTATAGAAAAGGCTTTTCGACAAAATTAGATGAAAATGGAGAATTTATGTGGGCAAGCCATATTGTTGCTGATCAAACCAATTATTTTGGAAATTTAGGAGCATATTTATCTAGGAACTATAGTTCATCATCCATAAGAGCTAATCCAAGATCAATAAATAAACCTTTATATGATATGATATCTGAAACAGATGTTCGTAAAACTTTATGGTCTGAAGATGGACAGCATGCTGAATTACAAGACGGTTATGAAATATCCTCAAGACACAGTAGATATCCTTATACAAGTCAAAAATTTCTAGCTGAAAGTACATCTGTTAGCCTTATGGATGTTCCAATGATGAGAGCGGCTGAAATGTATTTAATTGAAGCTGAAGCTTTGGCGCGAGATGGACAAGATGGTTTAGCTGCTCAAGTTTTATTTAATTTAGTAATAACAAGAGATGATGAATATATTTTATCAACAAATACAGGTCAGGATTTAATAGATGAAATTATGATTCAACGTCGAATAGAATTATGGGGAGAAGGATTTCGTTGGTTAGATTTAAAACGTTTGAATTTACCATTAAATAGAAAAGAACCTGGGTCTAGGCACACATCTTCAAGAACGGGTGGAGTTTTAGAAGTACCTTCAAGTGATAATAGATGGGTTTGGGTAATCCCTCAAGATGAAATTGATGCAAATCCACTTGTAGATCAAAATCCAATATAAGTGTAAGTGAGATAATAATATAGACTCCTGTTAATTTAAATTAACAGGAGTCTATATTATTATCTCACTTACACTTATATTGGATTTTGATCTACAAGTGGATTTGCATCAATTTCATCTTGAGGGATTACCCAAACCCATCTATTATCACTTGAAGGTACTTCTAAAACTCCACCCGTTCTTGAAGATGTGTGCCTAGACCCAGGTTCTTTTCTATTTAATGGTAAATTCAAACGTTTTAAATCTAACCAACGAAATCCTTCTCCCCATAATTCTATTCGACGTTGAATCATAATTTCATCTATTAAATCCTGACCTGTATTTGTTGATAAAATATATTCATCATCTCTTGTTATTACTAAATTAAATAAAACTTGAGCAGCTAAACCATCTTGTCCATCTCGCGCCAAAGCTTCAGCTTCAATTAAATACATTTCAGCCGCTCTCATCATTGGAACATCCATAAGGCTAACAGATGTACTTTCAGCTAGAAATTTTTGACTTGTATAAGGATATCTACTGTGTCTTGAGGATATTTCATAACCGTCTTGTAATTCAGCATGCTGTCCATCTTCAGACCATAAAGTTTTACGAACATCTGTTTCAGATATCATATCATATAAAGGTTTATTTATTGATCTTGGATTAGCTCTTATGGATGATGAACTATAGTTCCTAGATAAATATGCTCCTAAATTTCCAAAATAATTGGTTTGATCAGCAACAATATGGCTTGCCCACATAAATTCTCCATTTTCATCTAATTTTGTCGAAAAGCCTTTTCTATAAGTATCTTGATCCATTAAAGGAAAGCCTTCTCTAGCTTCTTGAGCATATTGTATAGCTATATCCCAATTACCTTGGACAAGAGCTACACGCGCCTTTAATCCTTTTCCTACATTTGCATTAAGATGAGATTTATTATTACGTGAATACCCTTCTAGTAATAATATAGCATTATCGATATCGTTGTTAATTTGAGTATATACTTCTTCAACTGTTGAACGAGCCAATGGGTCTCGAGAAAGCTCTAACCTTAAAGGAATTCCCAATTGACTATTATTACCGCCTTTAATATAACGTCCTGCCCATACTTGAACTAATTGAAAATGACAATACGCTCTATACAGTAAAGCTTGCCCTTTAACTATATCCTTATCTTCCTGTTCTCCTTGAGCATCATCTATTCCATTAATTAGCAAGTTAGCATTTGCTATCCATTCATAAAACATTGCCCAATGAGCTCTATTATATGAATTGGTTGGAGAATCTGTTAAAATCCACCTAAGCCCTGTAGTCCAAGTACTAGAATTAAAAACATGGTCTTCTCCCATTTCAGACATGAACATGTTAAAATGTCCTGCCCCTCCTCTTCCTTGGCTTCCATATCTAACATATAAAGCCCTATGAATTCCATTTAATGCTGCCATTGCATTGTCTGTATTTTCAACTGCTACATTTGAAGGTACTTGATCTGTTGGTGCAGTTTCTAGAAATTCTTTTTCACAAGCTGTAAACAATACATTTACAGCAAATATTGCGATGAAAATTATTATATTTTTTTTCATTTTAATTATTTTAAAATTTAACATTTAACCCAAGCGTAATAACTCTTGAAGGAGTGTAAACATTTGAAGTTGTTCCACTAAAAGTTTGTTGAAGATTTAATCCTTTTCGCGCATTTATAGAAAATACATTTTCAGCACTCAAGTATAGTCTTCCACTAGAAGATCCAATACTACTCAAAACTTTATTTGAAAGATTATAAGATAAATTTATTCTTTTTAAATTAAAGTATGATGCATCTACCAACCATCTGTCAGACGTAGCATTAAAATCTGTTGTTTGAGTATCATCCATTCTTGGCACATCTGTTATATCTCCTGGTTTTTGCCAACGATCTAAAATGTCAACACTTAAAGCTGTGCCATAAGTACCTGTGCTCATAATACCTTGATAATTATAATCTAAGCTTTTACCTCCTATTTGATAAGTAAACATAAAACCTAAATTAAAATCTTTATATGTGATATTATTTGTAATAGCCCCTGTTAAATCAGGAATTGCAGTTCCAGCATAATGATAATTAGCTTTTGCATCATCAGTAGTTAATATTTTTCCATCAATTTCTCTTATGGTTGAACCTCCTGCAGCTATCGCATCTTCACTTGCAACATATAAAATTTCACCATCTGCCGGATCCACTCCATACCAATCTCTCAACCAATAATCATATATTGAGCGACCTACCATTAATTTTTTAGAACCGTTTATAATTTCCTCTTGTGGTAATTTTGTAAATTGATTTTTAACTGTAGCCGCATTGATACCAAAATTCCATTCAAAATTTTCATTTTTTATAATATCATAATTTAGGCTTACTTCTAAACCTCTATTATACATGGCTCCAATGTTTTCTGGAACACTTTCGATTCCTGAAGAAAGTGGTATAGGTACATCAAATAATAAATTATCAGATTTTCGGTTATAATACTCAATAATACCGTCAAATCTATTGAATAATCTAAACTCAACTGCTATATCAGAACTTGCGCTTGTTTCCCATAAAAGATTTGGAGAAGCTAAGGTTGCTAATAAGATACCTCCTTCAGACTGATTGTTTAGCCCCAAATCATATAGTCCTTGATATGCATAAAAGCTAATTCCAGAATTATTTCCTAATTCTCCATATGAAGCCCTTAATTTTAACATATCAATCCAACTTTTATTTTTAATAAAGTCTTCTTGATCTAAACGCCAAGCTCCACCTACTGACCAAAAATCTCCCCATCTTTTGTCTTTAGAAAATTTTGAAGAGCCATCTTGCCTATAAGATGTACTTATGAAATATTTTCCATCATAATCATAATTAAGTCTTCCAAAATAACTTTCATCTGTTAATTCATCCGTTTGAGAACTCAACTCTAATGTTGAAACAAAATTTATCAATTCAGTATTTCCATCTACAATAACCGTCTGGCGAGACCCATCTAAATCACTAATTTTATATTTTAATGATTCATGAGCAAGCAAAGCTTTAAAATTATGTTTATCATTAAAAGTTTTAGTATAATTTAATAATTGATTAAACCCTACAGAAGTCCTTCTATTATAGGTACGTCCAGCTCTACCACCAGGAGCACCATCTCCAACATATCTATTTTCAAAATCTGTATTGTAATAATGTCTTTGATCAAAACTTGTATTTACCGTTAAGTTCAAATCTTTTGTCAATTTAATATCAAAATAAGATTTTCCATTAATAGATGTAATTTCATCTAAATCTTCATTATAGTCTATTTCTGCAACTATATGTCTACCAAAACTAGCTCCACTGGCTCTTTGGGCATCTAGGTCATACATTTTATTTCCATTTTCATCTAAAATATAAGCTCCTGAATCATCATGTCTATAAATATTATAAATTGGGCCTATGCCTCTAGTAAACCTAATTGGATTAACAAAAGAGCTTGATTGTGATGATGTTGCTTGAGCTTGATTTCCTTGTGAAGTACTAACTGCTATATTTAACCCTGTTTTTAACCAATCAGTTGCTTGAAAATTAACATTCAACCTTCCTGAAATTCTTTCAAAATCTGAATTCAATATATAGCCTTCTTCTTTTAAATATCCTAATGAAGCATAGTAATCACTTTTATCTGTTCCACCTTGAAAACTCATGTCATAATTTTGACGAAATCCAATTCTAGTTATTGCATCTTCCCAATCTAAATCATCTGGATATAATAGACTTGCTGCTGGATTAATTTTTCCATCCGTACCAACAATTTGATCATTTGGAACATTAAAAGGATTATTTTTTAATTCGCTAAAAATTTTGTTTGAAGCAAAAATATTAGCAGCTGCAACATCTTCATCACTATCAACTCCAGGAATAGCTTCACTATTTCTTAAAGATTCCCACATAATTTCATAATACTGCTTTGCATCTATTCTATCATATTCAGGAATAGAGCGATCAACAATACTTGATGAAATATTTAAAGAAAATTGACCTTTTTTATTTTTACCTCTTTTTGTAGTTATCATAACTACACCATTCGCTGCCTTATTACCATATAAGGCAGTTGAAGAAGCATCTTTTAAAATAGTAAGACTCTCGATATCAGCAGGATTTATTGAGTTAATTGATCCATTAAATGGAATACCATCAACTACATATAAAGGTGAACTACTAGCTGTGAAAGACCCAAAACCTCTAATTCTAATATCTTGACTTGAACCTGGTTGCCCACTTGTCATAGATGCAGCAACACCCGCAGAAGATCCTTCAAGAGCAGTAGAAACATTAGAAATTGGTCTAAGCTCAATATCTCCACTACCTATTTGAGTTGCAGACCCTGTGAAATCTCCTTTTTTTGCTGTCCCATACGCAACAACAATAACTTCTTCTAATAAATTTGCATCTTCTTGTAGTACAACATTCAAGGTATTACTATCTCCCACTGTAATACTTCGCGCTTTCATACCAACATAAGAAAATACCAAAACATCTCCTTTATTAGCAGCAATTTGATACTTCCCATTAAAATCAGTTTGTGTTCCTCTAGTTGTCCCTTGAATTAAAATTGTTACTCCTGGTAAAGGACCTGTAGCGTCTGTCACTGTTCCAGAAACCATATTTTGAATAACTGTAGTAATTTTGGATTTAATAACCTCTTCTGAAGATTCTTCACTATTAATTTGCTCTTCATCATCAACTATAAGCTCTTCAATTAACTCACTTATTGAGGTATTATTCTTTGGAAATAAAACTATTTGGTTTTTAACAAACCTAAAATCTATTTCAGTTTTCGCTAATAATTGATTTAAGACTTTATCTAAATTTTGATTTTTTACATTTAGAGAAGTTTTTTTAGTTACATCAATTAAATTATTGCTATAAAAAAAGTTAAATTCAGTTTTACTTTCAATTTCAGTAAAAAATGTTTTTAGCTCAGCATTTTTTAAATTAATTGTTATATTTTGCCCATAAGCGTCTGCTGCAAACAACTTTGCCATGGTAACAAAAAATAAGATGGTGTAAATTTTCATAATCCTTAAGAATAGAATTTTTCTTGAAAAGACCTTAATTTCAGTTTTTTTCATAATTTTGAATGGTTTTTAATTGTTGATTTCATTTGCGTGATTTGATGATTATTAATTATTTAAGGAGAGTGTTGCCGCACTCTCTTTTTTTATTTCATTTTTAATATTATTTTCTCATTTTTTATTGAGTATTTAATTGGAGATGATATACTTAACAAGTCTAAAACTTCTTTTATCTTTAAATTATCAAACGTTCCAGTATATTCATATTCTAACAAACTTTCAGAACTCACAACAAACTGAACTTGATATTTTCTTTCCAAATCCTTTATAACATCTTTTAGACTTGTTTTATTAAAAATTAATTTTCCCTCTCTCCAAGCTATCACATCAGAAGAATTAACTTCTTCAATTTTCATTTTTTTCTCAGTCTTATTAAAAACAGCTTTTTGAGATGGTGTTAAAACTATAGGGGTATCTTTATCTTTAATTAATTCTACTTTTCCTGTGACTAAGGTTGTTTCAATTTTACTATCTTTTTCATAAGATTTCACATTAAAACTAGTTCCTAAAACTCTTATTTTTAGTTCATTTGCATTTACTATAAAAGGTTTATTAACGTTTCTTTTTATATCAAAAAAAGCTTCTCCTATGAGTGTTACCTCTCTAATAGTATCTTTAAACTTTTTAGGATAAATTAATTTACTATCTATATTTAAAGAAATTATTGAGCCATCTGGTAATATAACTTCTTGTTCATTACTATTAGATGTAATTACGTTAAACAAATCTTTTTCTTCCTCTTTATCTTTAATTAATTCTTTAGAATTAACATAACTACTATTATTTATTTTTTGATAATTCCAAAATAAGAGTACACTTAAAAATAAAACTGCTACACCAACCCAACTGAGCACATATCTTTTTCTATTTTTAATTTTTTTGCTAAAATTTCTATAATGTATTTCATTATCATTATTTTTAATTTCTTTAAGTGCCTGCCCTATATACTTAGCCTTTAGAAAATTAAATTTATTTTGATTACTTTCACTTTCTCTAATCCATTCCAATACTTTTTTCTTTTCTGAAAGTGTACTTTTTCCTTCTATATACTTTATAATATACTTTTCTTGCATTTTTAAGAGGTTATATACTTATATGACGTAACTATCCATACGTATCCCCTACAATATTTAAAAAAAAGATAAAATTTTATTGGTATTATTAAAAAAAAGATAAAAACTCACGCAGATAAAGTCTCATATGCTTTATTGCCTTAGTAATATGATTTTCAACAGTTTTAGTAGATATATTAAGCTCTTTTGATATTTCTTTATGCTTTAAACCTTCAATTCTACTCATTACAAAAACATTTTTACATTTTTCAGGTAAAAATTCAATTCCATTCATAATAGCTTCTTCTAATTCTCTTTCAATAATGGAGGAAGCTAAATCATCTGCAATTGCTTTATAATTTATTGAAGCCTCAATTTGCTGCGTATTATTTTCAATATTTAAAGTTTGCTTCTTTTTTCTCAAATAATCCAAGCAAGCATTTCTAGTAACTGCATAGATATATCCATTGATATTAGTTTGAATATTTTTTTGAGACCAAACTTTTAAAAATACATCTTGAATAATCTCTTCAGCATCTTCATTGCAAGAAATATAACTATTTGCAATAAATAACAATTTAGATCTATAAAGTTTAAATAATAACTGAAATGCATTTGCATCTCCCTCATTAATTAAATCTATAAACTCAGAATTATTAATATTTAAGTTATTATTCATTTACACATCTGTCATATCTGTAAATTATTTACAGAAAATTTAACATCAAATTTATTAAAAATAATTTAACCTCTTTATTAGCCTCTATTAAAAAAGGGTTGATTATATTTATAATATAATTTTTTTAAACAATTTACTTCCTGTAAAAATTAAATATTTGTTCAGTTTAAATTTTAAAAAACCATTTTTTGAATATTACAGCCTTTTTTAAAATCTCTATTGTTAAAAAGTTATCAATTATAGAATACTAATGTAAAGTTTCCTATTTTATGAACACTATTAACTGCTTTAATGATTTGTTCTAAACTATATGTTTTGTTAATTGGCATCTTTATTTTTTATGGTGGTAAATTATAATGAATGATGATTTGAATCGTTCAAATTTAAAAACAGAACCTATAAGAAAAGATTTTACTAAGCTTTTATTTTATAAATTACACCTTTAGATCCTTCAAAATCAAAATCTCTATCATACATAAGTCCAATTTTTTCCAACACTTTAATGGACGCTTTATTATCTTTCATTGCTCTACCAATAATTTCAGTTATTTTAAATTTATTTAGTCCAAAATTAACACAAGCTTTTGCGGATTCAGTTGCATATCCTTTATTCCAATGTTTTCTAAAAAATCTAAATCCAATATCATATTCATTAAGATTTTCTGTAAATTTAAGTCCACACCAACCTAAAAATTCTTTATTTTCTTTGTTGATTACTGCCCATCTTCCTATTCCATATTTTTTATATTGGTCATAATTTTCTAAGAATTTTTTAGATTCCTCAATATCTTTAAATGCTCCTTCTCCAGTATATTTCATAACTTCTTTATCAAGATTTAGTTGATAAAAAGATTTCGCATCATTTACATTCAATTCTCTTAATAAAAGTCTTTCAGTTTCTAATATTGGAAAAGGGTTGAATTTCATTT